>OGXX01000928.1_pt1 | contig 31442 bp, 27 predicted proteins | sample 1576301 | NCBI WGS metagenome assembly OGXX01 (sample SAMEA3541469, study PRJEB24748) | human gut metagenome | biome: human gut; feature: human-associated habitat; material: faeces | place: China | collected 2012
CCCCGCCGCATTGGCGGCGGCCTCCGCAGTCTCCGCCTCGATGAGGTCAATGACCGCCTCGGCCTGAGTCAGGTCCATCCGGCCATTGAGAAAGGCCCGCTTGGTGAACTCCCCCCGGCAGGCAGGCTTGGCCCCCGCCTGGTACAAAGCCTCCAATCCGGCGGCCAGCACCGCCGGGGAGCCGTGGCAATGAAGTTCCACCGTGTCCTCCCCGGTGTAGCTGTGAGGCCCCCGGGTGAAAACCGCCATGCACTGGTCCAGCATCCGCCCCTTCCGGTCCAAAAGCGCCCCCAGAATCAGCTTTCGGTTGGGTGCCTCCTCCAAAGGCCGCCCACTTTTGGCCCGGAACACCTGCCCCGCCACCTGGGCGCAGCCCTCACCGGACAGGCGTAAAATACCAATGGCACTCAGCTGGCTGCCGGTGGACACCGCAGCAATCACATGAGACATCCCGGCCACTTCCTTTCCCTAAAATTAAGGAGAACGCAAGCGCCCCTTAAAAAATATGTATTTTGGAGTATACCACGAGTCGGCACAAATTGCAACAAACCTACATCCTAACATTTTTCTTCACTTTTTTGCGCACAAGTCACTGCCTTTCCATAACACATCTAGCCCGTATCATCTTGAGGAATCTGGGCAAGCTGAGGGAAAGAGGAAAGGAGGAACTCACAATGCTGGAAGGACCAGACCGTCCCCTGTTTCCCGAGGGCGTCCCCATGGGACTGGGCATGGCCATGCTGCAGTACCCCGGCGCTATGGAGAAGTACGGCGCCATGGAAGAGGAGGCCCAGCGTCAGCTGATTGAAGGAGCCAAGGGCATCCCCACCAAAGAAGAAATGCAGCACTATGTGGTGCGTTTCGTCACCAGCGGCGTATAGCGGAACACCTGAGCCCCCGTGGACTCTCGTAACTCTCTGAGCTGCTGCAAGCTCCGGACCCATCCGGCCCACCTTGCAGCAGCTCGTTTTACCATTAACATCAGAAAGGAGGACTCAAGATGAACGCAACATTTGCACACAAAGCACTGTCCCTACTTTTGACAGCCTGCATCCTACTGTCGCCGTTCCCGATCACACATGCCGCCTCAGGCAGCAGCTACGCAGTCCCCTTCGCGGAAGTGGACACCCCCCAGGCGCCAGAGCTACAGGATCCTGTAAAAGGTGGATCAGAGCTCCCCTACGAAGATCATGAACGGGTCAGAGCTTCCATTGTTCTAGAAGAGCCTGCAACTTTAATGCAGGGATATCGCGGGGCCGTCCCAAAACATGTGTAAACCTGGCAGAGTCTCTCGCTTTTGTTATCTCTGCCTGGTATTTGCCCCCTTTTCTCCCGTGGTGGCCTCTGCTGCTCTGGTAGGCACCGGTTGAAGCATCTGTGGGCGCATCAGTGGTCTGCGGTACAATCCTGCGCAGTGGCAGTCTCCCCAAACTTTCCATCGCTACGTTCTTTTCTTCTGAATCCATTGGTCAACCTACATTTCATCCGCACAAGGCTGTCTCATAGCTTGGTTTTTGAGACAGCCTTCTTTTTGGCCGAACATCCTTTTTCCCAATTTAATTTGACTTTTCCCCTTCCGGCATGCATAATGGTGGTATCAATGCCAAGGAGGACCTTCCATGGACAAAAGCTTTGACCTGACCCCATTGGTAGACAGCCTCTCCAATTCCTTTGCCCGCCGCCTGGGCCTGAACCGGAGGGGATTCATTCACCTCCTCCAGGCCTGCCACTTTGAAGAGGGGATGCTGCAATTTCAGGGCCGCCGCACCCAGTGCGACCAGCTGCTGGAGCTCTGCCGGCCGGTTCTGGATCAGCTCTGCCAGGAGCCGGAGGAGGGCTGGCTCCGTTTCTGCTATGAGACCTTGGCCGCCGGTCTTTTCCCGGACCCCTCCCGGCCCCCTGCCACTGCCAAGCAGCGGCAGGCGATGGAGTTTTACCTCCAGATTCTGGAGTGGCTCTTGGCCCGGGAGCAGTCATTCTGCCCCTTTGATCCCCTTCTGGACCCCCACTGGGCCAGCCAAGAGGAGCTGGCAGACAGCCGCCTAAGCCAGGAATACGCCGTCTTTCGCAAGGCGGTCCTCCGGGACCGCTTTCCCACCCTCCTGCGCATTGGCCGGGACTGCATGCCCTTTGATCCGGCCAGTCATACCATCGGGGTGAACAATGTGGCGGTGCACACCGCGCAGCTGGCCCGAAAGGCTGGGCTGAAGGTAGACATTCCCCTGGTGAGCGCCGCCTCTCTCAGCCACGACATTGGAAAATTCGGCTGCCGGGGCAAGGATGCTCCACGGACTCCCTACCTGCACTATTACTTCACCTGGCAGTACCTTTCGGAGCAGGATTTGCCCCACATCGCCCACGTAGCCGCCAATCACTCCACCTGGGACCTGGAGTTTGAGAACCTGCCCATTGAGTCCCTTCTGCTGATCTACGCCGATTTCCGGGTCCGGGCTCTGCGGGATGAAACCGGGAAGGAGCACACCCAGATCTATTCCCTGGCAGACTCCTATTCCATCATTCTGTCCAAGCTGGCCAACATGACCCCGGAAAAGCACCGCCGGTATGCCACAGTCTACGCCAAACTCCGGGACTTTGAGGGCTTCCTGGCCTCACGGGGCATCCCGGCTGACATGGCGGTGCAGGAGCCTCTGCCTGTGTCCCCAAAAGCTCCCGCCCTGTGTACCGGGGAGGAGGCCATCTCCGGCTTGCGGCACCTTACCTTCGACAACAGCCTGCGGCTCATGGACACCTTCAGCGCAGACGCCTCCTTCGAGCAGCTGCTGGAGCAGGCAAAAAGCGAGAAAAATCTCCAGCGCATCCGCACCTACCTGCGGCTCTTCGAGGAGTACAACAGCTACATGCCCCGGCACAGCAAGCGCATGACCCTCAACTTCCTGTATGAGCTCCTGATGCACCGGGAGGGAGACGTGCGCCGTCGGGCTGCCCGTCTCATGGGCCGGATTCTGGCCAACAGTGGTCCCTCCTACCGCAAGGAGCTTCCCGCCGATGCGCCCGCCACCGCCTACGCCCCCACCCTCATGGGCTATTTTGCCGAGGCGGAGCGACTGTGGGACGAGGAAATCCAGCTCTGCCTCCATCCCGGCCGGAAAATTTCCCCCAAGCACGCCCAGCGGATTGCAGACAACCTGAAGGTCATCACAGAGAGCCTGTTTTCTGTCTGCTCCGACTACGACGCCCAGATTATGGCCCGGCCCCTGCTGCGCCGCCTGCCGGAAGCCCAAGAGGAGGAGCGGGAGGCCCTGGTAAGCGCACTCACCTATGTCCCTGTCTCCGCCCTGGACCCGGAAGGGCTATCTTCCCTGCTGGATACCCTGGGCGGTCTCCTGCAGAACCAGGATGTGCCCCTGCGGCTCACTATCTTCCGCTGTTTCCAGACCATGCTGGAGCAGGATCCCGACCTGAAGGCCCGGCTGGAGCCGGTTCTCGCCCAGCTGGACGCCGGAGAGTCCTTCGCCGTGGCCTACCAGCGGACGGTTCTTCTGAACCAGTACTGCGGACACCAGGATCCCCTGCCCCAGGCCGACACCAGCGAGCTTTTCCTCAGCAACCTGAAAAACGCCCTGCACTGGACAGTGAAGCTGGTGCACATTGACCTGCTACGGAGCCTGGCTCAGGCCAACCCCAGTGAGGCCTTCCACACCGCCATGCACTTTTCCAATCTCCTGTCCGTCAGTGAGCACCTGCCGGTGCGGGAATACGCCGGCTCCGCCCTTTTGAGCCTGGCGCCCTACCTCACAGTGGACCAGCGCAACGAAATCGTGGTGGACCTGACCCGGGAGCTGGAAACAGGTCAGGAGCAGATCTCCTATTACATCCCTCCCTTCCTGGGCCGCTTGGTCTGCCAAATGCCGGATAAGGAGCTCATTGAAGGGGTAGACTACCTGGACGACCTGATTCACGGAGGCTCCATTCGGGCCGCCAGCGCCGCCCTGCATACCTTGGGTGCCATGATGACCGAGCCTCAGGGCTGCAAGCGGGCCGCTGTCTTTGGCCGGGTGCTGGGGCTTCTCCTCACCGGCATTGCCCATTACGACCCAACCATCCACCAGACCGCCCTCACTGTGCTGTGCCGGAGCATCTTCGGCAACCCCGCCATTTCCCAGGAGGTGCGGCGGGACTGCCTGGTTCGTACCGGGAAAAAGCTCCTGTGCCTCCTGAACGAGCCGGCCAGGGACTCCCTCACCTTCTACAACCACGCCGCCATGCTGAACCACCTGTACCGCCTCATCGTCTCCTGCGAGGTGGGGGGTACGGAGCTCACCTTTCCGGAGCCCCGGCCTGTGGCCTTCTTCCCCGGAACCTTTGATCCCTTCTCTGCCGGGCACAAGGAAATCGTCCGGGCCATTCACGACATGGGCCTGGAGGTCTACCTGGCCATCGACGAGTTCTCCTGGAGCAAGAGGACCATTCCGAAGCTGCTGCGGCGGAAAATCGCCGCCATTTCCGTGGCAAATATGTGGGACGTGTACCTGTTCCCGGACAATATGCCCATCAACATCGCCAGTCCGGAAGACCTGGCCACTCTGGCCGGGAAATTCCCGGGCCGGGAGCTGTACCTGGCTGCCGGCAGCGACGTGATTTTCGGAGCTTCCGCTTATCAATCCGAAGCTCCCGGCTCCGCCCGGTATTACAACCACGTGATCTTCCGCCGGGCCGTGGACCGGACCACCGGGGAGAAGTTGGCCCGGATTCTCCGGGGGAAATGGAAGCTGGTCTCCCTGCCGGCCTGGTGCGAAACTGTCAGCTCCACCCAAATCCGGGAATATGTGGACAAAAACATGGACATTTCCATGCTAATCGATCCCATCGTCCAGTCCTTCATTTACGCCAACGGCCTGTACCTCCGCTCGCCTCAGTTTAAAAATGTGCTGGCTCCCGGGGATCTCTACTTTGAGCGGGCCAGAGAGAGCCGGGCCCCCCTTCCGCCCCTCCTCCGGGCCGCTATGGACCGCCACCGGGGCAGCTGGGGCATCCTCCTGCGGGCCCGCTCCGCCCAGGAGCCCCTGGGCTGGGTCTGCGGCCACACGGTGACCAGCTCCCAGCTTCTGGAAACCCTGGGCTCCCAGGACGCCGCCGCCTACGTCCGGCAGCACACCTCCGGGCGGATCATGATGGTGGACAGTGTAGTCTCCCTCTCCCCCCAGACGGAGGGAGCCTGCCGCCAGCTGGTCAACGAGCTTCTGGCCAGGAGCCTCAAAACCGACCACACCTACGCCCTGTGCCGGAGCAGCGGCCGGGACAGCCTGTACCAGGACCTGCTGCAGCTGGGCTTCCTCCCCATCCCCGGTCAGCCGGACATCCTGTCTGTGGATATGCGCTCTCCCATGGTTCTCATCCAGGATGTATTTCTCTGGATCAAGGAGCCTCTGCGCAGCGATGGTGCCGTCCGGGAAACCGTGGAAAAGACCCGGCCCAAGCTCCGGTCGGCCCTCTCGGCTCTCTTCCCGGGGCGGCTCCTGCTGAGCTTTGACGCTGAAACCCTGAACCAGAGCCTGTGGCACAAGGTACAGGCCCATAATCAGGTGCTGGATGTGCCCCCCGGAGTTCGCCGCCTGGGCCCCTACATGTGCGTGCCCTACGGCAAAATTCTGGCCGACGAGGTGGTGCCCAATACCGTCACCAAGACCCTGCACGCCGATAAGGTTTACGCCGCCAACATGGAGAGCTTTTCCATTTTGGAAGCCCCCGGCTACTCCTCCCTGTCCGGCCAGGTCCGGACCATCAAGTCCTTCCGCCGGCCTGTGATCCTGGTGGACGACCTGCTCCACTGGGGCCACCGGATTCACGCCCTGGACCACATCTTCAAGGAAGAGCGGGTGGAGATCCGCAGCATCGTGGTGGGCCTCATGTCCGGCCAGGGCCGGGACCTGATGCTGACCCAGGGGCAGACCGTAGACTGCGAGTATTTCATCCCCAACCTGAACCACTGGCTCACAGAGAGCAGCCTCTATCCCTTCATCGGCGGCGACAGCATCGACCGGCCGGAGGAATTCAGCTGGAAACGGCCCTCCATCAACATGATCCTGCCCTATGTGAACCCCACTTTCCTCCCCGGCTCCGACGATAAAACCCGGATTCGCCTGTCCAAGGCTGTCCTGGAAAACGCCCGGGACATTCTCGCCGCCCTGGAGCGGCGACATTTGGAAACCTTTACCACTGCCCTGACCCTGGAGCGCCTGGCGGAGGCCCTGTACCGCCCCAGGCTCCCGGACCGGGGACGCCACCTGCGCTATGACCTGTCGGTCCCCGCTTCCAGCTACGTGGCCGATGATCTGAACCAGCTGCAGCGCATTTCCATGACGGAGGTCATCCATGGTCTATAAGGCGTACCGCTCCTACTGCCTGGCGGGAGACACGGGGTTCCCGCCAGAAGCCGTCCCCGTCCCGGCTCCCTTCGCCCCTGTCTTGTTCCTGCATCCTGCGGCCCCCGGTGAGAGCCGCTGCCTGTACCCGGTGTCCACCCTGGCCGAGGTAGGCCAGGAATCCACCCTGGCCCTGGTCCCTCCACCGCAGGGAACAGAGGGACCCATGGAGGCCTTTCTTCAGGCCCACGGTGGAGCTGCCGTTCTAAATCCCGCCTATCCCCGCTGCTGGGAGCTGCTGGAGTCCTTCCGGCAGGCCCCTAAAACCGGCCTGCGGGTGAGTTTGGTGGGGCTGGGAGACGTGGGAAGTACGGTGCTCACCGGCCTGGTCCTTTTGGGCCGGGAGATTGATGAAATTCGTATCTTTGACCCCAATCCATCCGCCTGTCGCCGGTACGAGCTGGAGATGAACCAAATCCTCTCCCCGGATGGCAGCCCCATGCCCCGAGTGAGGCCCTGCAGCGAGGTGGAACTCTTTGACTGCGACCTCTTTCTTTTCACCGCCTCCCGGGGGGTGCCCCCTCTGGGTCAGGCGGGAGATGTGCGGATGCTGCAGTTCCAGGCCAACCGAGATATGCTCCGCCACTACGCCAGGCTGGCCCGGAAGGCCCGGTTCCGGGGGCTCTTCTGCCAAATTTCAGACCCGGTGGACCATCTGTGCCGCGCCGTGTTCCTAGAGAGCAACCGGGACTGCTGCGGCCGCCTGGATTACCAGGGACTGCTCCCGGAGCAGATCCAGGGCTTCGGCCTGGGAGTCATGGCCGCCAGAGCCCGCTACTGCGGCCAGAAGCTGGGAATTCCCCAGGGCTCCATCCGGGTCTACGGTCCCCACGGAGCCGGTCTCGTGGCCGCCAACGCCCCCGGAGGGGACTATGACGGTCCTCTCTCCGCCGCTCTTACCGCCGCCACCCGGGACATGAACCTGCGGGTGCGGGAGCTGGGCTTTAAGCCCTACATCGCCCCGGGACTCTCCTCCGCCGCCGTCTCCATTTTGCAGCTTCTACGAGGCCAGATCCATTTCGGCGCAGTCCCCCTGGGCAAAGCCTATTTCGGCTGCCAGAGCCGCATGACCCCCCTGGGACCCCGGATCCTTCAGGAGGAACTGGCTCCGCCCCTGCAGCAGCGGATCGCCGAAGCCTTCCGGGAATTGGAGGAATTTTCCTATGACTGATTCCATCGTGCTGCTCCAGGCCGGGCAGTCTCCCCGGCTTTCCCGCCTGCTGGACTTTGCTTTGGCCGAAGTCGCCGTAGAACCGGCAGGTCTACCGGAGCTGGAGGCCATGGCCTTGCAGGGCAGGCGGGTACTCATCGTCCTGACCACCGGGGAAGGCGGCATGTCCCTGGAGGCCTTCCGCCTGCTCCAATCCCTGAGGACCCACCCGGACTGTCTTCGGGGGGCCACCGGCGCCCTCATCGTAGACGGCGCCGGCGAGCTGTACACCAAACAGGCCGCTCAGGCCGTGGCCCTGGCTGCCAACCTGGCCGGCTGCCTCTTCCCCGGCAAGCCCCTGGTGGAGGGCACCGGCTCCCTGTACAACCAGCACATCCTGGCCGGACAGCTGGGCCTGCCTTGGGAGGAGACCTATTTCACCCGGGCCCGGGATCTGGCCGGACGGCTGGCCCGGTTCCAGGCTCCCCGGTTCCCCCGGCCCCGGGTTCTCATGCTCCATGCCTCAGACAACCGGCGTTCCAACACCGTAGCTATGGGGAAGGCCGTCTGCAACCACCTGGCCCCGGTCTGCGACATCCAGACCATCAGCCTGCAAAACGGAGCCATTTACGACTGCCGGGGCTGCTCCTACACTGCGTGCCTCCACTACTCCCGCAATGGCACCTGCTATTACGGCGGGGCCCTGCCCACGGAAGTCTTCCCCGCCATTTTACAAAGCGACGTGGTGCTCCTGCTGTGTCCCAACTTCAACGACTCAGCCAGCGCCAACATCCTGGCCCTCATCAACCGAATGACCGGTCTGCTCCTGCAGCAGCCCCTGTATGACAAATACCTGTACGCCATTGTGGTCTCCGGCTACTCCGGCGGAGACCTGGTAGCCCGGCAAATCCTGGGGGCCCTGTGCCTGAACAAGACCATGATGCTGCCGCCCCACTTCTGCCTCTTCCAGACCGCCAACGACCCCGGCGCCGCCCTGGCCGCCCCCGGCGTGGAGGAGCGAATGAAAGCCTGGGCCGGAAGCATCCTCTCCACAGTCCACCAGCCCGGCGGGGGCCCTAGGTAGCAGATGAGACACAACCGGAGCCTCCCTGAAAGCCGTACCTTTGCACTGGCGCGGTAGCGCCCCGGCTTCCCCTGGGGGCATATGCACACCGTATGCAACAGTTCAGGCCAATTCTGTAATTTTTTAGAGTAGTGCAAAGACACTATAGCGTCACGTAGTGCGCACTCTCCAGGAAAAGCCTGTGAATGCGCCGGAAATTGGGATAAAACAGAAGATTTTTCCGTCTGCCCCCCGAGGCGGTAGGGTGCGGCCTCCTGGACGCACCGGCGGCAGGAAAAGAGGGATGCGTCCAAACCGCAAAGGGTACACGTTGCGGCTTGGGCGCATCCCTCATGTTGTCTGCCTGCATCCGGCGGGGCGGCAGATTTAGCCGCCCTCCTTCGCCTCCGGCTCCTGAAAGATTCTCACAGTACCGTCCTCCTCCGTCACAGCCCGCAAAGCTTCCAGACGGTCCAGACCAGGCAAGGGCCCCTCGGGGTCATAGACGTATCCCTCCGGCGGAATGGCATCCCCCGTTCCCACTGGTGCAGGCTCTGGGGCTGGCTCTGGCATGGGTGCAGCCTCTAGTTCCGGGATTGGCTCCGGAATGGGGGCGGACTCCGGTTCCGAAATCGGCTCCGGCATGGGGGCGGGCTCCGGTTCCGGAATTGGCTCCGGCATGGGGGCAGGCTCCGGTTCCGGAATCGGCTCCGGCTCCGGAATCGGCTCCGGCGTGGGGGCAGGCTCCGGTTCCGGAATCGGCTCCGGCATGGGCGCGGGCTCCGGCTCCGGAATCGGCTCCGGCATAGGGGCAGGCTCCGGTTCCGGAATCGGCTCCGGCGTGGGAGCGGGTTCCGGCTCTGGGACGGGGACCGGCTTGGGGCGGGAGTCCAAAAGCTCCAGGCGGAACTCGTCCCCTTGGGGCATCCGCTTGGCGGGAATTCCCTTGCGCAATTGCAGAATGCCCTCCTCCGGCGCAGGAATTCCCAGGGAAACATCCCCTGCCGGGCTTCGCAGCACCAACCTTAAAATTCTGCCGTCTGCCGGCCCGCAGCGGCAGTCGAACCGCAGATACAGGCCCTGCCGGGCCACCGTGCATGTACCCACCTGGCGTCCGTCCTCATAGACGGGCCAGGTTCCTTCTAAACTCATAAAAAGCACCTCCCCCGCCATGATATGCCGGGGAGGTGCAATTTATACCCGTAACAAGCGCCTTTAATAACCGTGGAGGCCAAAGCTGACCGCTATGGCGTCGTCCACCTGGTTCATCTGGGTCTCGTCCAGCCGCCCCATATGCTCCCTCAGGCGGCGCTTATCGATGGTCCGGATTTGTTCCAGGAGGATCACCGAATCCTTGGTCAGTCCGACGCTGCTGCCTGCGATGTTGATGTGGGTGGGCAGACGGGCTTTGCCAGTCTGGCTGGTGATGGCCGCAGCAATGACCGTAGGCGAATGCTTATTGCCCACGTCGTTTTGTACAATGAGCACCGGCCGGGTTCCCCCCTGCTCGCTGCCCACCACCGGGCTCAGGTCTGCGTAAAAGATATCGCCCCGTTTGACATTGGAATCCATTGGCTTCACGCTCCGTGAGAAATCATTCCCGCGTCACCGAGCTTTCTCTCTATGTAACGCGGTTCTGATTCTATTGTCCCACGCAGACGCCGGATTTATACCGGTTTCCGCTTCCGAATTATCCTATGCTCCACCGGGCGGAAGTTGCGTAAAGTCCCCAAAAAACAGAAGCTCAGACAATATACTGCAAAATCTCTGTCCGCTTCTTTCCATCCAGGTAAATCCGGGGAATCCGCTTGCTGATGGAGCACAAAATCTCATAGGGAATGGTGCCCAGCTGACTGGCCAGCCCACAGGCGCTGGGCGCCCCATCCTCGCCGGTCCCCAAGACTGTCACCGGATCCCCCACCCGGGCCTCCGGCACATCCGTTACGTCCACCATACACATGTCCATGCAAATCCGACCCACCACAGGCACCTGTCTCCCCCGCAGGAGGAAGCTCACCCGGCCGGACAGCTGCCGGGACAGGCCGTCGGCATAGCCGATGGACACCACCGCCAGGGTCCTGGGGGCGGGAGTCACATAAGTCCGGCCATAGCTCACCGGCACCCCGGCAGGATAGGAGCGGATCTGGGAAATGGTGGTTTGCAGGGTCAGAAGAGGCCGCAGGTCCAACCGTCCCGCCAGGTCCTGAGAGGGAGCGATGCCGTAGGTGGCCACGCCTGGACGCACCATATCCATGGAGAATTCCGGATAGGCAATGGTGGCCCCGCTGTTGCAGCAGTGGCAGATCTCCGGCCGCACACCGGCAGCCTCCATACCGGCCACAAACCGCTGGAACAGCCGGAATTGCTCCCGGGTGAAGGCCTCGTCCGCCGGGTCCAGGGAATCGGCCACTGGGAAGTGGGTGAACATGCCCTCCACCTCCAGGTGGGGCATCCGGGTCACGGTCAGGAGCTCCTCCAGCACCCGCTCCCCCTCCTGGCAGAAAAAGCCCAGACGGGCCATGCCCGTGTCCAGCTTCAGGTGCACCTGCAGCCGGGAATCGGTGCCCACCAGGCGAGCCTCCAGCTCCCGGGCGTAGGCCAGACTGTGAACCTCCTGGCGTAAGTCCATCTCCGCCAGGTCCCGGGCATACTGCGCCGGGGTATATCCCAAAATCAGAATGGGACTGCGCACTTCGCCCCGGCGGAGCTGCACCGCTTCCTCCAGGTTGGAGACTGCCAAAAATTCCGCTCCCAGCTCCTCCAGATGGTGACTCACAGGGACCGCCCCGTGCCCATAGGCGTCCGCCTTCACCACGCCTAAAAAGCGGCAGGCAGCGGGAACCTGCTGCCGCAAGACTGTATAGTTGTGGGCCAGATTGTCCAGAGACACATCGGCCCAGGTACGCTTTAGTAATTTCATAGTTCGCTCCATCAGGTATTGTATTGAAACTCCGAAATGGAAATGGTCAGAATTCTCTGGCCATTATAGCACACCTCAGCAAAAATGGGTATCCCCTTTTCCCGGTCCAGCCAGGTATCCACCGTCAGGGGGTTCTCCTCCAGGGAGGTGTCCACCGTGAGGCGCAGGCCGTTTTCCTCCTGCCCCACGCTGGTGATGTAGCCGGTGCGCCAGCTCTCGGCCACCACATAGGGAGCCGTGGCCGGGCTCACCTTGCCGTCTGCCAGAAGGCCGAAGGCCAGAGCCGTACTGTCAAAGGTCAGCTTTCCCCCCCTGGACTGGACCGTACCGGAAATGCCGGCAATGGTTTCCGGCGCCGTCAGGGAGAAGGAGAGCGCTCCCGTGTCATCCGTGGTACAGGCAGCGGTGAAAGTATAGGCCTCGTCTCCGTAGTCTGCCGTTATCTCCCCCAGGAAGGAGCAGCCTCCCGCTCCCACCAGCGCCGACCGAAAGGCCAGAGCGTCGTCCATCCGGCTCTCCTCCTGGGACGTACACCCCCACAGGAGGAGAAGCAACGCCTGTAAAAGCACCCAAATCCGCAGTTTTCCCATGATATTCCTCCTCCACAAGCCGGACTACAGAGTTCCGGCCTGGCCCTTGCTTTCCGCGCTGTGGGAACGCCTCAGCCTGTCCTCTCACGCTGTATATCTCTATGCCAGGGGAATTGGAAATATGTAAGTGGTAAGGGATCATTTCAGAAACCGGGGCAGGGCCTCCACCATATCCGAGGGAGTAAGGCCATACTGGCCCCAGGCACCGGCGCACAGGTCCCCCGCCGCCCCATGGACCCAGGCGGCGCAGGCAGCGGCCTCCAGCGGGGGCAGGCCCTGGCCCAGGAGGGAAACCAGGAGCCCTGCCAGCACATCGCCGCTGCCGCCGGTGGCCATGCCGGGGTTGCCGGTGCGATTCTCATATCCCCGGGTTCCATCGGTCACCACAGTCCTGTGACCCTTCAGGAGGACCACCGCCCCCAGCGTCTGGGCCAAAGCCGCCGCAGAGGCCATCCGATCCGGTCCCACCGCCCCTCCCAGGCGGCGAAACTCCCCATCGTGGGGCGTGAGAACGGTGGGAGCCCTCCGCGCCTTGAGGGCGTCCGCCGCCCCCTCCAGCACGTTCAGCCCGTCGGCATCCAGAACCACTGGGCACCGGGCCTCCCGCAGCACCGCCTCCGTCACCGCCCGGACCCCGGGCGACCGGCCCAGGCCCGGGCCCACCAGACAGGCGTCACAGCCCGCCAGACGGCGCAAAATCTCCGGTACTGCCGCCGGGGACAACCCGTCCCCCTCTGCCGCCAGGGGAAACACCACAGGCTCATCCAGCTTCACCGCTTCTATGGTATAGACGGGCTCCGGAACCCCCAGAAGCACCAGTCCGGCTCCGGACCGGACCGCAGCCCGAGCCGCCAAAGCCGCCGCTCCGGTGTACCCCACGCTACCGCACAGAAGCAGAAGCTTTCCGAAGTCCCCCTTGTGCCCCCAAGGGTCCCGGTCCGGAAGCCACGCCGCCACTGCCTCCTGATTCAAAATTTCCGTCTTCATGGCCCACCCTCCTTGGGTTTTTGCCTATGATATCTCCCTGGCCCCCCAATTGCAAGGTAAAAAACAGCAAAAAAGTAGGCAAAACCTGCGCTCCCGGCCCCTATATGTGAATTCCGTTCCGTTGTCCATCATTCTGCTGTTCGATTGCCTTACAAAAACGAGAGTATGTACTGGATGTTCTGCACCTAAAAAATACCCTGGCATAGTTCAAATCACGAAAGTGAAGCTATGCCAGGGTACTTTTCCGCTCTATACTTTTATGTTTTCCGCAGTATTTTTACGCAGCACTGGCCAGATTACTAACATCTGAATGGACCAAAATAGCACAAGCGCAGCGATGCACAGAAGGCCATGGGCCTCCCAATGATACCCCTGGAACAGCAGCTGCAGCCGGGAGAGCAGCATGGGGATTCCGCCTCCCTGGAAGAGAAGACCAGCGCACACCACTGCCAGCACCAGGATATGGGTCAACAACAGCCCGGCCAAGCCCTGGAGGAAGGCCTGGATGCTCTGACCCAGGACATACTGCCCGCCGGTCATACCGACGGCTTGTAGCACCCCTAAGCGCCGCCAGTCCGCTTCCATTTCCGCCGTCATGAGATTGGCCAGCAACATGACCGTAATGAGCAGCATATTCAGACCCATCATCAGGTCCACAGCGCTGGCATTCCGGCCGGATTCCCACAGCTTTTGGTTCTCCAGTGCATAGTTCTCTACGGTAAAGTCAAATTTGGCAGCAAAATCCGTCACTTTCTTCAGGTCTTCAGAAACCTCTCCCCCCTGCTCTCCCTGCCAAAGGGCGAGATACGTTTTCCCATAGCAATCCGGATAAAAAAGCTGAGACGCCACCCGGAAGTGCTTGGATTGCTCCGCACTCATGCGAGTAGAGGCCTTGGGATATACGCTGCTGACCAAGGGATAGCCGGACAGTATGGTGATGCCACCTTTGCCGCCGGTATCCGAAAGTGGCCAAACCGCCGCCTCCAATTCATAAACGACAGCAGCCACCTCCGTCTGGGTGGTATACAGCGTCTCCTCCAGATAGGGGGCATCCATGCCCCGCAAGACCTGAGTCTGGCCGGACAGCGTAAGCATCATCCCAGAGGTAACAGAATGTTCCTCTCCATACACCCCAGCGTACTGAGGAAGGTAGCTGCACGTCATCAGGGCTCCTGCCCTTTGGTCCTTGCTGATTTCCCACAGAGCCGATGGGGAGATATCCGTCATGACGGGGCTTTCTCCAGCCTGGCGGTACCGCGGAATCAGAACTACACAGGCTTTGCCGGAATCAAAATCCTCCTGGTTGATAGAATTGCCCAGCTGCTTCACAATTTGCTGCACCAGGTCGCTTTCCCAATCCGCACCTATTATTCGCACATACGTACACAGAGCACCCAGCTCCGATGGCTGCACAAACAGCTCACCGCCCCTTGGGTCCTGGCGCAGGGCCTGGAGCATGGGACTACGCTCCAGGAGCGCGTCACAGTGGAGGAGCACATTTTCTGCCGTAACATAGGCCTCCGCCCGCTCACAAGGAACCTCCATCTCCCCTGTCATTTCCTCCAAATACCGGGGAGCAGCGGCATACGGCAGGGAAAGTCCAAAATCAGGCCGTCCGGTATTGGTGACCTTCTCCCGATACGGTCCATAAGCCCGATGGCTTAAAAACAAGGGCAAAAGGAGAATGGCTGCCAGCAGCAGGGCAATGAATCCCCGCAGCAGGGTCTGCTTCTGATTCACGGCGCAGTGGCGCATCCAGACTTGGCGATACCCAGGCCTGCCTTTGCCCATCATGGCGGGGCGGGCGCCGGGCGCAGCCCGCAGGCTTCGTTGCACACCCTTCCCATCTCTCAGCTGCCAGGCGGGCAGCATAGCCCCCACTAGAACGGCCGCTATATTGCACAGGTAACCAAGCAGCAGCCGATGCAGATCCACTGCAACCGGCACATGCATCACCTGGGGAAGCACCCATGCGGACAAGCCCATGCCCAGTAAGCTGCCTAGAACCCCAGAAAAAATCAAAAGCATCCACACTTCCAAAAACAGCACAGCCAGGATTTGTCCGTCGGTTGCACCCAAGGCAACCAAGGTTTCCATTTTTTGCTTCCGCCTCCGTATGGATTGCAGGTACAACTGGAAGCAGGCGCAAGCGGACATGCAGACGAGCACCCCGGACAGCAGCAGCTCCACCGTTTGAGTAGCGTCTCCCACCTGGGGATACGTCAGGTAATTGATCCGAAGGGGACCGGTATTGTTCTGGTACAAGCTCTCCAGCGTCACCGGCTCCAGGGGCATAGGATCCAAACCTGGCAGTCGAAAATCCGGATCAGACAAGTCCTGAAGGGTAAATTCATATCTCTCATTTTGCAGACGAATCGTTCCCCTCTGACCACTGACCGTCACGCCATAGGTCACCGGCTCGCCACGTTCCGGGTCGAGCCCAGTCAAATAGTCTGCCGCTCCACCGCCTTCCTGAGAAGTTCCGCTCAGTTGATAGGCAAACCCATAGGTGCTTTCATAAGCTTGCAGCACCGGCTCCAGATAGTCTTCCAAGCTTTTGCTGTCTTGGTAAAACAGCGCAACTGCCTCACCAGTCTGGGGCCGCACCTCCGGATGGTCTGCTTCTATGGCCCTGAGAGCATCCCACAGCTGTTGGCAATCCCCTTCTCTCACAAAGGCGTCCGGCATATCCAATCCACCGGCATTCCATTGATTCTCATAGAATTCAGCAATGCCACAAACCGTATAGGTGGTAAAAATCTCAGAAGAGACCAGGTGACTGCCGCCAGAAATACTGGTCCCCTGGTTCTCCCCAAATCCCTCCCCGTTGAGCACGGTTTTAGAATACCCCGAGGTTAAATACGCTTGTAACTTTCCAAATTCCTTGGTTTCAAAATGATGCTGATCGCCTGCGGAGGTCAATGCAAATTCCGGCAGCAAAGCTGCAAACATGAGAAATGCCTCGTCCTGCTGCTCCGCTGTCAGCTCATTCATGGGGTGCAGCATATGGGCAGGAAGCGTAGATGCGCCGCTGTCAGACTGGACAAAGGGATCCCACAGTTCCGCAGCCAGATCCAAATAGTACTCCCGGTTTTGATTCAGTCCCTCTAAGAGAGCGTCCTGAAGGGAGTGGGTAACCTCATCCGCTTGTTTAAATATGTAAGAAAATTCATATGAAATCCGGACCTGATCGCCCACCTGGTAATCCCATTTTTCCGGATCCACCAAAAGAATTTCGTTTTCTTCCTGGGGCAGACGCCCTTCCTTGAGCGTCAGATTGGCTACCTGCTGATAGGATTCGGAAATGGAGCCAACGGTTTTTCCCCCATCTGTCTTTCCCGCAATTCGGCTGATCTCCACCCCTGGAAACTGCTCCTGCAGAGACCGGGCAAAATCCCAGTTCCCAACATACAGCAGCTGATGACGGCCATAAAGCGCCTCCCGCTGCTTTTGCTGAAAATCACGTACGGAAGAAGCCACCACGGAAGAGAGAGTCAAAAACAAAAAGGAGATCAAAAGAACTGCCACCATGAGCCGCGCCATCCGCTTCTGACCACGAAAGCCCCTCCATGCAAGATAGAACATGACTACCCCCCCTTTCCTTTATGGATTACAAAGAACATCCATCACCGAGGAAAGGTACTCTGTCACTTCTCTCTTTTTCGACAGCTGATCTGATTCCAACCGCTTATCGTTTCCACTCCTGCAAGGGATAATGTGTTTGTCCAACGCTAAAGCATGATCTTTGCCGGTACGCAGAGAGATGGATACTTCTCCGTTGCAGAAGATAATGCTCTGATAATATCGAGGTTCCCGCGCCTGACCTGCTCATGCAGGCGGGCGCTTTGTGCGTTCATAGCGGAGCTGTCAATCTGCTCTGCCGTTGAGAAACGGCAATAGATTGCAGCGCGCAGTTTCTTTTCTTCCATACGGTCCTCCTTTCATACCGCCCCTACAAAGCGGTAAAAGATTTTGATATTCTGATGTCGTTTCCCATCCACAACCGTAGCTTCGCTGACTTCGATGCGGTCAATCAGCTCATCCACCGTGTTGCGGTCAAGCTCCGTAAGGTTGAGATACTTTCGGATCAGGGCTGTCCATTTCTGGAGGTCGGACAGTTCCTGCTGCACCTTGCCCGCTTCAGAAAGAAGTGTGTCAAGCCGGTCCGATTTCTGGATTCGTTCCTGTTCGCTTTTTTCAATCAGCATCAGGAAGGTAGCTTCCGTGATCGTACCGCTGACCTTATCCTCATAGAGCTTTGCAGTCATTTGTTCCAGTTCCTGCACACGCCGCCGCAGCGCTGCGATTTCCTGACGGGTGTTTTCCTGCCGCATGGTATCGGCAGAGGACACCTGTTTTTTCAGCTTTTCCAGCACCGCCGCTTCATTGACGGTAACGGCTTTTGCCTGAGCTTTGATCTCATTGAGGATCAGCTGCTGCAGCGTGATCTCCGAAATCCGGTGCCAGGAGCAAACCGAATGACCGGAGGTGGCATAGCGTGAGCAGTAGTAGGAAACGTACTTTATGACGGTCCCGTTTTTTCGGTGCTGGTTTTGCCGGTTGACCACAAGGGGATGTCCGCAATCAGCGCAGACCAGTTTCCCGGTGAACAGCGCAGGCTGCGGAATGGCGTTGTCGGTGCTGCGGAGCTTTGCCAGCTGGTTCTGTTCCTGGACGGCATCCCATGTTTCCGGGGAGATAATTGCTTCGTGGGCGTCCACATGGGAAATCCATTCCGATTCCGGCTTTTGGATCAAGGTCTTATCCTTATAGGAACGAGAGCCGGTGCGGTTTTGAGTAAGCGTCCCTGTGTAAACGGCATCGTTTAGGATGTTTTTCACAGTGGCGTAGGCCCACAGTTTGGAACACTTGCAGCTGCCGTTTCCATAGTGGATCGCCCAATACCAGCGGGGAGAAAGAATCCCGTCCTGGTTCAGTGCGGCGGTGATCTTGCCATAAGCCATGCCTGACCGGCGCATTTCAAATATCCTCCGGACAACAGCGGCGGCTTCCTCGTCAATTACGAGCTGATGTTTATCATCTTCGCTTTTGCGGTAGCCGTAAGGGGCGTATGACCCAAGGTACTGCCCGCTTTTCATTTTTGCGTGGAGGACGGATTTGATCTTGCTGCTTAAATCCTTGAGATGGTAGTCGTTCATCAAACTGCGGAAGTGCAGCATATCCGTATTGTCGCCCTCGCTGTCCAGGCAGTCCAGGACGGATACAAACCGACATCCCAGGGATGGGAATACCACATCCGTATATCGTCCTACCTCTACGAAGTCACGCCCCAGGCGGGAGAGGTCTTTGACCAGGATGAGATTGATAAGGCCGCTTCTGGCATCCTCCAGCATCTCCTGGAAGCCAGGGCGCTGGAAGTTGCCGCCGCTGTACCCATCGTCCCGGTAGGTCTTAACCTCCACCCAGCCATTGAGCATCACAAATTTGGAAAGAATCTCGTACTGATTTTCGATGCTGACGGATTCATCGCTGGGGATGTAGTTCTTTGCCTTTGCGGAATTGACGGCATCCTCAACACTCAGGCGGCAGTAGATACCCACTTTATACAGCTTCTTCATACTGGCCCCGCCCTTCCTGCTTCAGTGCATCGTCCACGTTGCCGACGTACCGGTAATATACCTTGATGTCGCAAACCCGCAGACCTCTTTCTTTTCGTGTGTCTCCGACCTCAATGCGGTCAACCAGTTCAAACAGGATGGTCTCATCCAGCTCGGTGATCTCGGTGTAGCGCCGGATCAGTTCGGTCCACTGGCTGGCATCCTGGCGGCTGCCCATGTGGTCTTTAACCTTGCGCTCCAACTCCGGCAACTGTTCGGTTTTCTCCGCGCGTTCCGCTTCATATTTCCGCATCAGCGTCTGGAACACCGTCTGCGGGATGGTGCCGGTGCATTTATCCTCATACAGATTCTGCATCAGGTGTTCCAGCTCTGAAATCCGCGCGGTCACTGTCCTCAGTTCCTGCTCATAGGAAGAAAGGCGGGTACGGGATTCCTTTTCTTTCAGCTGGACGATCTGCTGGGCAAGGCGCTCCGGGTCATGCTCGGCAAGCCGTGCCTTTTCCCGAATGTCTGCCAGGATCAGCTGCTCCAGTACATGCTCGTAGATCGTGTGGACAGTGCAGGCGCTTTTCCCGCTGCGGGCATAGTTGCCGCAGATGAAGGAGCTGTACCGCCCAGGCCGCCCATCCTTATAGGTGAATTTCTCCGTGTGGTTCCGCATCTTAAAGCCGCAGTCGGCGCAGTAGACAAGGCCGGTGAAGATACTCTTATAACCGTCCGATGTCGCATTTTTCCGGACATGCTTCTTGTCAATGCTGACCACCGTATCCCATACGGAACGGGAGATGATGGCCTCATGGGTTCCTTCCACACGAATCCACTCGTCCTCCGGCTTGCCGATGAGCTTGCGGGACTTATAGGACATGGTGCCGGTCTTGCCCTGGACCATATTGCCGATATAAACCTCGTTGCGGATGATGCTCTTCACAGTGGTATCCGCCCATTTGTGGTTGACACGGCGGGGATCGCTCTGGCCTTTCCTCTGATAGTACAGCACGCCCGGTGGCTGGACACCTTCCTCGTTGAGGGCAACCGCTATGGCATGGAAGCCCATGCCGGAGGCCCTCATAGCAAAGAGCCGGCGCACGGTGGGTGCCGTATCCTCGTCAATGACAAGGTGATGTTTGTCTGCGGGGTCCCGCTTGTAACCGTAGGCGGGATAGGTCCCCATAAATTTTCCGCTTTCCGCACAGGCTTTTTTCACAGCCTTGACCTTCTTGCTGGTATCCCGGCTATAAAATTCGTTAAATAAGTTCAAAAAGCACATCACATCGGTGCTTCCATCCTGGTTCTGCGTATCAATACCGTTGTTCAGAGCGATGAAGCGGCAGCTGATGGAGGGGAACAGATAGTCCGTGTACTGTCCAAACTCAATGTAATTTCTTCCAAACCGGGACAGGTCTTTGACCAGGATCAGGTTAATGCGTTTCGCTTTTGCATCTTCGATGAGGCGCTGTACGCCGGGGCGGTTGAAGTTCGTCCCGGAATACCCATCGTCGATGTATACGTCAACCTCGTTCCAGCCGCGCTGGCGCACATAGTTCTGCAGCAGCAGCTTCTGGTTCTCGATGCTGACGGATTCACCGTCACGCTCATCGTCATTGGAAAGACAGCAGTAAATGCCAACGTTGTATGTCTTGTCGATCATCTTTATTTTACCTCCCGACAATCCAGCTTCATATCCAACGCGGCGTGGTGGCTCCACAGGTATAACCCTGTAAGAATATGATACTCAAAACGCCACCGCCGCGCAAGGATGCGGCAGGCCGGGAAGATATGTTCAAAGTCATGTGGCACGGCCAGCGCAGGATGCAGCAGAGACAGAAACCTCCGACATCGCCCGGCGCACAGCCAGCTGCTCCAGTGTTTTCCCCAGGTCCTTTTCTCCAGAAAAGAAACTGGTCACACGGTAAATCGTATTTCCGATCCGGACCTCCTTGTAAGAGGTTGCCGGAGCAGTATATGCGGTATGGTTTTCCATAGACGCACCTCCAATATCAGAAACAGCTTATATGTAATGGTATGAAAATACAGGCTGTCCCTATTCAGGCCAAAGAAAAACAGCCGCACCGAGAAGGTCAGAGCTGTCAGAACATACAGCGGGATTCGGTGCGGCTGTCATTTGCCTTTGGTTGTTACAAAACAAAGTCTTTCCCGTCAATTTTGCCACGCGCCCCTGACGGCAGGGATACAGCAGGCCGCCCCTGGCAGGGCTGTCATAACTCCGCAGCGTCGTTTTACTCGTGCGCCGCAGGGTTCCCCCTCAAGTCTGTGGGAGGTCGTGAGAAAGTATCATTATCCCCCGCGCTGTCATCGCGCCCGGAGTGCCGGTCCGGGTCTAAAGCATCCGTTCATCGCTCCGGCAGCTTGTCCGATCACCTCCTTCAAGCCACCATCGTCGCGCCGGGCCTTATGCCGCTACTCACGCGGGTTATGTACCTGCTGTACCGTATATTCAGTTTTCAAGGTGCCTGAAAGGATGAGGAAAATGTATCCTTCTACTGTGTAGGCGCTGGGAAAGGCCGTTTGTCAACCTCTCCGCAAAATTGCTTTAATTTTTTGCATCCGCTTATTGATAGCATTACGGGAGCAGCCCCATATCCGGGCAACCTCTGACTGGCGGTAGCCCTCCATAGCGATCAGGGTAATCAGCTCCAGGTCTGCGGTACTGAGCGTGCGGAGCTGGCGGTACAGTTCTTCATCCTCGATGGTCTCCACCCAGGCATAGCGGTCGGAGGCTTGTCCCTGTTCAAATGCCACGGAGAGGGCGGCAAACTTCCGAAAGAGCGTAGAGCGCCCTTCCTCGTCATAGGGGGATTCCTCCGGTAAAGCCTGGATATGGTCGCTGTAAACCCGCCTGCTGCAGAACCAGCCCCAATCAAAGGCTTTCATCTGGGCAATCGCCGCTTCGCTCATGCCGGCGGCAGCATACTCTTTATGTAGCTGTTCCCATTCTCGATCAAACATGCGCTTCTCGCGCGCATAGTTAAAGCTCATCATAACCTCCATTTCGATTCGGTGAATTACAGGCGAATCGAAATGGAGGAGGGGAGCGGCACCGGGGAAATGGAAAAGCGCCCGGACAGCATGAAGCTATTCGAGCGCAAAAAGCACGATATTCAGTTAAGTTCTGACAATTTTCGCAATCACCAGTAGACTGCTCCCTGTGAGCGTCCTGGATTTTTTTGACGATGGTAAAAATCCCGTCAGAATTTGTCGGCGGTTAGGTTGTATCATTGCGGCTCCCTCCTAAAGCCGCCGAAGCTACCAGCGCGTCATTCCATTTGAGGGCAAAAGAAACGGCGGCCTTGAAATGTTCTTCAAAACCGCCGATAGGGGATCAAACCTTAAAATAGGCGCACGAAATTATCTGCCCCGGTCAAACGGTTTTTTTCTTTCTCCGTCCGGGAGGGGCAGATAATAACAATATAAAAATTACTATGATCGAGTTTACTGAATTACATAAATTTCCTGGCCCAATGTGCAACAATATTCTCGGATTGCACTGCTTTATACCCTCGAATCGGAAGCCCTTTCATAATATCTGCTCCTTTGCAGACTTTTTTCAAGTCTTGCTCACTACTTCCCATATCGCTACCCTCATTTGTACAGAATGGGATAATTCTTTTGCCTGTCAAATTATAATGTTCTAAAAATGTAAAAACAGCCATCGGACAGGTTCCCCACCAGTTCGGATATCCCACAAAAATGGTATCATACGCATCCATGCTTTCCAGATATTTTTTTAATTTAGGACGGGCATTTTTACGAAGTTCTTCCTGTGCTACCTTGGTACAGGCTGTATAATCCTCTGGGTACGACTTAACTGTATCAATTTCAAACAGATCCCCGCCGATTGTTTTTTGGATCATAGCTGCTATGATTTCCGTATTCCCTTTAGCAAGACTGACAATCTGACCGTCCCAATAATTTTCGCCTTTTCTTGAATAATACGCGATCAACACAGTTGCCATTATTTATCTCCTTATTGTTATAGCTGTTTTGTGGTATCTTGATAAATGCGATATCCAATTTACATCTCAAAACAGTGCTTTTATCGTTAGCTCATCGCATACTCCACAATCATCGGATCGTCATAAGCGCACCAAAGGGATTTATCTTCATCCAGCGCCTTTAGTTTTTCAATATCTTCCTCAGTCAATGAAAAATCAAACAAATCCAGATTTTCTTCCATGCGTGCTTTACTGGTGGTTTTCGGAATGACAACAATTCCTCTCTGTACCGTATAACGCAAAGCTACCTGTGTCGGTGTTTTTCCATATTTCTCCGCAATTTCCTTTACAACCGGATTCTCGATAATCTCTTTGATCCGGTGCTGTGCCAACGGCCCCCATGCTTCATGCTGAACATTATATTTCTCCATCCACTTATGAAGCTCATGCTGCTGCCAGAACAAATGCGTCTCCACCTGGTTTACAGCGGGAACCACTTTATTGAACGTAGCAATATCCGCCATCCGTTCCGCCGAGAAATTGGAAACGCCAATCGCCCGGATTTTTCCCTCCGCATATAAATCCTCAAGAGCATGGTACGCACCGTAATAATCCGATAGGCATTGATGAATCAACACAAGGTCGAGATATTCCACCTGCAGCTTGCGCATGGATTCCAGAACAGAGGCTTTTGCTTTCTCGTAACCGAACTCCGTTACCCATACCTTTGTCGTCAAAAAGATTTCTTCTCTCGGAACGCTGGTCTTTTGAAGCGCCCGTCCAACCGCTTCCTCATTGTAATATGCCTGCGCCGTGTCAATCAGCCGATAGCCCGCATCAAGGGCATCCAGCACACACCGTTCGCACTCGCTGGCATCCTCAATCTGAAACACGCCATACCCAATAACAGGCATTTCCACACCATTGTTTAATTTCACTGTCTGCATAATAATTCCTCCATATTTTCTTAAATTTACTTAGAAATCAGCGCTTTTGTTTTCCATTTGCCGCTCTTATACCGCCATAAGGCAAAGAGGGCTGTTATCAGCCATGTAAGCCCTGTTGTGAACCAGATTCCCCAAATCCCTATGGACGGAATCGAGGTTAAGAAAAGCACCAGTATAATACGGGCCGCAATTTCAATCACTCCATTCATCAAGGAATAGACCGCATCCCCGGCCCCGCTGAACAGATACCGGATAATCCGTACTGCGCCAAACGCAACAAAGAACAGGGAAGTAATCCGTATTCCTCTCGCTGCTATTGAGATAATCTCATAGTCATCCACAAATATCCCCATAATCGGATTTGCAAAAAGCCAGAATACTGCCATAATCAGAACAGAAAGAAGCGTACTGATCGACAGCGCATCACGCAGCCCTTTTCCAATCCGGTCTATCCGGCCTGCGCCCATGTTCTGCCCGGTATATGTAACCATTGCGGCTCCCATAGACGTATAAATCTGCTCCACTAAAACCTCCATCTGCGTTGTTGCGGTAAAGGCGCCGATCACGCTTTCTCCGAATCCGTTTACAACTCTTTGAAGAATAATGCTGGACAGATACATAAGCGAATATTGAAACCCTGTCGGAATACCGAGCTTTGTCATTTTCACAAGAAGATTTCTGTCCGGTCTGGCATTTTTCAATGCCAGCCGCACGACGGATATTTTCTTGTAGGTATAAGCCACACAACAGACCGCCGCAATAATCTGAGCGAGGATTGTTGCAATCGCCGCACCATTTACGCCCATGCCGAGTGGAACCACAAAAATAATGTCCAGTACAATGTTTAAGATGCTGCAAAAGATCAGAAATATCAAAGGCGTCTTTGAATCGCCCAATGCCTGTAAAATAGAAAAGGGCACATAATATGCGGTAACAGCAATCAGACCTCCCATATAAATCATCATATAGGAAGAAGCGTCCCGCATCAGCGTTTCCGGCGTATTCAAAAGCCGTAAAATCGGATTTGTCGCCATGAGCGAAACAACCGTCATAATAACTGTAATAATCAGATTGATATATACGCCGTTTGCAATCGCCGCCGCTGTCCTTTTTTCATCCCCGGCTCCATGATACTGTGCTACAACAACGCCTGTCCCGGTTGAAATCCCCATGCACATGGACATGAACATGGAAGTGATAGCGGTAGTGGAACCAACTGCGGAAAACGCATTCGCGCCTACAAACTGCCCGACAATGATTCTGTCAGCCAGTGTATAAACCTGCTGAAATAAATAGCCGATTAAGATCGGCAGGGAAAATCTCACTAACAGCTTCATAGGATTTCCCTGCGTCATATCTATTGTTTTTTCCAAAACTGAATATCCTCTCTTTTCATTTTCCCATTTTCTTTTCCGTCACAGGATGGACAGCCCACTTTGCTATGCGGGAGCCGATAAAAGCAAAAGTTATGGAAATCGCAAGATAATCCAGCAGGAAGAAAATTGCCGATTCCTCATAATCAAAAAATGCAAAGTGCGTCAGCAAAAGCATATAGTGCCATAAATCACGTTGGATAAATGCAAATACGCCATACAAAGCTGTCAGATAGAAAAGCCATCGGAATGCCTTCCCCATAGTTACATATTTCTCTGCTCCAAGCCGCTTTTTCGCCATGCTTGCAAACATAGGAAAATGCAATCCCAGGTGGAGTGATAACAGGACAAACGCCCAATAGGAACCAGCCAGATGAATTATCCTGCCCAGCATGGTTCCTCTGATATGCAGACTGGAAAAAACATATTGAGAGCATAAAATACTGCTTATCATCATTGCGAGCATATCCGCCAGAATCAGCATATCAAGCATTGTCTGAACCTTTCGGAACCGGCTGTAACGTCCTTTCCCCATATTCTTCCACCATGAAATGTTCAGGACGTGATGAATGATAAATAAGACAAAAATCCCCATTCCCAGCCACTCATGCAGCAGATTTCCCGTTATGTGCCTCGACATCAACAGAAACAGCAATATCAGCATAGCTATATCAACCATTATTTTTATCATCTGCTTTTTTCGCATAAATTCATCACCTCCTGCCGCGAGCGACGTGTTCTAAAAAAATCTACCTATATCATTTGGAAAGCCCTGCATCAGTTAAGAAGCTGCTGACACTGGACGCATCGTTTGCCGAAAGTCCATCCGCAACAGTCGCTCCCGGACAAGCAGAGGAAATCTGCCGCGGGCCGGAACCAAGACCGCTGCCTTGACTGGTTGCAATCGGAAGAATTGTCTTGCCTGAGAAATCATATTCTTCCAAAAACGTAAGCACTGCCTGCGGCAAGCCGCCCCACCAGTCCGGGTAAATCAGAATGACCGTATCATACGGTGTCATATCCTCAATATGTGCCGCCAGCTCTGGACGGGCATCCTCTGCCTGCTCCGAGCTGCTCCGTTCGGAAGTCCCGTCAAAGCTCTCCGGGTATTTATCGCTGACCTCAATGAAGAAAAGATCGCCGCCCGTAGTTTCCTGCGCCGCCAATGCAAGAACCTCCGCATTACCTAAGATTTTCCCATCATGGTTCGTAAGGCTGGCAGAAGAAACCGCATCCACATCGGATTGATAATTCCGGTTGCCTGTCAAAGAAAAATAAGCAATCAGAATATTGCTGTCATCTGATATAGACGTAGTTCCCTTTGATACCGTATCCGCCGGAACACTGCCGACAAATAAATCCGGGAAAAACATTCTCCATGCAATGAATACCGCTGCAACGACAACTACTGCGGTAATAAGCAGTTTCTTCTTTTTACGCATAATCTGTCTCCTTAAAATACCGTATGATTCACGCCTTTGTAGGCTGAACCACCAACGTGCGGATCAGCACATTCTCAGGCTCATTGATTGCAAATACGATTGCGTCCGCCATTTCATCCGCAGTCAGCATTTTCGTTTTATCGCTGAACAGCATCTTTGCCACTTCCTGCATTTCCGGGTCAACAACCGTATTTACCAATTCTGTGTCAATGGAGCCGGGGCAAATCTCTGTCACACGGATATTGGAGCCTTTCATTGCCTCCTCTGCCCGCAACCCTTCCGATATGTTCCGAACGGCGTGCTTCGTCATACTGTAAACCGTAGAATACGGGTTGATTGTATCATAGGCGGCATTAGAGGAAACATTCACAATATGCCCCGATTTCTGCTCCCGCATTTGATGAAGCACAGCTCCGATACAATAAAGCACTCCTTTGATGTTGATGTCGATCAGGCGATCCCATTCATCGGTTGCGTTATTCTCCAAAAACGAAGTCGGCATAACGCCCGCATTATTGACCAATACATCAATTCTCCCAAAGGACTGTAGGGCAAAATCTTTCAACGCCATGACCTGATTTTTGTCCCGCACATCTGTCACTTGATATACGGCTGTTCCGCCGTTTTCACGGATTTCCTTAACCAATTCTTCCAGGCGGTCAGCCCTGCGAGCTGCCAGAACCAGCTTTCCTCCCTGTTCGCCCAGCTTTTTTGCCAGCGCTTCGCCTATGCCGCTGGAAGCTCCTGTGATGATAATTACCTTATCTTTGATATTGTTGTACATTTCAAAATTCCTCCTTATTATTTGAATCCATACTTTAACATGAAATCCGTTGCTTCTTTCACCGCCGCATTAACATCCAGCTCACCGCCCAATGCCTTCGTACAATTCGAGTAATCCGCTTCTTCAAAATCGGGATCGCCGCAATAATTTTTGAATAAATAATAATAATTCAAGTCGGCGGTAAAGGTAGGATCGGCTTGCAGCATACAGGTATTGTATGCCCGGATTACCGCTGAAACCGGCACTCCGTTCGGTGTGCTTTCATCCATCTTCCGCCAGTCTGTGCATTGGATTTTTCAGTCACACATAAAGGCGTCTTTTGTCGCTTTGATTACGCTGTTTTCCAGAGTGGTAAAAGGCGTTGTATCCTGCATCCCCCGCGTATTGTCCTCCACCTGCGCCAATGTGGACATACCGCTTAACACGGTAATCATCCCGTCCAGATTCGCCGCATACTGTAAAGCCCATATTGCCGGACTCCAATCCGGGTGCGCCAACTGCATTTGCAGCTTTGCTTCTTTCGGAACAGCGGCAAGCATACCGCCCTTTACTGATTCCATTGCGATCACTTCACAGCCATGCTTTCGGATTACTTCGTAGCACTCCCTGCTCTGAACCAGCGGTTCATCCCAGTCATAGTAATTCACAACGATCTGCACAAACTCCATTTCCGGGTGTTCATTTAATACCCGGTCAAGCTCTTCTGCGTTGTCATGCCACGAAAGACCGAGATGTCGGATTTTTCCTTCTGCCCGCCACCTGATTGCAAGGTCGAAAAGCGGCGTGTCTTTTACATTGTCGTACAGCTCTCGGTTCAAGCTATGAATCAGGTAATAATCAAAATACTCCACACCGCATTTATCCAACTGCTCCTGAAAAACCTTTTTTATTTCCTCGTCCGTATGGAATCCCATAAATGCCGGAAATTTTGAAGCCAGCCGGTAGGAGCCTCTGTCATGGCGTTCCACGAGAGCTTTTCTGACCGCATTTTCCGATTCGCCGTCGTGGTAAACGTAAGAGGTGTCAAAATAGTCAAACCCTCTTTCCAGAAAAAGGTCTACCATGTTCTTAAACTGTTCCATGTCAATATCTTTTTGACTGTCGCTTCTTAACGGAAGGCGCATCAATCCAAAACCTAACATTTTTTCGTTCACCGTAGCTTCCTCCTGCAATGTTCTGCCATTGATTTTGAATGTCTAACTGTTCGATATTATTTTAGCATTGGGTATCTTGACAGAGAAGAACATATCCGCTATCATAGCAATAACCAAAAGTTTCTACTGCGAAGGTGAGAGCGAGTATGTATAACCTGCAATTAGACACATTTATTGCTGCGGCGGAATGTGGCAGTTTCGCAAAAGCTGCCGATCGGCTATTCATTTCCGCACCTGCAGTTATCAAGCAAATCAATGCTCTTGAGCAGCACTTGAACATAAAACTGTTTGAACGAGGGCCTCGTGGTGTTTCCTTAACAGAGGCAGGTCGGTCCATATATAAGGATGCTGTCAAAATAATAAAACTTTCAAACGATGCTGTGAGCAGGGCGCAAGCAATTGTAAAAAATCAGCCCTATGTTATTCGCATAGGAAATTCCATGATGAATCCATGCAGACCATTGGTGGAATTGTTGAAAAAAGTTTCCGGAAAATTTCCTATGCTCAAAATACAGATTATTCCTTATGACGATAATGCCAGCACAGTATTAAATGTGCTTGATACATTGGGCAAAGATTTTGACGTAATAGTTGCTCCGTGTAATTCAAACAGATGGTTAAAGCGCTGCGCATTTTATCAGCTTGGCACCTATAAAATTTGTTGCGCCGTTCCGCAACGGCATGAACTTTCTGATAAAAAGATAATTACACTTCATGACTTGGAGGGCCAAAGCCTTATGATGAGTGAGGTAGGAGATTCTCCAATTCTGGATTCTATTCGGGAATATCTGCAAGTAGAATTTCCACGAATCAACGTAGAAGATACATCCATCTTTTATGATGCATCTGTATTAAACCAGTGTGAACAAGAAGGAAAAGTATTGCTGACTTTAGATGCATGGGAGGATGTTCATCCATTTCTCCACACGATTGAGGTTGATTGGGATTTTACTATGCCTTATGGGATTGTGTATCCGAAGGAGCCAACGCAAAGTGTGATGATTTTTTTAGAAGCCATAAAAAGTCTTTAGTAAAAATAAAATAAAAAACCGGGAGCTTATTGCAATCAAATAAACTCCCGGTTTCTATTTTTTACACTTCTCGGATTTAGGTTGTATTCCCTCAAAATCCATTTATAGCTCTGAGCGCATCTGATTTAGCCGCATAGTTTCCATGCGGTGGAGCCGGATTTTTTCTTTTATCTCTGCGATCTGCTCCGTATGATCTTCCACAAAAACCTTATCGTACAGGCAGAAGATAAATTGAAACTTGGAGCATCCGTCATGAGTTGAGACAAAAATATCTTCCGCCGCTGCGACAATCCTCGAAAACGCAGCCAGTCCTTCCGGATCGGCGCTGCCTAACGTAAGTCCTTCCCCTATATAGACAAGCTGGCCGGTCAAGGAATCTTCCTCCATGTTCAGTTCCACTCGGCCACCCTGAGCCTTTGCGATTACGCACAGGGCCGGATAAAATTCCTGTTCCAGCCGGTTCCAGCGTTCTTCATTCTTTACCCTGGCATATTGGGATTCTTGGGCGTTGACCAGCTCCATGGACAGCCGGAAGCGCTCCCATTCCCGTTCACTTGGGGGCGTCTGCGGTTCCGCCAGCAGTTCCTTCATTTCTTCATTGTATTCCGCTATAAAATCTACCTCTTTGTGCATTCCTGTTCTCCTGTTTCGTTTGCAAAAGTGAACCAGTTACCTGACAACGTTTCCTTTTCCCTACATGGAGCGCCGTCAAAAATATTTTACAACAGAATGATGAATTAGTACAGGTACAGGGACTAAAAATTCTACGCATCACCCTATAATAATTGGTAAAGCTACAGGGATGGAGGTGATGCGGATGCAGCTAAATGAAGCCGTGAGTAAACGGCTCACAGAATTTCTTTCAGAGCGGAACATGACACAGTATCAGCTTTTTATGAAAAGCGGTGTGCCGAAATCAACGATAGGGAACGTTATCAACTGTTCGTATGAATCTGTGAAGCTGCGGATCATCCATGAAATGTGCCAGGGACTGGGCATTACCCTGTGCGACTTCTTTCAGTCGCCGCTATTTGACGATTACCATCTTGACCCGTAAACTCCGATGCAGCCGTTTGGGATGTACCGGAGTTTTTGTTTTGGGAGGGGCAAAACGTGCAGCCCGGACGTAAGCGCCGGGCTGTTGGCAAGCAATGCTTTTGGATAGCCACAGGCTCCCAAACGCTGCTTGTTGGGGATTCCCCAAGCCCCTTTTGAACAGCTCCGTGCCGGAGCTGGCTGCGCGTTTCTGCGAAACGCTTTGGAACACGGATAGCTCATCGCTGCCCGTGTTCTTTTTCTTTTTCGGCTTCCTGTTCCCCGGTGTCGAGCAGTCGGTCCACATTCGCCTTTACAGCCAGCAGCTCCCGCATTTCATCGCGGGAGCGCCGGTACTCGCCGTAGGCTTTCTTCTTTTCCTCCAGCAGCTTTGCATACTCAGCCTGCAAACTCTTGACAGTCGGAATCTTTTTCAGCCCCAGCTCGTCAAAGGCTTTCTTCGCCGCCTTATGGAGCAGGATGTCTGCCTCATGCTCCGCCAGAAATTTCTTGGAATACCCGGCCTTACGGTAGGCCACATAGACATCGCGGGTTTTGGAATAGTTGATGATGTGCGTTTTCAGCACGGCAATCTCTGCCATCCGTTTTTCCGCCGCCTTAATCTGATCGGACAGGGCGTTATAACGGGCAGTGGCATCGGCGGTCTTTTCTTCCAGTGCGGCATATTCCAGCAGGTTGTGGTCGGTGAGGAAGTTCATGGTCTGGGCCAGCTGCTTTAGGTTGAAGGACCGCGCCCAACGCGCATACCCGGCTCCCTTTCCCTCCTGCAGCTTTTTCTGAATGTCCACCAGCAGATTGACCTTCTCCGGCTCGCGGCTGGCCTGCTTTTTCTTCCGGGGCGTATGCCGCTTCTCGCCCTTGAGGACAGAGAGCAGCACATCTTTGGAGTAGTTTTCTCCCAGGGTATCCAGCCGGACAGGACGGCCCCAGCCCTCACAGCGGAACGAAGGATTTTGACCGGGGTTGATCTCATAACCGGCCTCCTGCAGCAGCTTCAGCAGCCCATCCCAATCCGCAGGCTTTTGAGATA
>OGXX01000932.1_pt1 | contig 31267 bp, 28 predicted proteins | sample 1576301 | NCBI WGS metagenome assembly OGXX01 (sample SAMEA3541469, study PRJEB24748) | human gut metagenome | biome: human gut; feature: human-associated habitat; material: faeces | place: China | collected 2012
CGGGCAAGCTGCGGCGTATCCCAGGGTTTCCCGGGGATATCCAGCGTGACGATGCGGTTTTTTCCTGCGGCGGCGAGCATCATCTCGCCTTCTTTATCCAGAATACGCTTGATATCCGCGTTTTTACCGCGCTTACCGGCAGGAATTTCCACCAGTTCGAACGGCATATCTTTCGGAAAACGGCGAAGGTATTCGGTAAAACCGGTTTGTACCCAATCCGGCATTTTGGTGCCGACGGCGACCAACTGCAGCTTCACAACTTAACCCCAGAGCTTTTCCAGCTCATACAGGCGACGGCTTTCTTCCTGCATGACGTGGACAATGACATCGCCTAAATCAACGACAATCCAGTCGGCAACGCTTTCGCCTTCAACGCCCAGCGGCAGCAGACCGGCAGCGCGGGACTCCTGAACCACATGATCGGCGATAGACATAACGTGACGGCTGGAGGTACCGGTGCAGATAACCATGCAATCGGTGATGCTGGATTTACCCTGAACATCGATGGTGACGATATCCTGACCTTTTAAATCATCAATTTTGTCGATTACAAAATCCTGGAGTGCTTTACCCTGCAAGTGTTCCCCCTGGGGTGTGAAGATAAACGATATAAAACAGCCTGACAGTATACCCGAACTGAAAATATTGTCGGGATAATAAATCACCAAACGGCCTTTCAGGCGGGCTATCATCCCATTCCTTTATGTCGATTGCATCGCCATTTTTGTAAAACAATCTCTGTCTACAAATGCTGGAGGGGGATGATTCAGGCTGCGGAGAATAACAGTCTAATAATTAGTGTCAATGGGTTGGCTCTGCCCGGAGGCAGAAATCGGTTTTATTACTCATCCGGTAGCCAAATCGCTCGGCTGTTGAGCACCCTGAGCGTGGTAAATTCTGGCGTAAAATCAATGATGCTCCACGCGCCGTGGTCGATGCGAAAATGCCACATACTGGCCGTCGGCATGCCCAATAGCCGCGCCGTTAACAGACTCAGTACGCCCTGATGGCTGACGACAAGTAAATTTTGATACGGGTAGCGCGCCAGTTCGCTGGCGAAGTCGGCCACGCGGCGAGAAAAGTCGGGAAAACCTTCACCGTTGGTTGGCGCGACGTGCTGCCAATCTGCGCACCAGGCCGCGTAGTTCTCTTTATCTTCAACCTGCAGGTCGCGGTGATGGCGCATTTCCCAGTCACCGAAAAACATTTCGTTGAGCAGCGGGTTTGAGGTTAGCGGAATGTCACGTTCGCCCAGCAGCAGCCGCGCAGTATGCTGCGTGCGTTCAAGCTCGCTGCACATCACATGATCGAAGGGAACCTGCTGCAGCATCTCACCAAGGCGCTGCGCCTGCCGTTGGCCTTTGGCCGTGAGCGGCGTTGGCGTATGGCCGCTGTACAGGCCCGCTACGTTGGCTTCGGTTTCGCCGTGGCGGACTAACCAGAGTTTCATGCTGCTTCCTCTATGCGCCGTGGTGGTACAACCCCTGTTGCATGATGTAGGTGAGCACCGCTTCCGGCATCATCTCATCGCAAGGTTCATCATTTTCCAGCCGTTCGCGAATCAGCGTGGCGGAGACATCAAACCAGGGCGTTTCAGCAAGGTAGATTTTCCCCGCAGGCTGGTTGTGCAACTCTTCAATATTGCTGGTGAGGTGCTTGTCCAGCCAGTGCTGATGCTCTTCGTGCTGCTCCACATCACCAATAAATACTATTGCCAGACCGACATGGAGCAGATCCGCAAGCTTGAGGCCGAACTTGAGGTATCGAAAACCGAACGGGTGCGGGCCAAAAGTATTTACAAAAGCAACACCCGCGAATCGTCCATGCAGGCACGCATCGACTCAATGCGCCTCGGCCTGACTGTACGCACAGCTCCACCATTTAAACTTCCGGCACCATGATCTCTCCCAAATCACGCAAGCGGGGTATCCGCATAAGGTTCTTCATCGTGATCGGCTTCATGATGCTGATATCAAGCGCTGTGGTGTGCAACGTGATAGACACCACCCTTATCTCGGCCGACCAATGGAACGCCAAGGCCATGGAGGAATTGGCCGCAGAGGGCACTGTGAATCCCAAGCGCGGCGACATCCTCGCATCCGACGGCTCAGTCCTGGCCACGACCCTGAACTATTACACCCTGCGTATCGACTATGAGGCCGAAAAATTCTCAGCCGACACGCTGAAAGCATATCTCAGCGCCACCGCCGACAGCCTTGCACGCCATTTTCCGCAGCGCGACAAAAAGCAGTGGGCCGAGTATCTTGCCAAACCCCTCTCGCTGAAAAAAGGGGACAAAGGCTATAGGCTGCGCCGCTGCTGGCCGCTGCTGAGCAACATCTCCTACATGGACGTAAAGTTTGTGAAGTCGCTGCCCTACTTCAAGCGGTCGCGCAACCGCTCGGGCCTTACATCCGAAAGCGAGTTCCGCCGGGCCAACCCCTACGGCGATATGGCACGCCGAAGTGTGGGCGGCGTGGGCCGCACCAAGGAGTGCAGCGAGATACACGGCATATCGGGCCTCGAAAAAGCCCTCGACTCGCTCCTTTACGGCAAACCGGGCATAACCCGCAAGCGCGCACTCACCCGCGAGATAGTGGATTGGGCTTATGTGCCGCCACGCGACGGCTACGATGTGGTCACCACCATTGACATCAACATTCAGGACATCGTGGAAAACGAGCTGAACGACATACTGTCGCTCACGCGCGCCGACTGGGGTGTGGCTGTGGTGATGGAAGTGGCCACCGGCGACATCAAGGCCATATCCAACCTTCAGAAAGCCCCGGCTGGCAACGGCTACATAGAGGCCATGAACCGCGCCGTGCTCGGTTATGAGCCGGGATCGGTGGTCAAAACCCTTTCCATGCTCATAGCCTTGGAGGACAAGATTGTGACCGATCTTGACGAGGTGATACCCACGGGACAGCTCGTGTACATGGGGCGCCGCATCACCGACTCGCACCACACTGAATCTATGCGTGTGCGCGAGGTGCTCGAACAGTCGTCAAACATAGCCATGACGCGCATAATAACACGCCGTTTCGGATCCAATCCCGGAGCGTTCTATTCGCGCATAAAGCAGCTCGGTTTCCTTGAGCCTATGCACACCGGCATAGCAGGCGAACAGGTGCCCCGCATCGACTCCGTGCCATCCAACCGCAACGGATCGCTCTCGCTCTCGCGCATGTGCTACGGCTACACCACCGAGATCCCGCCCTTGTTCACCCTCTCGCTCTACAACGCCATAGCCAACGACGGCCGTTATGTGCGCCCCCGCCTGGTGAGCCGGCTGATCGACCGCAACGCGGGCACTGACTCGGTGCTTCCGGTCACTTATGTGCGTGACCGCATCTGCTCGCCGGCAAACGCAGCCATACTGCGCGACATGCTGCGCAATGTGGTGTATGGCAAACACGGCACCGGGCGTTCGCTTAAAAACGACCTTGTGGAGATAGCCGGCAAAACCGGCACATGCTACATGATTGAGAACGGAGCCTACAATCCGTCGAAAAAACGTCTTACATTCTGCGGCTTCTTCCCTGCCGACGACCCTAAATATTCCTGCATAGTGCTCACGGCCAACCCCAAGGAAAATTTCTTCGGGGCAGCCTCCACAAGCGGCCGCACGCTCAAGAACATAGCCCTGAAACTCTATTCGCGCGGCTTCCTCGGTGCGGGCCACAATTTCGCGGAGACCGAAAACGATGAGCCGGCCACAAAGGAGACCGTACACCCTGTGCTGACCGCCACCTCCAAGTCAGGCCGCAACGCCACATTGGGAGCAGCGCTCGGCATGAAAGGCACCCGTTCGCTCAAACGTCCCTCAACCTCCGCTCCCCGTGGCACAGTGCCCGATGTTAAAGGTCTTGGACTGAGGGAGGCTACAGTGGAATTGGAGAAAGCCGGCTACGAAGTGGGATTCACCGGAACGGGGTTCGTGGCGTCGATGTCGCCCGCTCCCGGCACCAAAGCCCGGCGCGGCACCCAGGTGTCGCTGATCCTGCGCAACCGCAACAGATAAATGAATTAAAAAAACAATCACAACCGTCATAATGAAACAGCTTGCACAACTAATTTCCGATATAGACGTAATCAAGGTTCACGGAAGCGCGTGCCGCCCCATATCAGGGGTGACATTCGACTCCCGCAGCGTTGAAAAAGACTTTATATATGTAGCCCGGCGCGGAGTCAGCACCGACGGCCACACCTATATACCCGCAGCCATAGAAGCCGGAGCAGCCGCCGTGGTGTGCGAGACAATGCCGGCGGAAATCTCCCCCAAAGTAACTTACGTGGAGGTGCGCGACTCTGCGGTAGCCTTAGGGCATATCGCCTCCGCATGGTTCGGCTACCCTTCGCGCAAACTCAAGCTCGTGGGAGTGACCGGCACCAACGGCAAGACCACCACCGCCACCCTGATATATGAGATGGCGCGTCTCCAGGGCATGAAGGCCGGACTGATCTCCACCGTGGTCAACCTCATTGACACCGACCGTGTGGAAGCCACCCAGACCACCCCTGACGCCATAGCCATAAACAGCCTGCTCCACGACATGGTGGAGGCCGGATGCTCGGTAGCCGCAATGGAAGTCAGCTCCCACGCAGCCGAACAGCACCGCATAGCCGGGCTGCACTTCAACGGAGGCATATTCACCAACCTCACCCGCGACCATCTCGACTACCACAAGACATTCGACGCTTACCTGAAAGCAAAACAGTCGTTTTTCGACATGCTTCCGGCTCAGTCATGGGCGCTGACAAACGAGGATGACCGCAACGGCCTGATAATGGTACAGAACACCCGCGCCACCCGCCACACATATTCCATCCGCACCCATGCCGATTTCATGTGCAAGATAGTGGAAAGCCGTCTTGACGGAATGCTGCTCGACATAAACGGCCGCGAGGTGGAAACGATGTTCACCGGACGCTTCAACGCCCAGAACCTCATAGCCGTGTACGGCGCATGCGTGCTCATGGGCATGGATCCGGGACGCGTGCTTGTCGACATGAGCCGCCTCGTGCCTGTGGCCGGACGCTTCCAGTCATTCCATTCGCCCAAAGGCTACACAGCCATAGTCGACTATGCCCACACCCCTGACGCTGTGGTGAATGTGCTCACAGCCATACGCGAAGTTGTAGGCCACACCGGACGCATAATAACAGTGGTAGGTGCCGGCGGCAACCGCGACAAAGGCAAACGCCCCATCATGGCCTCCGAGGCTGCACGCCTCAGTGACCATGTGCTCCTGACCTCGGACAATCCCCGCTTCGAGAAACCGGAGGACATACTCGCCGACATGGAGGCAGGCCTTGATACGGCTGCGCGGCTGCGCACCGACTCCATAACCGACAGGCGCCGCGCCATCACAGCCGCCACCGAAATGGCGGCGAAAGGCGATGTGATCCTCATAGCCGGCAAAGGCCACGAGGATTATCAGGAAATAGAAGGGGTGAAGCATCACTTCGACGACAGCGAGATAGTACGCGGCATTTTCGCATCGCAACTTGACGAAATCAGAAACTGACCGTAGCCATACAGATCATGCTTTACTATCTTTCGGAATATCTCTACAGCATGGACGTGCCCGGAGCACGCCTGATGACCTACCTTACTTTCCGGTCGGGAGCGGCGCTGATGCTCTCGCTGTTCATAGCGCTGGTGTTCGGACGCAAGATCATAGACCGCCTTCAGATGATGCAGGTGGGCGAGATAGTGCGCAACCTCGGCATAGAGGGACAGATGAGCAAGACCGGCACCCCGACTATGGGCGGAGTGATAATAATAATCTCCATACTCGTGCCCTGTCTTCTCGTAGGCAATCTGAGCAACGTGTACATGGTGCTGCTGATCATATCCACACTATGGCTCGGCACGCTTGGATTTCTCGACGACTATCTGAAAATGAAACGCCACAACAAGGAGGGCATGAAAGGCAAATTCAAGATCGTGGGCCAGGTGGGACTCGGCGTGATAGTAGGCCTGACCATGATGCTCAGCCCCGATGTGGTGATACGGGAGAACATGGAGACTGTTGTACAGGCAACCCCTGATGAGACGGAACATGTGGAAGTGACCTATCATGGCGAGAATGTCAAATCCACAGCCACCACCATTCCGTTTGTAAAAAACAACAACTTCAACTATGCCTACCTCACACAGTGGATGGGCGACAATGCCGTGACAGGCGGCTGGATACTGTTCATCATAGTGACCATATTCGTGATCACAGCCACGAGCAACGGCGCCAACCTCACCGACGGACTTGACGGCCTGTGCACCGGTACCTCGGCCGTGATAGGCCTGGCGTTGGCCATAATGGCCTACCTCGGAGGCAACATAATCTATTCATCCTATCTAAACATAATGTATATCCCGGGCAGCGGCGAGATGGTGGTGTTCATGTCGGCCTTCATCGGCGCCTTGGTAGGCTTCCTGTGGTACAATGCCTATCCGGCCCAGGTGTTCATGGGCGATACCGGAAGCCTTACGCTCGGAGGCATAATAGCCGTTTTCGCCATACTGATCCATAAGGAGCTTCTGATCCCGATCCTCTGCGCCATATTCTTTGTGGAGGATCTGTCGGTAATGCTTCAGGTAGCATATTTCAAACTCACCAAACGGCGCTGCGGCGAAGGGAAACGCATATTCAAGTGCACCCCGCTGCATCACCATTTCCAGAAACCGGGCAATGCGGGAATACAGGCCCTATGGCAACATCCCATAACACCTATTCCCGAATCGAAGATAGTGACCCGCTTCTGGATCATAGGCATCTTCCTTGCCGTAATCACATTCGTAACACTCAAAATCCGATAAAACAAACTTAACATATGACCACATCTACCCCTGAAGGCGAAAAAAAATTCCTCGTGGTGCTCGGCGGCGGCGAAAGCGGCGTGGGCGCAGCCATACTCGGCAAGGACAAAGGAATGGACGTGTTGCTCAGCGACTCAGGCAGCATAGCGCCCCACTACCGTGAGATGCTTGACGCCAACGGAATAGAATGGGAACAGGGCTCCCACTCCACCGACCGCATACTCACGGCTTCGGAAGTGGTGAAAAGCCCCGGCATACCACCCACCGCCCCGATAGTACAGGCCGTTACTGCGAAAGGTATTCCCGTGATATCCGAAATAGAACTTGCCGGACGCTACACGCGCTCACGGATGGTGTGCATAACCGGATCAAACGGCAAAACCACCACCACCCTTCTCACTTACCATATTCTGAAGCAGGCAGGCCTGAACGTAGGACTGGCCGGAAACGTAGGCAAAAGCCTCGCACTTCAGGTGGCCCGCGACCCGCATGACATATATGTGATCGAACTGTCAAGCTTCCAGCTCGAGAACATGTATGATTTCAAGGCCAACATAGCCGTGATCCTCAACATCACGCCCGACCACATGGACCGGTATGACTATAAGATGCAGAACTATGTGGATGCAAAGTTCCGGATACTCAACAACCTCACTCCGGCTGACGCTTTCATATTCTGGCAGGATGACCCCGTTATCGAGGCCCAGTTGCGCCATTTCGCCACAGAAGCGACATTATATCCGTTTTCGGAACACGACGAGGAGGATGTCAAAGCCTACGTTGACACGCACAACGATGTGGTAGTGAACACTTCCGGCACCTCATTCCGTATGCCGCGGGCCGATCTGGCCCTGAACGGCCTCCACAACCTGTATAACTCAATGGCCGCAGGACTCGCCGCAGGACTCCTTGACATTGACAAGGACAGCATACGCAGCGCTCTGGCTGACTTTGAGGGCGTGGAGCACCGACTTGAGTTTGTACGCGAGACCGACGGTGTAAGATGGATCAACGACTCCAAGGCCACTAACGTAAATTCATGCTGGTATGCCCTCCAGAGCATGCCTGCGGGGAAAAACACCGTGCTCATACTCGGCGGCAAGGACAAAGGCAACGATTATTCCGAAATCCTGCCGCTGGTAAACGAGAAGGTGAAAGCCATAGTGGCAATGGGGCTGCACAACGAGAAAATCATCGAATACTTCGGGGCACATGTCCCCGTAAGCGACACACATTCACTGGCTGATGCAGTGGCCGAATGCCGGCGCCTCGCATCGGAAGGCGACACAGTGCTGCTGTCGCCCTGCTGTGCCAGCTTCGATCTCTTCACAAGTTACGAAAACCGCGGCGACCTTTTCAAGGAAGCTGTTAACGCTCTCTGATCCCTATGTCCGACAATCCGTTTGCCGAAACCGTAAATCCCGCTATAGCGACAGCTCCCGCCGAATCCAGAGCAGAGGACAAGCCGCAGCCTGTGGCTCCGCCCGATCCGCATATCTGGGGCATATACATTGCCTTGGTGTTCATATCTATTCTCGAACTCTACAGCGCATCGTCGCGCGAAGTGTCTATCCACGGTTTAGGCATATTCTCCCCACTGCTGCGCCACATAGCCACCTTGGCCCTCGGATTAGGCATAATGCTGGTGTTGCAACGCACACATTACCGCAAGTTTATCCGCTGGATCCCGGTACTTGCCCTCGGAAGCGCCCTGCTCATGGTGTATGTGATGTTCTTCGGCGAGGAGGTAAACGGAGCCCGGCGCAATATCAACATCGGACTTTCCATACAGCCGTCGGAACTTATAAAACTTGCGGCGCCACTTATAATAGCCCTTATATTGTCGCGTACACAATATAAGAATAAAAAAGGGGTAACCCCGCTCGGCCTCGGGCTGACTTCCACAATAGTCCTGATATTCGGCGCACTGCTCCTGCCGCAGGGCCTTACCAATACCATTCTGCTCATGACCATATCCATAGCCATGATGCTGATAGGGGGCATTCCGTTCAAAAAGCTGATAGTAATAATACTCATATATGCCGCCGGAGCGGGAGTATTTGTGGGTGGAAAGATGGCCGTGGCCTATTACAGCGCCTCGCAGCAACCCACCAAGGAGCTGCACGACAAAGTGCTTAAAGAGAAATTAGGACGTATATCCACCTGGATGGCACGCCTTGACCGGCATTCCGGCTCAGGCGATGCCGAGAGCGAGGAGAAGAAACCGCTCTATGAACAGAAAATAACACCCGAGAACCGCCAGGAGATCTATGGCTACATGGCTCAGGCCAACGGCGGTGTGTTCGGTGTATTTCCCGGCAATTCACGCGAGACATCACGCCTTCCGCTGGCATTTTCCGATTACATATTCTCGATCATAGTGGAGGACCTCGGGCTTATGGGCGCCATAGGGCTGCTCGTGCTGTATCTCTGGCTGCTCGCCAGGGCCAGCGCAATAGCCTCACGTTGCTCACGGGCTCTGCCTGCCCTTATGGTGGTGGGTATGGCCGTGATGGTGGTGATGCAGGCCCTGTGCCACATGTGCATAGTCACCGGTGTAATGCCGGTATCGGGTCAGCCGCTTCCGCTCATATCCAAAGGAGGATGCGCCGTGCTGGTTATCTCCGCCGCGTTCGGGGTGATGCTGAGTGTAAGCCGGTTTGCAGTGCGCGGTGACGACAAACGCTCCGTAATCGAACAGGAAAAGGCGGCTCTGCCCGAGGAGGTGCGTGCCGACAACCCGAGCCTCCTGAAATAACTGAATTAACGAACAATCTGATTTCACGTCAATACACAGATGGTCAACGACAACAGAAAACCACATATACTTATAAGCGGCGGAGGCACAGGCGGCCACATCTTCCCGGCCCTGTCGATAGCCAATGCCGTGAAGAGACGCCTGCCACAGGCCGAGATACTGTTTGTAGGTGCCGAAAACCGTATGGAAATGGAGCGTGTGCCGGCCGCGGGCTACCATATAGAAGGACTCCCGGTGGCAGGCATAGACAGGCGGCGCCTCTGGCGCAATTTCGGAGTGGCCATAAAGCTCCTGCGGTCCATGCGCAAGGCCCGGCGCATACTGCGTGATTTTGCCCCCGATATCGCCATAGGTGTGGGAGGCTATGCGTCCGGTCCTATGCTCAAAGCCGCTCAGCGCCGCGGTATACCCACCCTCATCCAGGAACAGAACTCTTATGCCGGCGTGACCAACAAACTGCTCGCAGCCAAGGCCAAGGCAATATGCGTGGCCTATGAGGGGATGGAGCGCTTTTTCCCTGCCGACCGCATAATTCTCACAGGCAACCCTGTACGCGCCGATCTCGCCGAATCGACCCTAAGCACCCGCGACGCACGCCGCCAGCTCGGATTTCCGGAGGATGAACCGTTGGTTGTGGTTACAGGCGGGAGCCTCGGCGCCCGGTCAGTCAACGAAAGTGTGGCCGCCGCCATGGATTCAATCACCGCTACCGGCGCAAACATACTGTGGCAAACGGGAAAACTCTATGCCGATGAATGCTCGCGCATAGCGGTTGCCAATCCCAAGGTCAAGGCCATGCCGTTCATATCGTCGATGGAAGCGGCCTACCGTGCAGCCACGCTTGTGGTGTCGCGCGCAGGCGCCGGCACAATATCGGAGTTACAGCTCATCGGAGTGCCCGCCATACTTATCCCCTCGCCCAATGTAGCGGAAGACCATCAGCGCAAAAACGCGCTCGCTCTCGTGGAACATGATGCGGCGGTGATGATACCCGACAATGAGGCGGCACAACGGCTCGGCACTACCGTGACGGAGCTTCTCAACGATCCGGCACGCCGCGTGGCCATGTGCGCCAACATATCGGCAATGGCCCTGCGCGGAGCCGATGAAACGATAGTTGACAAAATAACTGAAATTATCTACGGCAAGGAAAAATGACGGAAAAACGCAAAATATACTTCATGGGGGCCGGAGGCATAGGCATGTCGGCACTTGAACGCTATTTCCTGTCGAAGGGATGGGATGTGGCAGGCTACGACCGCACCCCCTCGGAACTCACCTCAAAGCTTCAGGCCGAAGGGATAGAGATAACTTTCGACGAAAGCGCCGAAGCCATTCCACAGCGTTTCCGCGATGCCGCATCAACACTTGTGGTATATACTCCCGCTGTGCCTGAGGAGCATCCCGCCATGCAGTTTTTCCGCAAAGGGGGATTCGAGATGATGAAGCGGGCCAAAGTGCTCGGTCTCGTAACACGCCAGAGCAAGGCTATATGCTTCGCAGGCACCCACGGCAAAACCACCACATCCTCCATGGCGGCGCACATAATGCACTGCGGATCCACGGGGTGCAACGCTTTCCTCGGAGGCATACTGCGCAACTACGGCAGCAACCTGCTGCTTAGCGCCACATCGCCATGGAGCGTGATAGAGGCTGACGAATTTGACCGCTCGTTCCACCAGCTCAAACCCCACATAGCCGTAATAACCGCCACCGATCCCGACCATCTCGACATATACGGCACCGAGGAGGAATATCTTGAAGCATTCGCCCGGTTCACGGAACTTATCGACTCCGACGGAGCGCTGCTCGTCCACACAGGCCTGAAACTCGTTCCGCGGCAACCCGCCGGAGTGCCCGTATACACCTATGGAACAGGCTCCGGCGATTTCCATGCCGAGAACATACGGCGCGCCAACGGCACAATAACATTTGACTTCGTGACGCCGGAAACACGCATTGACGGCATATCGCTCGGTGTTCCGGTGGATATCAACGTCGACAACGCGGTGGCCGCCCTTGCAGCTGTCAGCCTTACCGGAACCCTTGAACCGGCAAGCGCCAGCGAAGCCCTGTCCTCGTTCATGGGACCGAAACGCCGCTTCGAGACAGTGATGCGCGAACCCGGTCCGACAGGACGTGTGATAATCGACGATTATGCCCACCATCCCGACGAGCTTCAGGCTTCGATACGTTCCGTCAGAGCTTTGTATCCCGACAGAAAACTCACTGTAGCGTTCCAGCCCCACCTTTATACACGTACACGCGATTTCGCACCCGACTTCGCCCGGGTACTTTCCGAGGCCGACGAACTCGTTCTGCTTGACATATATCCCGCACGTGAATTGCCTATACCGGGCATAACATCCGAAATAATTCTGAATGCGGCAACTACCCCCACCAAGCGGCTCATAACAAAGGGAGAGTTTGTGGATACAATGGCTTCCACCCCGTTCGACATACTGCTGTGTCTCGGCGCCGGCGACATGTCGGAACTCCTTCCCGAACTGACGGCACGCCTTAACAAATCCCCGATGTGATGAAACGTTATATCTGGATCATACTGACAGCGGCAATGGCACTCTATATAGCAGGCGCCACATTATTGTCACGCCATTATGACTCGGAGAGGCTGTGCACAGGCGTGAGGATAGAGGTCACCGACACGGCCAAAAACAAATTCGTGACGCCATACGAAATAAACCGCGACCTCGGCGACATAATCGCTACTGCCGAAGGGCAGCCGTTAACATCAATCAACAGTGCGAAAATAGAGCGGCGCCTTGCACAGATCGACAAAATAGAGAGCGCCACCGTGATCAAGACCACTGACGGCAAGCTCATAATATCAGTGATCCCGATGCGCCCGGTGGCCCGGGTGTTCGACAACAACGGACGTTCATACTATATCAACCGCGACGGTAAACAGATGTCGGCCACTGCGCGTTATCACTGCGATGTGCCCATCATTCAGGGATCATTCACCGACACCCTGTTCACCCCCCATTCGCTACTTCCGCTTGTAGACTACATCGAGGGCGACTCCACATGGCGCGCTTTGGTGTCGTACATCAAAGCCGACTCGCCCACCGACATACTTGTAGTGCCGGTGATCAGCGGCCATGTGGTGAATCTCGGCGACATGAACAGCCTCGGCGACAAATTCGCGCGGTTGAAAACGTTCTATCGCCGTGTGCTTCCGGTAAAAGGCTGGAATTTCTACGACACCATATCGGTAAAGTGGGGCAACCAGATAGTGGCCACACGGGCCATGAAGCATACCGATATGGGCGACATGATAATGGAGGACATTGACGAAAGCGATGACATAACCACCATGATCGCAGCCGAGAACACCGCGCCGGGACAAACCAAACAGGGCGCCAAAGCCAAATCGGAGAAACCTATTCCGCTGGCGTCGGACGAGAAGCCTGACAAGAAAACGGCACAGCCCGATTCAGTGAAGAAAAAACAACAAAACCATGTAACCCCATAAAACCCATCACCCATGGATTCCAAATATATCATAGCGCTGGAGATAGCCAGTTCGAAAATCAAGGGAGCAGCCGCCACGGTCGATTCTTCGGGCGTGCTGACAGTGCTTGCCGTAGAAGAGGAGAAGCTCATAGACTGCGTGCGTTACGGCTGGACCCGTAACGTTGAGGAGGTGTCGAACCGAGTGAACCGCATAATCAAGAAACTTGAAAACCGGCTCAGTCCCCGCAAAGTCAAAAGCGTCTACGTGGCCATAGGGGGCCAGTCGTTCTGCGCTACCCCCCGCGAGGTGGAACGGCGGCTGCCCGAGGAGTCGCAGATCACCGACTCGCTCGTGGAACAGCTGAAAAGCGACGCCCTGAACCTCGCGTTCAGCGACAACGATACCGTGGGTGTGGAGACACGCGAATTCATGGTGGACCGCACAAGGGTGTCGCAACCTGTGGGTATGTACGGACGCGAGATCAAGGCGAGGGTAAACCTGATTTCATGCCGCTCTACGGTGAAGCGCAACATAGGCCGGGCCATTTCCGAACGCCTCGGATTCAAGATCAACGATTATATAGTGCGGCAGACAGCCGAAGCCGACCTCGTGCTGTCGTCGGACGAGAAACGCCTTGGCTGCATGCTGGTGGACTTCGGGGCCGAGACCACCGGTGTGTCAATCTATAAGGACGGCCATCTGCAATATTTCGTAACCCTCCCCTTGGGATCACGCAACATCACCATCGACATAGCCCACGGCATGAATCTCCTTGAGGAACGCGCCGAAGAGGGCAAGAAAGCCGTTGGCAACGCCGCCATTGACGGCGCTGCGGCGCATTCGTTGTCGGACCTGATAGACGCCACGCAGGTAAACAATTACGTGGCTGCACGTGCGGGAGAGATAATAGCCAACATCAACGAACAGATACGCTATGCCTCACTCACTTCATCGGACTTGCCGGCAGGCATAATCATAGTGGGCTGCGGAGCCAAGCTGAGGGGCTTCAACGAGCGTCTGAGCCAGGTTACAAAACTCGCGGTGCGCACAGGGCAGCCATCACAGTATGTCCGCATAATGGACGGACGCATACAACCCTCCGATGCTGTCGACGTGATAGCTACCCTGTTGGCTGCCACACGCGGAGGGGCCGTGGAATGTATGGAACATCCCCTGCCCCCTGACACGTCACATAATAACGACTATAACCAAGAGCCGGAACCGGAACCCGAACTCGAACCAACCGCCGACGACTTCGAAACCGAAGAGGAGCAGCCGCGCCGTGGCGGAGGCTTATGGGGCCGCATAATTAAAAAAACAAGAGAATTCATTGACGGCGACGATGATCTGCTCGACTGACGCCGGTTTCCGTCACACCTTACATAACCCACATACAATTAATCCTTTTCAGATATGCAAGACAATAATTTGATCCATATACCCGACGACATAGAGCTGGCCCCCAACGAACCCAACTGCGACAATCCACCCATTATCAAGGTGATAGGTGTGGGAGGAGGCGGCAACAACGCCATAAACTATATGTACCGCCAGGGAATAAAGAACGTGTCGTTCGTGGTTTGCAACACCGATGCTGCCGCACTGCGCAACTCTCCGGTAGAGAACAAGGTGCTCATAGGTTCAGGCCTCGGAGCCGGCAACAAGCCTGAAGTGGCACGGGAAGCAGCCGAGGAACATGCCGACCGCATCAAGGCCATATTTGACGAACACACCGAAATGGTGTTCATCACTGCCGGAATGGGCGGTGGCACAGGTACGGGCGCCGGCCCGGTTGTGGCCCGGCTGGCCAAGGAAGCCGGACTTCTCACCATAGGTATAGTGACCATTCCGTTTCTTTTCGAAGGCAAGCAGAAAATCATCAAGGCCCTTGACGGCGCCGATGAGATGGCAAAGCATGTGGACGCCCTGCTTGTGATCAACAACGAGCGCCTTACGGAGATCTACCATGACCTTGACTTCATCAACGCATTCGGAAAAGCCGACGACACGCTTGCCACAGCAGCCGGATCCATATCCGAGATAATCAACTGCGACGGATATATAAACCTCGACTTCAACGATGTGGACACCACTCTCCGCAACGGTGGAGCCGCTATAATATCCACCGGCTACGGCGAAGGCGACATGCGTGTGACCAAGGCCATTGAGGACGCTCTAAAATCACCGCTGCTCAAAAACCGTGACATACTCGGATCGAAGCGCCTGCTGTTCAATATCTATTTCTCGCGTCAGGCCGAGAATCCGTTCAAAATGGCCGAGGCCGAAGAACTCAACACATTCATCTCCACCCTTGATCCGGCAGTGGATATAATCTGGGGTGTGGCATTCGACGATACGCTTGGCGATGCGGTGAAAATCACCATCCTCGCCGCAGGACTTGATGTGGAACTCCGTAAAGACCCCGTCACCCCTCCCCGCCGCCCTCAGACACCCACCGTTGCCACAACACCACGCACAGCAGCTGACCGCAATCCGTCGGGCGAAAATCTCCGGACCATGCACCAGCCGCATCAGGGCGGTGTCACCCCCCAGTCGCGCGAAGTAAAAAGTGCAGCCCCGGAGGAGCGCATAGCCAAAGAATACGGAGCCGGGAAAATCGACCAGATCCAGGGCATAATCGATGCGGCCCGTTATGTGATATTGGCCCCCAACCAGTTCGACAACGACGATGTGATAGAAATGCTTGAACGCACACCCGCCTACAACCGCGAGAAACGTGTGTCGGACGAAATCAAAAGCAGCGGACGCCCCTCATCGCAGCAGCAGGACTACGACCAGTATTCCAACGGCGGATCTATCGAGATAAAATTTGACGATGACCTCTGACTCTGATGTTATGAAATATTCACCGAAAAATATAATAGCCAATCTGCGCGCACTCGTCACGTCACGGACCACAATAGCATTCATAGCTTGCATTGCGGTTATGGCGGCTGTGGCATTCGCATTCTTCTATCCTGACGCAGCCGAGGGCAATGTGCTCCGGCAGCACGACATAAAACAGGGCTTCGCCATAGGCAAGGAAGCGGCAGATTTCCATGAGGCCACAGGCGAGACCACCCGCTGGACAGGGTCACTGTTCTCGGGTATGCCCACATTCCAGATATCGCCCACCTACGAGTCATCCGACCTGTATTCATGGATCACAAATCTGATGGGGCTGGGACTCCCCTCGCCGGCCAACCTTGTGTTCATGATGATGGCGGGATTCTTCATCCTGCTGATGGCGTTGAAAATCAAATGGCCCACGGCGCTGTTCGGCGCGGTGGCCTATGGCTTCTCCACCTATTTCATCATAATAATAGGTGCCGGACATATCTGGAAGTTCGTGACATTGGCATATATCCCGCCAACGATAGCCGGCATAGTTCTCTGCTACCGTGGACGTTACCTTATGGGAGGCGCGCTTACGGCACTGTTCGCCATGATGCAGATAGCGTCGAACCATGTGCAGATGACCTATTATTTCCTGTTCGTGGTGCTCGGAGTGATGGCGGTATATCTTATCGAAGCTCTCCGTTCACACACAATGAAGCGCTGGGGAACTGCCACAGGCGTCCTCGCGGTGGCGGCCATTCTCGCTGTAACAGCCAATCTCCCGGGCCTGTACAACACCTATGAATATTCAAAGGAAACAATGCGCGGAGGCCACTCGGAACTTTCACGCACCGAAGCCAACCCCAACGCCACAGCCGGACTTGACCGCGACTACATCACACAGTACAGCTACGGCACCTCCGAAACATTTTCCCTGCTCATTCCCAATGTAAAAGGGGGGGCATCAATGAAACCCGAAAAAGGGGAGCACCGGATGCTCACCCTCGCCTCTCTGCCCGAGGCTCAGGACATGATAAAGAAAGGCACTGTGGCTCCTCCCGCATCACAGTATCTCGAATATATGTCGCAATACTTCGGCGAGCCGGAAGGCACCAACGGGCCGGTGTATGTGGGCGCGTTGATATTCGCATTGTTTGTGCTCGGCTGCATAATAGTCAAGGGGCCTTGGAAATGGGTGCTGCTCGCACTGACAGTATTTTCCATACTGCTCGCCCTGGGGCGCAACTTCATGTGGTTCACCGACCTTATGATCGACTATATGCCCATGTACAGCAAGTTCCGCACCGTGGAAAGCATCCTTGTGATAGCGGAATTCACCATGCCGCTGCTGGCCGTAATGGCCCTTGACAGGATTCTCCGCACCCCGCGAGAGGACCTCAGAAAGCTTTATATGCGTCCGGCTGCATGGGCTTTCGGCATCACCGCCGCTCTATGCCTCATCGGAGCCGTGGCTCCAGAGTTCTATGGATCGGCCGTCAGCGAAGGTGACCGTCAGGTCGACGCCATGATCGGCGCACAGCTCTCACAGCAGGGCTACGACGCACGCACGGTGGCCATGTTCAGCCTCCAGAATCCTGAAATCTACAATGCCGTGGAAACACTGCGGCAAGGAATGGTAAGCGCCGACGCGCTGCGCTCGCTGATATTCATACTTCTCGGAGGCGGAATCATTGCGCTGCTGTTTGCCCGTAAAATCAACGCTACAGTGGCCGGCATTGGAATGGTTGTGCTGGTAGGTGCGGATCTGCTGCCTGTCAACAAACGCTACCTCGACCATGAGAGTTTCGTGCCCCGGCGGCTGTCGACCGGAGCGCCGATAGCACGTACACCCGTTGACGACCAAATATTGGCCGACACTACTACAAACTACCGCGTGATGAATCTCCCGGGATTCAATTCAGCCGATCCGTCGTATTATCACAAGACCATAGGCGGCTACCACGCGGCCAAACTCACCCGCTATCAGGATATGATCGACCGCCATCTCGGCCATTTCCTCAGCAATGAGCAATCGGATGCCGACTGGGCTGTGCTCAACATGCTCAACGCCCGTTACATAGTGGACTACTCGGGACAGGTGCTTCTGAACGAGGAAACCTACGGCAATGCGTGGTTCGTCGATTCGCTGGCCTATGTGAAGGGGCCGGATGCGGAAATGGCTGCCCTCGACCGCATAGACCTGCGCCGGGCAGCTGTAGCCGACGAGAGCTTCCGTTCCATTCTCGGCAACGCCACTCCAACGGCGCCGGGCGACACCATACGCCTCACCACTTACGCTCCCAACCGCCTCACATACCACACGAACAGTGCACGCGGAGGGGTTGCGGTACTGTCGGAAGTGTACTTCCCATGGGGATGGAAAGCCGCCGTTGACGGCAATCCTGCCGAGATAGGGCGTGTAAACTATCTGCTCAGGGCTGTAAAGATACCCGCCGGGCGTCACACACTCGAACTCACATTCGATCCCCCGTCGGTACGCAACACCGAAACTGCCGCCACCGTGGCCGTGATCCTCATATATCTCCTGCTTGGCGCAGCATGTGCCGCCTGGCTGCTCCGCCGGCGCTCCACCACTACCGGCAATGCGGTTTAAACGCTACTACACGGCTTTCCGCCGTTATAACCGCAGCCGTGGCTTCGGGATCCACTCCCCCTTCGCGTTCCATTTCGTTACGAGCGTGCTCGGGGAGCGGTCACCGTTTTATGCCTACGACATAATCGACGCCCTGCGCCATGAGGCAGCCACCGCAGCCCGGGCCATGCACCGGCGCCATCCCCGCATGATATCGGTCAAGAATGCCCGGATGCTGCACCGCGTGGCCTGCGCATGCTGCCCTGACGCAATGATGCAGATAGGCGTACACTACGGAGTGTCTACCGCAGCCGTGATGGAATACGATTCGCGGCTGAAAGGCGTTGTATACTCCCCCTCCAATCCTTATCAGGAAGTATTCGCGCGTGTTACGACCGGATATGCCGCGCGGCTCGATATAACGCAGTCGCTCGCCGACGCCATGGCAAAATTCCGTGCGCTCACTCCCAGTCGGCCAATGCTGATGATCAACCACGTGGATAAGTCCGACACAGATAGTGTGGCGGAGCTCGCTTCGGATTGTGTGAAGGCCGGGGGCATAATTGTGATGCGTCATCTCGGCTCAGGAGCCTCGCGCACTTCGGGGCTATGGCACCGGCTCCTCGAAGGCATGCAGCATGGCATGAGCTTCACCAACGGCAACATAGGATTCATCGTAGCATACCCCTATCTACCGAAACAACATTTCCCGCTATGGTTCTGAAAGGGGGACTGATAGAAATGTATGAGGCCTTCATGGCAGTGGAACGCGGCTTGTCCGACAACACACGGCAGGCCTATGTGCGCGATGTGCGGCGGCTTTGGCAATACCTTTCGGAGGCGGGGATACCTGTCAATGAAGCCACAACGGACGATCTGCGCCTCTACATAGGTTCGCTCCACGACATCGGCATAGCCCCACGCTCGCAGGCACGCATAATATCATCCATAAAATCATTCTACGCATTTCTCAAGGCCGAGGAGCAGATTAGGGTGAACCCTACCTTGCTGCTTGAATCGCCACGCATAGGCGAGCATCTTCCCGAAGTGCTGACCATAGAGGAAATAGACGCCATGATCGGCTCCATCGACCTGTCTTCGCCCGAAGGGCCGCGCAACCGTGCCATCCTCGAGACCCTTTATGGCAGCGGACTGCGTGTGAGCGAACTCACGGGTATGGAAATGTCGCGGACCGACCTTGACGAAGGGTTTGTGATAATATCAGGCAAAGGAGCCAAAGAGCGCATGGTGCCCCTCTCGCCCGAAAGCATAAGGTGCATCCGCGAATATCTCCCGCAGCGCAACGCATTGGATGTCGCGTTGGGCTCGGAGGACATAATGTTTCTCAACCGCCGCGGACGCCGCCTTACCCGCGTGATGATATTCTACATCATCAAACGCCACGCCGAACTTGCAGGCATACGCAAAAACATATCGCCTCACACCCTGCGCCACTCGTTCGCCACCCATCTGCTCGAAGGTGGCGCCAACCTGCGCGCCATCCAACAGATGCTCGGCCACGAATCCATAGCCACCACCGAAATCTACCTACACATCGACACCCCCCGCCTCCGCCACGAAATCCTCACCTGCCACCCCCGCAACCGCCACCCCTCCCGCTGATTTATACCATGGGTGCTTATAACCAATTAGAGAACCATATAATAATAAAAGCAAGAGCCATCCGATTGCATCTATCCATATTGCAAATGAAAGAAATCTCATGCATATATAAATGCAATAGGTGAAATCCTACTTTCCGCTATTGCTTCGGACACCTCCTTTACCTTTTATCTGTTTAATCCATTCTGCTTTTTTTTCAAATTGAAGATGAAAATTTTTAGGGGCATAACAAAATATATACTCGCAAATTTCTAAAGCTAAACTAAATTTTTTCAATCTAATCAACACATCAATAAAGTTATATAATCCGGCAACAATATTTTGCCGCGCTCCCGAACTAACGTCATTCAATTTTTTCTGAGAAATCGCATTGTATAAGAAGACTCCATGTTTGTCATGTATATCTTTGCATACTTGCTTCTGTTTATCCCGCAAGTATTTAAATTCAATATCGGATATCTCCTCATATCTCTTTCTCTCTTTCAGGTCCTGCCATTCGGAAATAATTAATATAGAATTATATTGCAGCAACATTCCAGCTAATTCAACATCAATATTATTATTGTAATCAAATCCGTTTTTTGCATATTCCAATAGTATTTCTATAGCTTTTTCTTTTTGACTTTTAGTGCCATTCGCCCAATTATAGGTAGCCCACATCTTTGTATAAGTGGCATATTCCTGACGATTACTGCTTCCTTTTATTGTATTCTTAAAAAGATGACTATAATCATCCAAATATTTAAGAGCCATTCCTTTCTTTCCTTTATCAACAATTAAATAAGATGATAAATTTAATATAGCGGACAATTTTACACTTAAAGGACTGGTAGCTCTGTTTATTATCTGTTTGTAATTTTCTATGACTTCAATTTCATTCTTTGCTATTCGATTCGAATTTGCAGAAAATAACAAAGAATGCTCGATATCTAAATTTTTATCTTTATTTACTTGGTCCCTTCGGCTTACACAATTTCCTTTGAACAGATTATCTTTTTTCTGAAAATAATCACTCATCATCTGGAATATTTCCTTTGAATATATTTCAAAGAAACGGTTTTCATCATCGGCAAACTTTATTATTTTCAATTTTATCAACTCGTCTACGGCTGAGTTAAAAATTTCGGGTTCATTTTCTAAATTCAATATATATTGTGCTTTTTGTAAAACATTAACCAAATCGTTACCGTCCACCAACAAGCTCAAAATAACAAATAAATCTTTCGCTTTGGGAGATAAATAATCATAAATACGACCATACAAAAAATGGATGGCATTAGAACCTTCCTTTATATTAAAACTCAGAGCATCTTTAATTCCCTTTTGACCAACAATAAATGCAAACTGGAAAATAAACAAGGGTCGTCCACTTGTCATCTCATAAATTTTATGCTGAGTCTCCTTTTTCTGTAATTCTCTTTGCAACATCAATTTATTCCCCAAGTTTTCATTTTCAATAACCCGCATTAAAAATTGAGCTGTTTCTGATTCAGTTAGTTCACTTGTCTGGAACTCTTGTCCTAACTTTATATTCGCAGCTCTCGTAGTTATTATAATTTTGTGGTGATTAATGTTCAATCCTAAAATAAATTTCTCTATTTTATCCTTCTCTTCCTTGGTAAATGTCTCAAAGTCATCGACGATCAACAATATCTTACCCTGATAGTCAATTATTTTCTGTATCTCTAACGACTCTGAATTAAATAATACCTTATTTATACTTTTTACCAATTCGTCAAAAGAAGATATTGAATCATTTATTTGCTCAATACTACCTGTATAGAAATTATATCGTCTATCTTTTGCCGACAAAAAGACTATATAATCAAAAGTTTTCCTTTCATCATTAGCCAAATCATCACATACGCTTTGAATTGTTGCTGTTTTGCCTACTCCTCCATGGCCCCATATAGTAGCACAAACAGAAGCCTTATTCTTTGTAAGAAAATCAGTTATTTTTCTCTTAATCCCTATATCTATATACTTATTATAATTATTTTCATATATATTCAGTATGGTTCCATTGCTCGTCTTAATTTTTATGCCATCATCAACTATATTAAGTTCAACTAATTCTTGCCATTCTTTAGTAAAAATTCCTGTTTCCAGTAATCTATTATATTTTACTTTTCCCAATAGTTTTTCCTCAATACTATTAAATATGTAAATTTCTTTCCCATATCCTGCCAATTCAACAAACGGGGATAGTCTGAAATATTCATTCACGCTGACAGAACCATAAATGCTATCTATCGTAAACGAATATATGTTTTTATGACAACTCCATGGCAAATACGTGCTTCCATCACTTTTATAATTTATTCCCTTATAATAATCCCCTTCCAATGACATAACATGTATTATGTCAATTTCAGAATTAAGTTCATTAATATCTGCAGCTAAAACACTTTCATACAACGTTTGTATGGAGCTTACAGAAGTATCTATTGAATCCTCAAAAGAATATCCATGTCCAAGAAGCCGATTTCTTAAATTGGGGTATCCTTCAATCGCCTTATTAAGTTTGCTGTTTTTAAAAATTTCTTTGTTAACATCAAGCTTTCTGCATAGAGATACAATTTCTCCAATTGTAGGCTTGACAATCCCTTGTAAAACATAAGTCCTTTCCTCCTCATTTAAAATATCTATATTTTTATTCCACAAATAACCCAGAAGATAAATTAAAATATACTCAAAACGAGACTGATGATGACATACTAAAGCTGCTTTATCACCTATCGAGGAAAGGAAATCTATCCTTTGCTCTATTTGTTTTCTTATATAATCCATGGCATTAGTTATTTTAAATTCAAAATTACTCAAAATACTCACCACCAAATTTACAAAATATTTTCAACCCACCATTAATACTAAAAATAATTTGTAGGAATAGCGCAAAGTCAGCCATAAAGGTTGGATTACCCAATACAATTTTGCAACCAAAACGGACTGACAGAAGGGGTCAGGGGGTGAGGAGGGCGTGGAGGTTAGTAAGGCCGTTGTGGAGGAGGTCGAGGACGGTTTCGAAGCCTTCGGCGCCGTCGTAGTAGGGGTCGGGAATGTGGTCGTAGCGCATGGCGGCGTCAACGAACCGGGCCATAGGCACTACTTTGGAGGCTGCCTCAGGCGTGGGTGCGAGGCGACGCAGATCGGCCACGTTATTGTCGTCCATGCCTATTATCAGGTCGAAACGCTCGAAGTCCGATTCACGCACCTGACGGCATATGTGGTCAAGCTCTATGCCGCGCCGCCGGGCATGGATCCGCATCCGCTTGTCGGGAAGGTCGCCTACATGCCAGTTGCCTGTGCCGGCAGAATCTATTTCCCACCGGCCTGAGGTTCCCGCCTCCCGGGTAATATGACGCATGATTCCATCGGCAGCCGGCGAACGGCATATATTGCCGAGGCACACAAACAGTACTTTGATTTTGTCTTTTTCTCTGAGATTACGAATCAATCCGTCGATATTCCTGTTATCCATACAAATTTCATTTAGCTCTACAAAGCTAATCAAAATATCTGGTTAATCCAGATATCATAGCCTTATACCGTATTTAATGATGCGGGGCTCCATCATTTCCTCCGGAATAAATGACTTCAATGCTTCCGAAATACTATTGATTATCCGCTGCCGTATGAAATCATGGCGGATATAAACCGAAACCCTGCGTTGTGACAGATAATCACCTTCAATGCGCCTTACATTCTCACGTTGCCTGGGTGAAAGCATCGGCAAATGCATCTCTGGTATAATCGTAAAACCGCCATTGGCATCTATAATCCGGATAAGTGTGTCGATGCTGCCTGCTTCATACATGTGTTTACCCCTACTGCGGGATTTGCAAAAACTGAAAGCACTGTTGCGAAGACACTGTGATTCTTTCATTATCCACATCTGCTCATGTTCAAGATTCTCGGGCCTGAACACCGGCAGCTTACGCCAGCAGCTCTCGGCTATATAGACCCAGAACGGTTCGGTGTACAACGGAATTTCCAATATCCCATCCTGCTGATGGCCGCCTGTGGCTATACCTACATCCGTATTTCCGGATTTCAAACTGTCGAGCATGGCATCGGATTTCATCTCCGAAATGCTCAGTTCCACTTCAGGATACATCATGGTGTAGGCCTTTATAAACTCCGGCAATATATAAGGAGCAATGGAAGGCCCGACAGAAAGATTCAGTCTCCCGGACACCGCACCTTTTTCCTCATTGACAATTTCGGCTATCCGCCCGGCCTCTTTCAGCGTTATCATGGCCTGACGGATAATCTTTTCACCTGCGGCAGTAGGTGTCACGCTTTTGTTTGAACGGTTAAAAACACGCACTCCAAGTTCATTCTCAAGCTTCTGAAGCAGAGAACTCAATGTGGGCTGCGTGATGTCAAGTTCATGCGCCGCACGTGCAAAACTACGATGGGTATTAATGGCTATAATATATCTTAACTGCTGTAGCGTCATCGGCATAATAGATTTTGTCAATGCAAAGATATAATAAATCTGTTGTTCATCAATTATTGCCGATGTAATTTTGTTCCATCAAAAGATAAAAGTATATGGCAACAAAAAAATTCCACAGATACATGCCGTCCAAAGGCTACAGTTTATACTGGATTCTTATAGCTTATCTTGCAATAGGTTATTTTTATCCCATAATCGGAATTATCGCACTGATATGTATGATTGCTCCGGTGGCGTTTGCAGTGAAACGTGGCAGATGGTGGTGTGGGAATGCCTGTCCGCGAGGCAGCTTATACGACAAGCTTCTGGCAAAATATTCTCCTCACCGGCCAATACCGAAAGCCGTAAGGACATTCGGATTCCGGTTATTCATGGTGATGTTCATATTCACTATGTTCGGTGTGCAGATGTATTTCGCATGGGGCGACTGGAATGCTGTAGGACGGGTGTTCTGGACAATCATCCTGATTACAACTTTAGTAGGTGTTACATTGTCATTTATCTATGCTCCGCGCACATGGTGTTCATTCTGCCCTATGGGAACCCTTTCATCGTGGGTATCACCGAATAAAACTCCATTGCCTGACGGCTTTATAAACATACATGTGGCCGACACATGCCAGATGAAATGCAAAAGCTGTGCAAGGATGTGCCCCATGCAGTTGACTCCCTACGACAGCCGTGGATCCGCCACCGGTTATATGCACGCCGACTGCATAAAGTGCGGAAAATGTGTCAGTGCATGTCCTATAAAAATAATGAACCTCAAACACAATAAAAATGGAAACAATCAGCAACTATCTCCCGTTTCTTAAAGGTTATGACTATACAGGCATACCTGTCATCATCGACTTCTACGCCACATGGTGCGGCCCGTGCAAGGCTCTTATGCCTGTCATCGAGCAACTGGCAGAGGCTTATAAGGGAAAAATAAAGGTCCTCAAAGTCGATGTAGACAAGAACGATGCGCTTGCACGCGCCGCCAACATACGTTCCATACCCACCCTTTTCTTTATCAACAAAGACGGAAATATCGAAAGAACAACCGGAGGAATGCCATATCAGGCCTTATGCGCCAAAGCCGATGAGCTTCTCCGTGAATAGCAATTGGGGTTTCAGGCATAGGCATGAAGCGACGGCATGTAGTTGACTCCGACGTAGGTCATCAGAACAGCTGCAAAAGCCGCCACAATATAGACATGCCAGCTCTCGGAGCGCCGTATCAGCCTGGGATGCAGCCCAATGCTGTAGACAGCAAATGTCACCAACGCCCATATCTCCTTAGGGTCCCACGCCCAATAACGTCCCCACGACATCTCGGCCCATACAGCTCCGGTGGCTATTCCAAGTCCGAGCAGCCACACAGCCACCGGCAATACCGTGTGCTCGAAACGCATCACCGGTGCCCTCAGAGAGGGACGGGCGAGTGCACACACACTTGACAGGAAAGTGATCAGGAACAATGAGTACGACACCATCACTACCGACACGTGGATCCCGAGCCACGGCGAACGGAGCACAGGCATAAGGGTGGCCACGGCCGGAGATTTCCCCATTATAACTGCGGTTCCGCACATGGCGGCGCAGGCAAGCGAAGCCACAGGCATAAACAAGGGCCAGCTACGGCGCATAAAGATGATGCATAGGCCGGTGACTATGACAGCAAGCCTCAGTGTATCGGGCATGGATCCGAGTGGAACATGCCCGGCAATCCACCAGCGCAGAGTGTAATCCGACACTGCAATGACTATCGCGCCACACAGCAGCCAACGGCTGCCGCGGCGCATAAATCCGGCCACGGCTGCCATGACGAACATCACACATGCACCTAATGCCAATGGCACACGGTTGTAAAGCAGCTCCACTTTCACCCTGACAGGCGAAAGGAGCGCTTCGCCGGCCTCCGGTGCGCTGACCAATGACCCGGAATAGAGCTGCAACAACAACCCTACCCGTCCGTCAAGTTCCGTAAGCTGGGCCTGATGCTTCGGACTTGCCGCCTGATACAGCGATGTAAGCCGGAAAACACCGTTGGCTTCAAACAGATCGTCCAAAGCTACACGCGAGCCTCCGAACTTATCCCTAAGCCAATCTCCTTTCACTTTAAGAAGAGGCTGCCGGCTCCAGTCCTCGGGATAGAATATCATTGAACCCACCGCCTGGACGGCACTCATACCGCGGTAGGATGAGGAACCGGAAACCTGCGTGAGCATATCGCGGGCAAACGTGTCGAACGTCACTACCCGCCCGTTGTAGACCACCTGCACCCGGGCAAGCGAATCAGCCTGCGCCTCACTTATGCCCCTGACGCTTTCCGCCCCGGCTGCATTCCATGAAAACAGAATCAGCAGCCCGGCCAACACCTTTTTTATCCGGCTACGTTTCGGAATTACAATAAGCAAAAGTCCACTCAGGGCAAACAGCAGAAAGCCTGCATATACCGTGGCACGCCCCATGGGATCATAGCTCACACCGAACTCCACGGTGCCATGTGTGGTAAATTGCGACTGGGTGAAGCGCCAGCCATCAATATCGGCCACCTGGTTCATCGAAAGCCTGAATGTATCGGTGCCCGCTACAATCCGGCTAACATAGTCGCACGGCACGGCGCCTCCGGGATAATATTCCACATAAAATGTGTCAAGTGTGACCGGCCTCGGTAAATGCTCCACCATCATTTCATCGACAGTGTAACGCACCGCCGTCTCACCTGCCGCAAGCGACACACTACCGTTACGGCCCATAGCCCATGTGAGCATGGCACCTGCCGCCACGATAAGCAGCGACAGGTGCACACCCCATAAAGCAACCAATCTAAAACGGTTCATATCTGCTTTCTATGGCCTTTACCGCCATACATTCCATCTCAACAAGCCATCCGGGGCGACACACAGGCGCCAGCAGCACTATCTGCGGCGTATCAGGGAAACGCTCCTTTGTCATTTCGCTGACAGTTCTGTAATCCGACGGATCGCGCAGATACACAAGGATATGGGCAAGATCAGCGTCCGAACATCCGGCCTCGGCAAGCAACGCCTCCACATTGGCCCACATACGGCGCATCTGGCCCTCTATATCGCCCGGATGCACTATCGCGCCGTGGGCGTCTATACTGGCCGTGCCCGATACAAACAGATGGCGCCGGTCGCCATAATCCACCGATGTGGCCCGTTCGAAAGCCACGCCGTATTCAGCTGTGGGATTGAGAAAAGCAGGTGCCGAGATCTGACGCATCTGTCCCCCGGCAAGCGGAACCACCGAATACGCATCCATGCTCACTTTCACATTATGGTCGGCCCGGCGCCCGCATATGCCTGTGCTGGCTATGAAACGGGTATTCACTGTAAGTCCGCAGCCGTCAAACGCCTCATTGCGGCCGCTCACCACTCCGCCATAGTTCACATCCACATCATGCACAAAAAACCATGTGCGCACACAGTTACCGAGCAACGAACCGCCAAGAGTGTCAAGACTCCCGTCAAGTGCCAACAACATATCATGTGTGGCAACATGCGGAATGGAGTGACCGCGGTTACATGCGGCCACCACATAGTGCATCCTGCCGCCATGTCTGAAACCGTCAGGCTGTATGGTAGCATTCTCAACCGCCCATACCCACATGGCTATCTTATGCCCTTCAAGGGGCGCCTGCTCAACCGCGCCCCACACACCGGGAATGTCGGACACAAGCAACGGCTCCTGATTGGCCGCATCGCTGAGAAAATAACGGCGCATCACGGCCACACCGCCGGTTGAGTCCAACATAGCGGCCAATTGGTTTTCCACATCCGCGGCCTGTTGTTCAAAACTTCCGGCGCAACACGGCGTTATCAACGCATGCCATTCGCTGTCACGACCCGGTATATCGATTTTTTTTATTGCAGTCATTGTTCAGCTCCCGAGTTTATCCAATCCCTTATAAAAATCTGCATGTCGGAGGAAATCAGATCTATGTGGCGGAAACGCCAGTACTGCGACATATTCGTGGCCACTGCGCGCCACAACACACTTTCGGCAGCGTTGCCCGGCGACACGAGCATCGCGGCAGGATCTTTTTTTGACGCAACCCCGACAAGAGAAGCATAACTCTCTCCGTCCGTAAGCCTCAATCCGGCGGCCGCCCCGGTGCTTCCGCCGTGGCATTGGGCGCACGAGCGGTCAAACACTTCATGTTGCAAAACGGCCCACATTCGTGCATCTACAGCGCCGGCGTCCAAGCTGACCGTGTTTCCGGCGGCCGCCATATCCGCCGAAGCATATACAGCCACACGCTTGCGCAGACGATTGAGCAGGCACAGTTCCACCGTGGCAGCCTCCGGGCTCACCCCGGCCAATGTCACGGACAGATTGCCATCCTCAACCCCTTTGCTCACCGCAGCATATTCGCTCCCGGGCATAAATGCCGCTAAAGCCACACTGTAATCGTCGCCATAAGTGGCTGTACCCGTCACGGAGCCTGTAAGCTGCACGGTAATCCCTACGTTATCGTTCCCCGAAAGAGAGTCATCATGGATCTTGCCGTCATCACAGCTTACTAAAGCTCCACCCACCGTCAGTAATGTAATATATATACTGAGTCTCATAGTTTCAGAATGTGTATTGTATCTGGACAGTGCCCGAATGCATTGACAGGCCGAGGTCGTCGTTATCGCGGTCAAGCTGCGTAGCATGCCCCGTTCGGCCCATGTAGCGGTACATAGCCTGCAACTTCAGGTTCACACCCTTGAAAAAGTAATTGACTCCCACCGACGGCATGTTGAGCATACCCCCTTTGTCGAGACCGTTGCGATCCATAAGGTCATAGCGTAACGTCCCCTGAAGGCGGTCGGTGAAAAAGTAGCCGCCCTGCACATATCCCCCAAGATAATCGAACGTGTCATCGATTTTCTGACGCTTGGTGAAACCCACGTGCATGTAATAGAGTTCGGCGCCGAGATAAAGGCGGTTGCGCTGCCAGGCAAACTCCGCCCCGGCACGGAAGTCGTTGGTGCTCTCATTCTCGCTCTCCACATTCATGGAGGCCGACAATCCTACTAACATCTTGTTGCTTTTAAGCTGCGAGGGATTGCCCTGCGTGGCCGGCATGGGGCCATAAGGTTGGAAAGTGAACCGGGCGGCGTAAAGTAACGAGGGTATGTGCCAGTCGTCACTGAATGTTTTTGTAGCAGTGTTGATGGACGGACCGGTGCCATTGAACAAGCCTATCTCATAACCCCATTTGTTGCGGAACATACCATGTATCTCCACTCCGAGATCGAAACCGGTGCCTATGTGTGGCGAAACGGCATTCAATGAGTGGGGCAGAATCACCGGCGCCGTAAGCGACACAGGAAGTGACGGGAAAAGCGTCTCGCCGAGGGTGGTGAGATAGGCATGTGAAAACGGAGTCTTGAACTTACCGGCTTTCACGGCAAACCCGTCGCTCACCTTAACATCGGCCCATGCCTGCTGCAATATACCTCCGCCCGAGGCCGCCGCATTGATGGAGAGGTTATAGGTCACTATGCCGAAGGTCTTGCCCGTGAAACCGAGCACGGCATAAGGTATGGAAAAACCGGTGTTGGCCACATTGTCCTGATTGTAGGCCGCATCAAGTCCCTCATCATCGTAATAGTTGAAATCAACGGCCGTCTGCACAAGCAGATAGGGCTTGAATTCAAAGCGGCCGTCCTTGCTGCCCCACACAAACCCTTTGCGTCCGGCCAGCGACACAACGCCGTTCTCCGTGTCGGCGTCATACTGTGCCGACGCCGGAAGAGCCGCCAATGCGGCCAATATCATTATAGCGAACTTTTTCATCACAGTGATTTAAGAAATTCCACAAGCGCATCACGCTCGTTTTTCGACATTTTTTTGAAAAGATTTTTCGACGCCTCCCCTTCACCGCCATGCCACATTATGGCTTCGACATAATTGCGTGCGCGTCCGTCGTGAAGGAAATAGGTGTGACCATTGACTTTCTCCTGCAACCCTATGCCCCACAGCGGTGTGGTGCGCCATTCATTGCCCATAGCGAGCCCCGACACATAATTATCGTTGAGGCCCACACCCATTATCTCGGAACCCATGTCGTGCAACAGGAAATCGCTGTAGGGGTGTATGGTCTGGTTGCCGAGCCACGGCAGGCGTGTGCCGTTGAGCAGCGTGGAGCCGAGCGGGCGGGTGTGAAGCGTAGCCACATGGCAGAGATGGCACTTGGCCTCGTAGAACTTGCGTTCACCAAGTTTCAAAGTTGTTGTGCCAAAGCACCTGCAGTAAAGGAAGGGTCGCGATAGAGTTTTCCTTTGCGTATCAGCTTGAGTGCTTCGACATACAGCATCTGTGCACGTTCGGCATTGAAGCGACGTATGTATGCAGGCTGAACATCTGGCTGTTCGGAAAATGAAGACATGTGGCAAACAGAGTTTCTATGGGTTGATCGCAGAAGCCGTAAGGGGAAAAGCGAACCACGCAACACGCGCGGGATACGCTTTTCCGAACGGCGGAGGAACAGGAGCGTTGACAGCAGGTTAGCAGAAGGTTTCGAGTGCTTTGAAGCCCTGCGTTCCGGGTATAATTTCAACGCTTGTTGTCGTGGCCGGAAACATCACCGTTTGTCCGGCACACAATTTGATTTCGCCTTCGTCGTAGCGCAACAGTGCTTCGCCTTCGAAGGCAATGAGTATGATGAACGAGTCGATAAACGCATAATC
>OGXX01000942.1_pt1 | contig 31063 bp, 17 predicted proteins | sample 1576301 | NCBI WGS metagenome assembly OGXX01 (sample SAMEA3541469, study PRJEB24748) | human gut metagenome | biome: human gut; feature: human-associated habitat; material: faeces | place: China | collected 2012
GGATGCCATTGAATAACAACGTCAGAAAAGTCACCTCCGAGAACTATCCTACAGATGCAGGACGCGAGGGTGAAGCAATTTTCCGCCGTGTGTATGCTCTTGCCGGAAGCAAACTCCCCATCAAGCGGCTGTGGATCAGCAGCATGGAGGATGCCGCCATCCAGCAGGGCTTTGAAAACCTGAAAGATGGTGCGGCGTATGATAATCTGTTTGCAGCGTCCGAGTGCAGAGCAAAAGCAGATTGGCTGATCGGCATGAACGGAACCCGCGCTTTTACAAAAAAGTACGGCAGAAAGCAGACCATTGGCCGGGTGCAGACCCCGACGCTGGCGATGCTGGCCGAACGGCAGGCCAAAATCCAGAACTTTGTAAAAGAACCCTATTACAAAGTGGAACTGTCCGGTGCGGGTGTCGTGGCGGCATCGGAACAGATGGCGCAGGAGCAGGATGCCGATACCATGCAGGCTGCTTGCGATGGACAGTGTGCCGTGGTTGGCAGCATCGAGCGCAAGAGGGTAGAAAAGAAGTCCCCGAAGCTGTATGACCTGACGACCTTACAGCGAGAAGCAAACCGCTATTACGGTCTGACCTCCAGCCAGACATTGCAGGCATTGCAGGAACTGTATGAAGAAAAGCTGGTGACATACCCCAGAACGGACAGCCAGTTTGTGACTGAGGATATGCGCAAGACGGTGGAATCTCTGGTGCTGGCTTTAGATGGCGCGGCGGCAGACGTAAGCTGCGTTATCAACAACAGCAAGGTCACAGACCATCATGCGATCCTGCCGACGATGCAGGGCGCAAAGTGTGATAAGGAAAAGTTGTCCGAAAACAAACAGAAGATTCTTTCGCTTATCATCTGGAAACTGGTGCAGGCTGTGCAGCCGCCGTTCATCTATGAGGATGTGCTGGTAACAGTGTGCTGCCAGGGCAGGAACTTCACGGCAAAATATAAGGATGTTCTGCAGCCCGGTTATACTGCAAAACCTGTTCCTCTTGTGGAGCCGGAGAAGAACAAGGATGCGTCACTTCCGAACGATCTGGAACAGGGGATGGTTATTCCGGTGGTACGGGCAGAGAAAAAGCATGGCTTTACTTCACCGCCGAAAGTCTACACCGAAGATACCCTGCTGTCGGCCATGGAAACAGCAGGCAACAAGGAATTTGAAAAGGACACGGAGAAAAAAGGTCTGGGAACCCCTGCAACGCGCGCTGCGATTTTGGAAAAGCTGGTATCCTCCGGCTATGTGCAGCGTAAAGGCAAGCAGATGATTCCCACGGAGGACGGTGTGGCCGCGATCCGCAATATCCCGGACTACCTGAAATCTGCCAGCATGACAGCCGAATGGGAAAATGACCTGTTGCGGATGGAGCGCGGCGAGATCAAGCCCCATGATTTTATGCAGGGCATCCATGGATTGCTCGATAAGATGCTGGCCGACTTGCGGCAGATTTCTACCGTCGCGGCAGCTCCCTATCATAATAAGGTAAGTGTAGGAAGCTGCCCGGTCTGCGGAAACCCTATACATGAGAGCAAACTCAGCTTTTGTTGTGCAGACCGCAGCTGCAAATTTGCCCTCTGGAAAGAAAGCAGATACTTGTCCAATATGAGAAAGACGCTGGACAAGAAGATGGCGGTAGACCTTTTGAAGAAAGGGCGCACCCATGTAAAAGATTTCTATTCCACAAAGAAGGATAAGACATTCGCCGCTGACCTTGTGATGCGCGTCGAAGAGGGCCGCGCACAGTACAGTCTGGAATTTCCCAAAACACCGATGAAAACGAAAACGTAAAGGAGGTTTGACCCTTGCCACAGATTAACGATATTCGAGAATTGGCGCAGCAGAACGCCCGGTATGTCAGTAACTCGCCACAGGACTGGATGAGTTATCTGGATGTGGCGGCGCGGCTGTATCGCTATTCGTTCACCGATACGCTCCTGATCCACGCGCAGCGGCCCGATGCAACCGCCTGCGCAGAAATGGAACTCTGGAATCAGAAAATGAGCCGATGGGTCAACCGTGGCGCAAAAGGCATCGCGCTTCTGGATGATACCGGACCGCGTACCAGGCTGCGGTATGTGTTCGATATTGCTGACACCCATCTGGTGCGCGGCGGCAGAACACCACTCTTATGGAATCTGGACAGCCACGAGCATGAGCAGACGATCTTAGACCATCTGGCAGATACCTATGGCTTATCCCAGACAGACAGCATGAATGCTGCCCTGCTGGAGCTGGCACAGCAGTTGACCGCTGATAATCTGGATGAAGCGATGGACGGTTTGGCCTATGAGGTGGCGGATACGTTTCTGGAAGAACTGGACGAAGATAACATCCGTGTCCGCTTCCGGGAACTGATGACCAACAGTATCTTCTATATGCTTTCCCGCCGCTGCGGGCAGGAGCCTATGGATGTGCTGGACGATGACGACTTTATCCGTATCGTGGATTTCAACAAGCTGCCGGCACTGTCGTTCCTTGGCAACGCGGTTTCCGAACAGTGCGAAGCGGTTCTTTTTGACATTGGCCGAGAGATGCGGAAAATTTACAAAAAAGAAATCACGCAGCAGCTTGAAAAATCCGTTGACAGCTTGTATAATACCAATACAGACTTTAGCACATTAAAGCGCGAAACCAAAGAAAACACGACCAAAGGAGGACAAGAAAATGGAGTTGACGTATTACCGCAAGGGAGATTATCTGTTCCCGAATCTGGCCGTGAAGGACGAGCCGCAGATTATCGGGAAGTACGGGATGCTGCGCAGGACGTACCTGAAAGAGAACCGCAAGAACTGGTATCAGAGTATGCTGATGAGCGGCAGGCTGAACCAGCATCTGGCGCAGATCGAGGAAGAAGCGGAGAGCCGGGTGGAAACCCTGCTGGACAGTCTGAACGAGAAGTTTCCGGCACCGAGCAAGGAGAAAGACCCGCTGGCATGGGCGGCACATCAGAACAGCCTGACGACGATGGCAGAAGAAATCGTCTTGAAGGAATTGGTATACAATTAACCGAACCGACAACAGAACAGGATTTGAGCGAAGCAGAGGAAGAAATTGCCTCTGCTTTTTCTTTTCCTGATTTGCCGACCGTGGAACAGCAGATCCGCGCCATTGAAGCACCGATCCAGGCGCGGTATGCGGATGAAATTGCACTTGATTCCGAAGTGGTCGATGAAATCCTGCGCACGGGCAGCAACCGCAGCAAAGGCCAGCTGCGCCTGATCTACAATTTTATGGTCGAGAAAACCCCGGAAGAATACACGGAGTTCGTGAAAAACGAATATGGTACGGGCGGCAAAGGCTTTGAAATTGGCGGCGCAAAGTATGCGGTCTGGTTCGATGATTTAGGGCTGCGTATTGCGGCAGGCAGCACGGCAAGGGGCGGTACGATTGCCAATGCGTTTTTATCCTGGGAGGATGTGAGCAATCGTATCCATGAACTGCTCCGGCAGGGCGAGTATGCGCCGCAGGCGGTTCTGGATGCTGCACGGCAGAACGCTTTACAGGAACACGCGCAGACGTTGGCTTATATGGAACGTGATTTGGCCGATGGTGTTGCCGAAGCAGTGTTTCAGGATACAGAAATCTTCAGGGGTGGTTTCCCGGAACTGACAGACAGGCTGGCAGGCTTGCTTGATGATACGAATTTTCTGACTGACCTAAACGACAGATTATCTGCGCTGGGGGAAGCCTACGCCGAAGATAAAGACCTGATGCGGATGCACTTTTATAAGCCGGATAAGGTGGCGGCGCTGTTCCACCAGTTTGCAAAACCTTATCAAAACTACTCGGCGCGGGATGGCTTTCACTGGAATGAGTACAAACGATTCATCACGGAAGATGAAATCAATGGATATTTCACGCGGGGAAGCAATTACTCGGATAGTCGGCTGGCAATCTATTCGTTCTTTCTGAATCATGAGGACAAAAAAGAACGGGCTGACTTCCTGAAAGAGCATTACGGGATCGGCGGCAGCAGCCATGCACTCTGCGGGGCAGACGATTCTCACGAAGATCACGATGGCAGAGGCATTTCTTTGGAGCGTGGCGCATACGGGAACCCGGATGCAAGCGTTCATCTGAACTGGAATCAGGCCGCAGGCCGGATCGACCAGCTTATCCGTGACAGTGAGTATTTGAAGCCGGCAGACTACTCCCGGATGCCTGCTTATGAGCGCGAGCGGATGGCAATGCGGGTGATGGGATTCTATCATCACCTGCCGAACGACGTGGAGCGGCCTTATCCGCAAGACCTTTACCATGAAGAAGGACGAAAGGCTCTCGTTGAAAAGCTGGAAGCCCCTGAACAGGCGGTGGAACTACTGGAGCAGATGGACAATGCACTGCTGTCTGTGCCGCTGGATTCCGAGGAATATAAGGACAAGGCGGAATCTCTTTCTGTTCTGCACCAATATGTCGAGGGAACGTACACGATTTTCCCGGAAAAGAAGAGGGCTGTTGAGATTGCGGTTCCTGAACAGGGGCAGATGTCCATGTTTGACTTCATGGAGCAGGAGCCGCAATCGAAAGAGCAGTCAACCGCCGCAGCGGTTGAGAAACCCAAAAAAGATGCGCCTCTTGCAGATGAAAAGTATTCGGAGCAGACGCTGCAGCCCATGCCGCTGGATGAAGCCAACGAGTATAACGCGCTGAAAGAACGTTACCCGGATGCTTTGGTCGGCTATGAGCAGTACGGAAACTTTGAGTTCTACGGCGAGGATGCAAAGCGCATTTCGGAACTTCTTGGCAGCAAGCTGTTGGAAAAGGAAACCGCACTCGGCAAGGTTGAGGTGTCTGGTTTTCCACGTGAACAGTGGGCTTCTCAGGCAATGAAGCTCTGGAAGCAGGGGGAGAGCGTCTATCTGTCCGGCCAGCAGGAAGATGGAACCCATGCCCAAACGAAATACTTCCGCAGAGAGGAATATCTGCCTGTTAATACCATCATCGAACTGGACGATAGAGAGTTCCGTGTGGATTCGGTGGACTTTGGAAATGGAACGGTCAGTTTGCAGGACATGACCCTTGCAAAAGAAGCCCGGTATCCGATTTTCCGAACGGAACAGCTGGAGTACATTCGGCATCTGTACGAACAGGCAGATGTACCGATGGAAGAAGCGGTTGAAATCACAGTCTTTACGGCTCTGCACAATGCGGGTGTGGCCTACGAGGATTTCTCCCCGGAGCAGATGGATGTGATCTATTCGGTGGCAGAAGCAGGCGGCGAGCTGGAAGAACTGCTGAATCCTGACTTTCCGCCAGAACAGATGCAGCTGATCGCAGATGTGCAGAACCGAACGGATGCCATCAGCCGTGCAGCAGCAGAGGAAGCCCTTGAACCGCTGACCCAGCAGCCTATGACCCCGGCAGAGGTCAACCATGCACGGCGGCAGCACAATCTTCCGCTGGACAGTGGAGCAGAAACAGAACAGCCTGCACAGCCCAAACAGAAACCTATTAACTTCCGCATTACGGACGATGATCTCGGCGCAGGAGGGCCGAAAACAAAGTATAAAGCCAATGTGGAAGCCATTCGGGTGCTGCAAACGCTGGATGCAGAGCAGCGGCAGGCTACCGCAGAAGAGCAGGAGATACTTTCCCGGTATGTGGGCTGGGGCGGCATTCCGCAGGCGTTCGATGAAAACAACGCGGAATGGTCGAAAGAGTATGCCGAACTGCAGTCCCTGCTCACGGTAGATGAGTATAAGGAAGCCCGTGCCAGTACCCTGAATGCGTTTTACACTTCTCCTACGGTCGTCAAGGCGATGTATGAAGCCCTGGGCAATATGGGATTGTCCAAAGGCAACGTGCTGGAACCATCCTGTGGTGTCGGCAATTTCATGGGTCTGGTGCCGGACAGCATGGAGAAGATTCAGATGTATGGTGTGGAGCTGGACAGCATTTCGGGCCGCATTGCACAGCAGTTGTACCAGAAAAACAAGATTGCGGTGCAGGGCTTTGAAACAATGCAGTTCCCGGACAGCTTCTTTGACTGTGTTGTGGGTAACGTACCGTTCGGCAATTACAAAGTGCCGGACAAGCGGTATGACCGCCACAATTTTCTCATCCACGATTATTTTATTGCAAAAAGTCTTGACCTTGTGCGTCCGGGCGGTGTGGTAGCGGTGGTAACGTCCAGCGGTACGATGGATAAGAAGGATTCCTCTGTCCGTGAGTACCTTGCCAACTGCGCCGATCTGGTCGGCGCAATTCGTCTGCCGAACAATGCGTTCCAGCGCAATGCCAACACGGGCGTGGTTGCTGACATTCTGTTTTTGCAGAAGCGTGACCGTGCAGCGGTAGAGCGGGCAGACTGGGTAGACCTTGGCGAAACACTGAAAGGCTACTCCATCAACCAGTATTTTGCGCAGCATCCTGAAATGGTGCTGGGCGAGATCACCACGGAAAGCACCCAGTACGGCAAGCAGGAAACCACGGTCAAGCCCATCGAAGGCGCAGACCTTGCCCAGCAGTTGAAAGAAGCGGTCAGCAACATCCATGTCACCATCACGGAGCCGGAAATCTCCGACGATGAACTGGATGTGCAGGAAGAACCTATCCCGGCAGACCCCAGCGTGAAGAATTTCAGCTTTACGAACGTAGATGGGCAGATTTACTACCGCGAAAATTCTTTTATGAACAAGGTGGAACTGCCTGCCGTGACAGCAGAGCGAGTGCTGGGCATGATCGCTCTGCGAGAAACCACCCGAAAACTGTTGGATTGTCAGCTGCGTGATGGCTCGGATGCGGAAGTACAGCTTTTGCAGAATGAACTGAAACAGCAATACACCGCATTTAAGGCGCAGTATGGCCTGATCAACAGCACCGCCAACAAGCGGGCGTTCCGACAGGACAGCAGTTATTGTCTGCTGGCATCGCTGGAAATTCTGGATGAGGAGAAGAATCTCAAACGGCTGGCCGATATTTTTACAAAGCGCACCATCCGTAAGCCGGAACCTGTTACCTCAGTGGACACGCCCAGCGAAGCCCTGGCACTTTCCATTGGAGAAAAAGCAAAGGTGGATGTGCCGTTTATGGTGCAGCTCTGCGGTAAACCGGAACAGGAGATCACGGATGAACTGGCAGGTGCGATTTTCCGAAATCCTGTGACACAGCAGTGGGAAACCTCGGATGAATACCTGTCCGGCAATGTGCGTGAAAAACTGGCCACAGCAGAAACCTTTGCAGCGAACCATGCAGAGTATCAGATCAACGTGGACTATCTCAAACGGGTGCAGCCCAAGGATTTGGATGCTTCAGAAATTGAAGTGCGGCTGGGTGCGAACTGGGTGAAGCCGGAGTACATCACGCAGTTTATGAAGGAAGTGTTCAAAACCCCGAACTACTATGCCGGGATTGACATTAAGGCAACCTATTCCGAAATTTCAGGTGCATGGAACATTTCGGGTAAGTCGCTGGATCGCGGCAATCCGCTTGTCACCAACACTTACGGAACCCTGCGCGTCAACGGTTATAAGCTGCTGGAAGATGCACTGAACCTCCGGGATACCAAAATCTACGATACGATTCACGATGTGGATGGCGACCACCGTGTGCTGAATAAGCAGGAAACCATGCTTGCACAGCAGGCACAGGAATCCATTCGGGAAGCGTTTAAGCAGTGGATTTTCAAGGATTTAGACCGCCGCGAGGATTTGTGTGCGACCTATAACCGGATTTTCAATGCGATTCGTCCCCGTGAGTACGATGGCAGTCATATTCGTTTTGAGGGCATGACCCCGGAAATCTCTCTGATGCCGCACCAGAAAAATGCTGTGGCGCACATTCTGTACGGCAACAATACGCTGTTAGCACATTGCGTGGGCGCAGGCAAGACCTTCCAGATGATTGCTGCCGGCATGGAGAGCCGCAGGCTGGGCCTGTCGCAGAAGAATCTCTATGTGGTACCGAATCACCTCACGGAGCAGTGGGGCGCAGATTTCCTGCGGCTCTATCCCAATGCCAATGTGCTGGTGGCAACGAAAAAGGATTTTGAACCCAGCAATCGAAAGCAGTTCTGCTCCCGCATTGCAACCGGCGATTACGATGCCATCGTGATCGGTCATTCGCAGTTTGAGCGTGTGCCGCTCTCCCCGGAACGGCAGAAAGCCATTGTAGAGCGTCAGATCGACGACATTACGCTGGCTCTGGCCGATGCTCGGAGTGAGGACAGCCGCAGTTTTACGGTCAAGCAGATGGAAAAAACAAAGAAAACGCTGGAAGCAAAGCTGCAAAAGCTGAACGACCAGACGAGAAAGGATGATGTGGTTACATTTGAGGAACTGGGTGTTGACCGTCTGTTTGTGGACGAGTCGCACTTCTATAAAAATATGTTCCTCTACACAAAAATGCGGAACATCGCAGGTATCGCCCAGACCGATGCACAGAAATCCAGCGATATGTTTGCAAAGTGTCAGTATCTGGACGAACTGACAGGCGGCAAGGGTGTGACCTTTGCAACCGGAACCCCGGTTAGCAACTCGATGGTGGAGCTGTACACCATTATGCGGTATCTCCAGTATGACACCCTGCAGAAGATGGGGCTAAGCCATTTCGATGATTGGGCGGCATCCTTTGGTGAAACCGTTACGGCAATCGAGCTTTCCCCGGAAGGAACCGGCTACCGTGCGAAAACACGTTTTGCCCGGTTCTTCAATCTGCCGGAACTGATTTCTCTATTCAAAGAGTCCGCAGATGTGCAGACAGCAGATATGCTGAACCTGCCTGTGCCAGAAGCAGAGTACATCAACGAGGTGCTGAAGCCCAGCGAAACGCAGGAGGAAATGGTAAGTTCCTTTGCAGATCGCGCCGAAGCCGTGCGCAATGGCAATGTGAATCCCAGATTCGATAATATGCTCAAGATAACCAACGATGGCAGAAAACTGGCACTCGACCAGCGGCTTATAAATGATATGCTGCCGGACGAGCCGGAGAGCAAGGTGAATCGCTGTGTGGACAATGCGTTCAAGGTCTGGGAAGAATCTGCCCCGGATAGGGGAACACAGTTGATTTTCTGCGATTTATCGACACCAAAAGCCGATGGTACATTCAACGTCTACGATGATGTGCGGGAAAAATTGGTGGCGAGAGGTGTTCCTCGTGAAGAAGTGGCGTTCATTCACGAGTATAACACGGAAACCAAAAAGGCAGAGCTTTTTGCAAAGGTGCGCGCCGGACAGGTGCGCATCCTGATGGGGTCTACACCGAAACTTGGCGCAGGAACCAATATTCAGGATCGGTTGATTGCCCTGCATCATCTGGACTGTCCATGGAAGCCGTCTGACCTGGAACAGCAGGAGGGGCGTATTCTTCGGCAGGGAAACCGGAATAAGCAGGTGAAAATCTATCGTTACGTCACTGAAAATACGTTCGATTCGTATATGTGGCAGATTCTGGAAAATAAGCAGAAGTTCATTTCTCAGATCATGACTTCCAAATCGCCTGTCCGTGCCTGCGACGATGTGGACGATACCGCGCTGTCTTATGCCGAAATCAAGGCACTGGCAACAGGCAATCCCTACATCAAGGAAAAGATGGACTTGGATATTCAGGTCAGCAAGCTGAAGCTGCTGAAAGCCAATCACACCAGTCAGATTTATAGTTTGGAATCGGAAATTGCGCGCCGCTATCCGCGAGAAATCGCTGTGGCACAGGGTCAGATCGAAGCATTGAAAACCGATATGGAAGCGGCAAAACCGCTTCTGGCGCAGGATAAAGACCATTTCTCTATGGAAATCAGCGGCAAGGTGTACACCGAACGCAAGGAAGCAGGTGCAGCCATTATCGAGGCTTGCAAGGCTTTGAAAGCGGCTGGCACCGATGGCAGGATCGGCAGCTACGGTGCGTTTGAACTGCATTCCCGGTTTGACAATTTCGATAAGGTGTTCCGATTGTCCATCAAGGGCGCATGGAACTATTCGATGGAAGTCGGCAAAGACGCGCAGGGTAATATCCTGCGCGTTACCAATGCACTGGCAGGCATCGAAAGAGCATTGCCGCAGGTGGAACGCAGACTGGAAACCTTGGAACAGCAGCTGGCGCAGGCAAAGGAAGAAGCAAAACGTCCTTTTGCACAGGAAGCAGAATTGGCCGAAAAATCTGCGCGCCTTGCGGAGTTGAACTCGCTGCTCAACATGGACGAAAAGGGCAGTGAGGATGCACTGGGCGTGGACGAGGATGCAGCCGAAACCGAGGTCGCAGACAGGCCGCGCCAGCCTGTGAACTATGCAGGCCGCGTTGCAGAGCGCACTGCGGACAAGGTGCATAAACCCTCTGTGCTGTGGCAGCTTCATGCAAAACAGGCAGAGCGCAGCGCAGAACCGCAGAAATTCCAGAAGCGGAAAAGTCATAATATGGAACTGTAAATAGGATAACCCCGTTAGATCTCTGCAAGGAATCTAACGGGGTATTTTTGAACAAGGAGGGCATTTGCTGACATTAACACCGATCAATTTGAAAACGGCAAACGCATTTGTGCAGCAGTATCACCGCCACCATAAACCGACGCGAGGGCATAAATTCTCAATCGGCGTATCGGACAATGGTGCGCTGGTGGGCGTTGCTATCTGTGGCAGACCTGTGGCGCGGCGGTTGGATGATGGCTACACGATGGAAGCCAACCGCCTGTGTACGGATGGAACGCCGAACGCTTGCAGTATTTTGTATGCGGCGGCGTACCGTGCAGCACGGGCAATGGGCTACAACAAAGTGATCACCTACATTCTGGATACGGAAAATGGAACATCCCTGAAAGCTGCCGGGTATACCTGTGAGGGCAGAGCCGGAGGCTTGGAATGGAACGGTGCAAAAGCACCAAAACAGGCCGACCAATATCCGCGCCAGATGAAAACACGATGGGTCAAGAAAAAGGAGGGCTTGCATGGCAGTTGACCGTAAACAGCAGATGAAAGAAATCACGGAACGGTTGGAGCAGGGCGTAAAGGACATTTTTACATCGGAAATGTACACGACATACCTACGCACGATGGCAAAATTCCACAATTACAGTTTCAACAATACGCTGCTGATCGCTATGCAGCGGCCTGATGCCACACTGGTGGCAGGGTTTAACGCATGGAAAAACAAGTTTAACCGCTACGTCAAAAAAGGCGAAAAAGGCATCCAGATCATTGCTCCGGCTCCCATCAAGGAGGTCGAGGAACGCGAGAAAATCGACAAGGATACGGGTCTGGCTGTGCTGAACGAAAACGGTGAGCCGGAAATGGAACGTGTGGAGTATGTGATTCCGCGTTTCCGCGTAACAACGGTCTTCGATGTTTCGCAGACCGATGGTGAACCGATTCCGTCGTTGGAAGTGAACGAACTGACGGCCAGTGTCAAAGACTATGCGCTGCTTACGGCGGCAATCGAGCAGGTATCTCCTGTGCCGATGCGGTTTGATGAAATCGAAGGGGATGCCAAAGGCTATTACAGTGATGCAGACAAAGAAATCTGCATTCAGGTCGGCATGGGCGAGAGCCAGACCATAAAGACGATGATCCACGAGGTTGCTCATGCGATGCTGCATAACAGCGATTTCATGAAGCAGAACGGCGAGGAAAAAGACCGGCTTACAAAGGAAACCGAAGCCGAAAGCATTGCATTTACGGTCTGCTCGGCTCTGGGCATTGACACATCCGATTATTCATTTCCGTATGTGGCAAGCTGGGCCAGCGGCAAGGAGATGAAGGAACTGAAAGATTCGATGGATACGATTCGATTGACCGCAGCCGACTTTCTGGAAAAGCTGGAAGCGGCAGTGGCAGAAAGGAGCGCAGAGCGCATGACCGCGATGCAGTATGCGGAAAAGCTGATTGCAGACAGGGAGCAGGAGAAAACGATTTTCGATGATGAGCAGCGAAACCTCATCGTGAATTTTGCCTTTAAGCTGGATGACCGGGCCGCAACGGAAGAACTGGTGAACGGTCTTGCGGCTGCACTGGCCGAGGATGACAAAGAAGAAGCCAACCGTCTGATGTACGATGCGCAGGAGAAGATCGAAAACCTGCCGGATAGAATGATTGGCCTTTCGGAGATGCACGACTATGGTTATCGGAAGGATGATATGCTGCCGCTGATGAAAGACGCTGCATTGGAATGGCATCGGGCTGGCGAAAAAATCTATCCTCTGTTTTCGGATGGTACGGCAGGCGAGTTTGCCAGCAAGGAGCAAATCGCACAGCATGACGGTATTTTCGGTATCCGAACAGATGTATGGCAGAGTATTCTGCTGGAACAGCAGGAAAGTTATCTGGAAGATGATTTTACATATCCGCAGTTCCCGTTTTCGCCCATCACCAGAGAACAAGCCCTGCAGCTGTACGATGAGGGAAAGCAGATCTACTTAGTCCGCACAAGTCTGCGGCCAACGATTGTCACGGAACGCGCAGAAATCGAGCGCGGAAGTGATGTGTTCCAGATCGCAACGGCAGAACTGGAACTGGAGAAGAGCAGAGAAGAATCTTTGCTGCAGAGCAGTGAAAAACAGTTCGGTATTTATCAGATCACAGAGCGTGACCCGGAACATAACTATCGTTTCATGGGGCTGGACTATGTGCAGAAGAAAGGCATGACGGTTGCCCGTGCAGATTATAACCTGATCTATGCTGCACCGCTTACGGACAAGGACACGCTGGATGGCATTTATGAACGGTTCAATATCCAGCGTCCGGCAGACTTTACAGGGCATTCGCTGTCGGTCAGCGACGTGGTGGTACTTAATGATGGCAGTACAGTCAAAGCCTACTATGTGGACAGTATTGGATTTGCTGAACTGCCGGAATTTTTTAAGGAAAGGAATATGGATTTGCAGAAAGAAAACCTTTTGAACGAGGAATTGCAGGAAATCGAAATCTTTGATAAGCCCGGTCTTTTCAGCAATGGCCGACTGCGGGATGAAGATGTGCCGGAGGGTTTATATCGCTATGATCTGCGCGGCTCAGACTATGACCCCGGCCAGCCTATTACGGTGGAGAAAACTGTGGTGGTGAACCATGCGGCATCTGTTCTGATGGCCGAAGAACTTGACCTTGGCGCAGAGGGGCGGCTGGAACTTGGCGAGGATGGGCTGAACTTCACAGGCGCAGAGCTGATCGTGCGAGAGTTCATGGAGGAACAGCAGCAGAAAAACAATGCACTGATCCACGGCGATTCCGACCATATCGCAGTCGAGGGGCATATCGGTACATGGTACGCTGTTGATGAAACGGAGATTGGTGGCGAGAAGTTCTTTCTGCTGGAGCATGAGGAACACGGTGACATGGCGGCCTGCGTTGCAGTCAATGAGCAGGGCAAGCTGGTGGCAGAGGATTTGTGGAACGGCTTCGATGACGAATTTCTGGATGCGGTAAAAGAGTATCTTTCTGAAAAATGGAATATGCCGAAAAAAGAAGATGTGGTATCGGAGATCATTGAAAAGGCTGTGCCTGTGCCGGACAACAGCGCGCAGGACTATTCGGATGTGCCTGTCTACTATGAGCCGTTCAGCTATGCCAAAGAAAATGACGAGGTGGATTTATACCGCACTTCCTATCGGCTGAACAGCGAGTGCAAGCAGGCAATCCATGAAGCGATTGCAGACAACTATGACGGAATGTACCTTGGCGATGGTGTAGTCGATCAGGTGGTGCGGCAGTACGGCATGGAGCGTGTGGGCTATATTCTGGCGAATACTCTGCACCATAAAAGCTATGATGGCCGCTTTTCTCGCGGCAATAAGGAATGGGCAGAGCAGGTCAGCACACCGGAGCATAATGCAGACCGCATGACCTTCCGCACGGATTGGGTGGTTGACAGCCACCCGGCTATTCTGGATGGCTTTGTGACGATGTTCCGGGAAGAACTGGAAGCACAGAAAGAACAGGAACAGCCTTTCGTAAAGCAGTACTATGTGGTCGAAAATTTGCAGGCCGCGCCTTTGAAAATTGAACGGTTCGGCAATCTGGATGATGCAATGTCGCAGTATCAGGCACTTCCGAACCATTACATGAAAGCCCTGGGCGTGGAGAAAAATCCGAATCCGCTGCCTGGTTCACTGGATATTCTGCAGTGCAAGAACGGACTTGACACCATCGTAGAGGATTATAAAACGGTTCCGGGCTGGGATAACCCGTATATCCAGAATCATGTTGTCCAGCTGTTACAGGGGGCCTTAGCCGTGCAGGATGTGGAACTGGCCTACGAATTGCCGGATGCCTATTTTCACATCCAGACCTGTGACGATGGCTTCGACTATACCTTATATAATAAGGACTTCACGGAACGGGATGGCGGTGTCCTTGAAACAGATGGAGATAAGTCTGTACAGGAGGCTATGACGGAGCTGCTGGCAGAGTTCGGCTGCGATGCGGCAGAGGGTAAAGTCATGGATGCGGCAGAACTGCTGGAACAGGCTGATATGGTGGCTGAACAGCAGGCAGAAGTTTTGAAAGAAAAACTCGCTGCAGAAAGACCTGCACCGGAAGAAACGCTCAGCTTTTACGTTGCGGAGTGCTTGGAGTTTACATTTGCGGGAGAGTTCCACGATCATCTGACAATGGAAGAAGCCTTGGAAGCCTATGACAAGATTCCGTCCGAACGAATGAATGCCGACAAGTGCATTGGATTCTGCATCGAGGAAGATGGAGGCTTTGTCGGAATGTATGAGCTGGTCGTAAACGATAAAGTGCAGCGCGAGAACATCAATTCCATCAACTACTTCAGGGATGATAAGCTGGTGCAACAGGCTATCTCTGATATGGAAAAGCTGATGGCGGCACGACAGCAGAGTAAGGAGCAGGAACGCGGCAGTACGAAAAAGTCTGTTCTGGATGCCCTGCGCAGTCTGAAAGCCAAAAAGCAGGAGCAGCCTGCACAGGAACAGGATAAGCCGAAGAAAGCGAAAAAGAAAGGAATGGAGTTATGAGCAATGTACGCTTTGATGAACTGGAACTGATGCTGATGGCGATGTTTGAGCAGCCGACACTCAAAGATACGATCCAGGCGTTGAAGGAAGTTCAGCCGCTTGTGGCAGAGGATGCAGAGATGGCTGCGCTTGTCCAGCAGACCATCCCGAAGATGCAGCGGTTGACTGAGCAGCAGTTCAAGGGGCTGGAACTGGAGTGGTACAAACCGGATGAACCGAATCAGAAAGCAGGAAGGGTGGCAGATGAATAAACAGGTCAGAGTTTTCCAAATTAAGGAGATTCATCATAAGCAGAGGGCAAAATCTTATGCACAGCAGATAGAGGATGGTTTTCTGATTCATCATCAGAATTACCAAAGTGCTTATAAGGGGCAGGTAGGACCGAGTGAAACGCCGGTGACAGTTCGGGTGCGTCTGGAAGAACAAAGACCAAATACATTTATCGGTCGTCCGTTCGGAGTCAGTGATGTTATGGTATGGGACGAAGAAGAAAAGCGAAAATTCTTCTATGTCGATAGAGACGATTTGGTCGAGTTTGGCGGTTTTACGGATATAGACTCTGCCGGAAATGTTGTTGCCCTCATGGTTCCCAATTACCAGGTTGATGGAAAAACAGGAACATGGCTCCCGTATGATAGTGAAGTTGTAGAGGATGCCTGCTTCTTTATGATGCGGAATGAGCAGCGTAGAGATGCTGTCTCTCCAATCGTGGTAGACGGTAAAGGTGTATTTGTGACAGAGGCACCGAACGGCTTTGAAAATGTCCGGGCTACTATTACAGAATATGTTCGCCGCGCTGAAAAGAAACAGCAGGATATGACAGAACATGAAAAGTGTCTGACGAATGGAACGTATGAACGGGCGCGGGAGTCTGGCACAGAGCAGAATTACAATATGATTGATGGTTGTTCCAACAACAATCCGAAAAAGCTGCGTGTCATAGGCAACAGAGTTTCAGTGCTGGATCGGCTGCATATCAAACTGGAGGAGCGAAAGCGGAAAGAACAGGGACAGCAGCAACAGCAGCAGGAGAGAAGCCGCAAAAACTAAAAATCCGTTATGACGCAGAGTGGTGGTTCCTATAACAAGGAGCCGCCACTCTTTTTTTGTGTGGAAAACGAAGATGTCTTGATATTTTTGAAAATCACGAGTATAATAATAACAGAACAGAAAATATAAAACACTAAAATGTGAATGGAGGGCAGTATGGAAACATTATATGAGTATCTTTTAGAAAACTACAAACCGAATGAGCCGATTTTCCTTGCTGAGCTTCAAATTGAAGGTATGAGTCGCGCCAACCTTCGACAACAGATAAAAAAACTCACGGATGCTGGAAAGGTAAAGCGGTTTGATAATGGAGTTTACTTCTTGCCGAAAAAAACGATTTTCAAATCAGGGTCACAGCTTCCACCAGAAAAAGTGTTGGAATGTAAATATCTAAGAGATAAGGATAAGCGATGCGGCTATGTGAGTGGTTTGATGTTCTTTAACCAGATGGGGCTGACTACGCAGGTTCCGATGTTATATGAAGTTGTATCAAATAAGGCTACGAATGAATACAGGGAAACATCTCTGGCAAAGTCGCGGGTGATCGTTCGTAAGCCGAAAGTGCCAGTGACAGAATCCAATTATAAGGTGCTGCAATTTCTTGATTTACTGAAAGATGTAGATGTGTATTCCGAAGTTACGGGAAAGCCTTTGCAGGAACGTTTGTACCAATATATGAGCGATGCAAGTTTGAGCCTTTCGGAAATGGAACCGTATTTTTCTTATTACCCGGATAAGCTATACAAAAATCTGGTAGAAACGAGGGTGATTTATAATGGCATACTTGCACAGTGATAGAGAACAATTCCGGGATGCGATTGACTTGGCTTATGAGCAGACTGGTGTTATGGTACAGGCAATCGAAAAAGATTATTATGTTACGATGTTGCTGCGGCTTTTGGCGCAGAGGATGCCGTATATCGTTTTTAAGGGCGGCACATCACTGAGCAAGTGTCATAAAGTGATTCGCCGTTTTTCTGAAGATATTGATATTACGATTGATACGTTGCTATCACAAGGGCAAAAGAAAAAGATAAAGCAGGCAATCGTGGAGTCGGCAGAAGAACTTGGAATGACGATTGAGAATCTGGACGAAACCAGAAGCCGCCGTGATTATAATCGCTATGTGATCGCATACGATTCAGTCATTCCGATGGCTAGTGGTGCGCTGAAAGCTGCGGTTTTGTTGGAAACGTCTTATACGGCAGTATCCTTTCCGACTGTTTTATTGCCTGTCCATAGTTACATTGGTGACATGATGGAGCAGGAAGCCCCAGATGCGATTGAAGAATATAATCTAAATCCGTTTGAAATGAAAGTGCAGGGAATTGATCGAACACTGGCGGACAAGGTTTTTGCAGTTTGCGATTATTACTTGCAGGGAAAAGTTGCAAAGCATTCTCGCCACCTCTATGATATTTATAAGTTACTGCCGCTTGTTCCACAGGATGAGAATTTTAAAGAATTGGTAAAAGAGGTACGAGCAGTTCGCGAACAATCGGTCATTTGCCCATCTGCATTGCCGGAAGCCAATGTTCCAGAATTACTTGAAAAAATCATAAAGGAAAAAGCATATAAGCAGGACTATGATACTCTGACAACGCAGCTATTGGAAGAAAACGTGCCGTATGATACTGTGATAGCTACATTGAAGAAGGTTGCAGAAAGCAGCATCTTTGAAAATAACTAAAAAATGAGAAGCCAGCCACAGGACTTTCAGAGTGAAGTCTTGTGGCTGGCCCTTTTCATGCGGTTTTTTAAAGAGATGGTTCGTGACTGCGCTTGAGCTGTGTACGGTTGTGCTGCTGCGTATGTTCCGTTTCAAGGATCATGTCAACATTCCGACAAGCGGTTTGCAGTTCGTGGTAGTAATCTTTGAAATAGATGTAGCTTTCGTATTGTGCGGTTCGAGCAGAAAGCAACTTTTCCTTTTCTGCTCGTAAATTTTTCATCGTGGGAATTGTGCCATTCGTGGAATTGCGTTTCAAGAATTGAACGGCTTCTTCGTATCTGGCAATTTCATCCTGATGTGCAGAACGGTACATCTTCTTGTTGCCCGCCTGCAAAAATTCTTTGTATGTAGCCTTTGTGGAAAGATACTGCCCCAGATAGTGAATCTTCTCATTCAGCAGCTTTAAGTCGGCATCGGTAGATTTGGCGGTGTTGCGGGCATCTGACATTTTGGCAGATAATTCATCGCGCGCTTTTTTCAAATCATCGTAGCTGTCGTAGCCGTGCTGCTGTACATAGACGATGGTATTTGCCATCTGCTGCAAATTGGAAATTTTGACTTTCTGAGCATAGGCGCGACTTTGCTGGGCTTTTACGCAGTCCTGCAAATTCACTACCAGACGAAGATTGGACTTGATATAGAGAACGGCAATGGGGTCAGCAACACTCCATTGCTTTTTTTCTTTTGCAGCGGTAATCGCATTACTTTCAAAAAGCGTCAGAAGATGTTCACGGTCAAAACTGGTTCCCAGAGTTCTGGCAGAGATGTATTTTTCTCTGTCCGGGAGAAGGTAACTAAATCGACCACGGTGGTCTTTTACCAAAATGTTGGATTCGGTTTGGAGTAGGCGGCTGAATTCTTCAAAAGATTTTGCTTTCTTTGCCGCAGCAGTAATGGAATCGCGCAACTTATCTTTCTCCGTTTGAAATTTGGTTTTCATGGGAGTGAAACCCTCTGCAATAAGCTCAGCGTTCAACTTGTCCAGATTGATCTGCCCGCGCTGTTTAGCATAATACTCCTGCTGCGTAATTTTGTTGACAGACGGGGAAAGCAAATCGACCTGATTGAGATTTTCCCTCAAGCAGATATTCATAAGAGATTGCTGTAAATGCTTTAGGTAATCTTTCGTCAGATGGTGTTTGTAGCCCGCCTTACAGTCGATGGAACGTTCCATAAAGGGCTGTTGCGGAACATCCAACTTTCGCAGACTGTTGATTACGATATGCACATGGATATTGCCGCTGCCGTTGTGACCGTCCATGTGGGTGCAGACCAACGCCTGATGCCCCGGAAAGTTGGCTTTTACATATTCCATGCCGATGGCCTGCGCCTGTTCACCTGTCAGTCCACACTCGTCTTTGTCGGCAGGATCGAAGCTGATGAGGTAGTGGTGCGTCTTGATTTCGTCGTAATTCTGATTCTTGTGGTACTGCGCATTAAGCATTTCGCACTCCACATCAAAAAGTTCCGGTTCACAGTTTATGCCCTCCAGAAGAATATCTCGACGGAGTACCCAGTTCCCGTTTGCATCCAGCAGGGGTCTCTTTAGAACTTCGTCATGCTCATATTTCAAATAGTCGAGTGCAGCACCATAGTCTGCACTTTTACCCGCGACGTGTTTTAAGATTGCCACGATAATCACCTGCCAGTCCTGCAATTTCTTTCCGCATAGCGCGGAGGTCGGTCATACAACGATTGATTTCTTCCAGCATGGCACGAGATTGGATGCCGCCGCTGTTGAAAAAGGCTGCAATTTGGTTCAGGTTATTTCCGATATGGGAAAGCTGTCTTGCAAAATCTCGCAGTTCTGCAATGTCGGCAACGATGTTGTAATGAACGTGAAGTTTTTCGGTTATGGCCTGTTTCCTTACATAAACGGCAACGGGATAGCCAGCCTGTTCAGCAGAACACGAAACCAGTGCGTACTCCGCATCGGTAAAACGAACCATTACATTCTTAGTCCGTTTGATGCTTTCATCCTTTTTGGGGCGAGCCATAGTGTGATCCTCCTGCATTTTATAGTTGCGAAGCAACTCCCGATAAGCCGTAGGCGTTCGGCTGCGAACACATTCATGTGGAGCCAGATAGCCAAAATCCAAGATTTTGTGCGTACCGTGGGGATGGGGAACGGAATCCCCATCAAGATTGCCGGGAATGAAAAATCACGAAAGTGAGTTTTGAGTTACCATAGGCGAATCTTGCTCTAAGACAGAAAAAGACCTGTCTTTTATCGTATGCCGTGGACCTATCAAAAGAAGTCCTTCTATAAATAGGAATCCGCAGCCCCTATTTGGAATACACTTTTCAAATTTTTTTGAAATTTTTTCAAAAACTGTATTCCAAAATGCCCTTCTGGATTCCTATTAGTAAAGGGGGATTGATTTCTATGAAGCAGAAAGAACGATTTGATGAAAAGCCTAAACAGGAACATACGGAGCCTGTGCATCACAGAAAAGCCATCATCAAGGGCATCACCGTATATGAATCGTTCCGGCCGGAGGGCAGCGAACTGTGGGATTGCCTGTTGCAGAGTATGGGGAAGCACTGAAAAATAAATTTTGAAAAATGTGCGCAGCAGCTTGATTTTTGTGTCACAGCTTGGTAGAATACAGACGGGTTAAGTGAATAGTGCAATCAAAAGCCATTAACTTTCTGGATTTTACCATGCAATATGCGTGGAGACGGGAGGTTTAATGGCTTTGTTTTTTTACAAGGAAAAGAATAAAGACATACGGGCAGCGGCCTATCTGAGATTGTCCATCGAGGATGGCGACAAGGCTGAGAGCAACAGTATCGGCAATCAGAGAGAACTGATTCGAGATTTTGCTGCAGAACGGCCAGGACTGCATTTGGTCGAAGAGTACGCTGATGATGGCTACACGGGAACCAACTTTGAACGTCCGGGCTTTAAGCGGATGATGGAGGATATTAAATCTGGAAAAATCAACTGCATCATCGTCAAGGACTTATCCCGACTTGGCCGTAACTACATCGAGATGGGAAAGTATCTGGAACAGATTTTCCCGATGATGGGGATTCGCTTCATCGCTATCAATGACAACTATGACAATGCAAATTCCGAGAGCAGTGATTCGGACAGTATAGTAGTTCCGTTCAAGAATCTTCTGAACGATTCCTACTGCCGGGATATTTCCATCAAGGTGCGCAGCCAGCTGGACATGAAACGGCGCAAAGGTGAGTTCATCGGCGGTTATGCAATCTACGGCTACTGCAAAGACAAACGGAACAAAAACCGTCTGGTGGTAGACGAGTATGCAGCAGATATTGTCCGCTCTATCTACCGCAGAAAACTGGAAGGAATGAGTGCACAGGCGATTGCCGAGCAGCTGAACAGCGAGAATGTGCTGGCTCCCAGCGAGTACAAACGGCTGTGCGGTTTGAATTACCATAGTGGGTTCAAAGCTGGTACTCATGCAAAGTGGCAGGCGATTCAGGTGCTTCGGATTCTAAAAAATGAAATCTACACTGGAACGATGGTGCAGGGCCGACGGCAGAAAATCAATTACAAAATCAAGAAGATTCGGGATGTGGAAGAATCCGGCTGGATCAGAGTTCCCAATATGCACGAAGCAATCATTCCGCAAAAGCTGTTCGATACTGTGCAGGAAGTTTTGAAGCTGGACACCTGTGCATCGAAAGGCCAGCAGACTGTCAATCTCTTTTCGGGCATCGTTCGCTGCGGTGGTTGTGGGCAGAACATGGTGCGGCGCACGGTGTCGAAAAATGGAAAGAAATATATTTATCTGCACTGCGTCACAAACCACAATGGTTTAGGCTGTTCCTCACATCTTATCAGCGAAAGTAAGCTGGCCGAAGTGGTGCTGGCCGCATTGCAGGGGAAAGTCCAGCAGATCAGTGGACTGGAACATCGGCTCGATGAAATTAATGAGATTCCGAAGAATGAGCGCAGACTGAAATCTGTGGAAGAACATCTGAAGATGCTGGAGCAGGAAGAACAGAAATACCAGACCTTGCGCCGCCAGCTTTATGAAGATATGAGCAGCGGTATTGTCAGCAAGGAAGAGTATAAGGAATTCAGCCATTCCTTTAATGAAAAGGTTGAAACCATCCGCAAGGCCAAAGCAGAAATGAAACGCCAGAGGGATTGCCTGAACAATCTGGATGTGGAACATCTGCCATGGATCGAAGATTTCAAGTCCTATCAAAACCTGACAAGTCTGAACCGCCGCGTTCTGGTGGAACTGGTAGAGAGCATCACCGTCTATGATAAGGAACATATTCATATTCAGTATCGGTTCGATCAGGAAATTCGCAATGTGCTGGAATATTGCAGTAGTGTTCCGGCAGCAGAAACGGAGGAAAGTGCAGTATGAAGTGTGTAAGCTATACCCGGACACTTCCTTGGAAGAACCATCAAGGTGAACTGGCGATTGCCGAGCAGAATCAGCGTATTGCGGCATATCTGGCGGAACATAAAGAACTAGATTTGCTGAAAAAGTATTCTGACCGCAAGAACGATGAAAAGGCGCGTACCGCGTTTGACCAAATGACCGATGATGGCGTAGAGCGAAAATTTGATTGCATTATTGTGGCATCCATGTACTACTGCGGGCCGGATTTCCCGGCGGCACGACAGGCAATCAAGGAAACGCTCTATGCGACGGGCATCGACCTGATCGTGCTGGATGAGGGCTTGGACACCAGAACAGCCAGCCGAAAAGAAGTCGAGGACTATTTTGAAGCAAAACGCTGTGAGATGCACGCAGAAATCATGTTTGCGTGGAGAAGGAAACAAGGCGCAGGATTCCGGTTGACAAGTTCTGTTCCATTTGGCTATATCCGCAGGAATGGCGAAAGCAACATGATAAAGGATGAAGAAGTTGCTCCTTATTTAAGCGAGGCTTTTTCCAGATATGCATCCGGTCAGAAAATGCGTGACATTGCAAAGTGGTTAAATGAGCAGGGTGTTGAACCCCCAATGAGACACAAAAAGAGAATTTTGGGAAAGTCTTATGATGCAGAATCTGACCAGTGGACAACCGATATGCTGCGTTGCTTGTTCCGAAATCCGACTTATACAGGTGCGGCGGCAAATGGAAGCCGCCAGATCATTGCAGAAAACTGCCACGAACCATACATAACCAAAGAACAGTTCTATGCTTTCCCTTGCAATATGAGGGAGGGGGAGAACAAAATCTCCATTCGGAAAAGCTACAAAAAACCGAACCCGCTGGCAAAACACATTGTCTGCACTTGCGGCTACGCACTATGCTGGCATAAGGATAAGAAAACGGAGGAAGAACTTTTCTATTGCCGCCATTGCCGCGCACATAAGGAAAACGGAAAGAATTTGAAAGTTCCGGCAGCTACCATTTATAAAAAGGTGATGGATGCTCTGGAATTGGAACATCTGGAAGAAGAAAAGCTGGCTGCAGCGATTCAGCAGGGAGCAGGCAGGAAAGTGATTGAAGCAGTCCGAGCTGAAAAGTCGGTGCAGATGAAGTCCGTTCTGGCCGAACTGAATATGGAACAGTTTCGCCGTGTGCCGCTGTATGAAAGTTATATAGCCGATGAAATCACCGAAGAACAATATCGTGCCGAACTGCTGGACTACGAAGAAGCACATCGGAAATTGAATGAACAGCTTACAACAATTATGGAAGATACGCTGGTATGGGAACGAGCGTTGAGCCTGCGCAATCCATGGATTCAGCAGATGGCACAGTATAAGACCCCGGAGGAACTTGACCGCAATTTTGTGAAAAAGTATATCGAGCAGGTCACGGTTACATTACGGGACGATGGACAGGCAGAAATCAGCCTGACCATGAAAACGGATGAATGGAAACAGATGCTTAGTCGGATAGAAGTGGAGGGTACAGACAGTGGCACGAAAGAGTAGAAAAAATCTCCCGCAGCCGGAACAGGCGGCAGCTTCTGTGCTGCTCCCGGAACTGGAAGAAGCAAAAATGCTTGCGGCAATCTATGGGCGGCTTTCTGTTGAGGATGAAGAAACAGAAGAAAGCATGGAAACGCAGATCGCACTGGTGCAGGACTATATCAACCGCAGCAGGGAACTGAGCTATGTGGATACCTACTTCGACAATGGATTTACGGGAACAAATTTCAAGCGGCCTGCATTTACCCGCCTGATGAACGATGTGCGGCAGAAGAAAATCAAGTGCATCGTGGTGAAAGACCTCTCACGCTTTGGCCGCAACTATCTGGAAGCAGGATACTATATCGAAACGGTGTTCCCATTTTTGGGGATTCGATTGATTGCTGTTACAGATAATTTTGACAGTACGCGCAAAGAGGATATGGAAAGTCTGGCTCTCCCGATTCGGAATATGGTCAACGCAATGTACGCGAAAGACATATCCAAAAAGATATGGACTTCCTTGCAGCGCAAAAAAGAAGCAGGCTATGCTGTCGGAAACGATGCTCCGTATGGCTATATTCGGAACTCCGTGACAAAGCGAAATGAAATTGACCCGGAAGCTGCATTTTATGTGCAGTTGATTTTCCAGTGGGAACTGATGGGTGTGCCAATTTTTGAAATTGCTCGACGAATGACATTGCTGCAGGTTCCGACTCCACGAGAGTGGCATAGAAAAATGGTTGAGGGGAAAGAAGTGCTTACCTGTAAAAAGTGGGGCGTAACCACAATCCGGCACATCTTGGAAAATCAAACCTATGTGGGCGATACCATCAACAATAAAAGTACACAGAAGTTATTCGCAGGACAGGACAAGCACGACCTTCCCAAAGAACAGTGGTATGTGGCAAAGAACACACATCCGGCTATCATCGCAAGGGATGATTTTGAAAAGGTGCAAAAAATCTTGAACAAGAATCGAGCAGTATTCCAGACAGTAAGAGCAAAGTCGGAGCAGATTCGGGCAGAATATCAGAATGACCTTGCAGGAATGGTGTTTTGCGCAGACTGCGGCAGAGCGATGGAGTTTGAACGACTGCCGCATGGAGCGGAAGAAAGTAAAAAGGTCTGCTATTACATCTGCAAGGCAAGGCAGGCTGACGATAAGTGCATCGGCCATCAGATTCCGGAAAAACTGCTGAAAGCCCTGATAATGGATCAGCTGCATTTGTTCATTGTCCAGCTGAGCGATAAACGGAAGGTGCTGGAAGAATTGCAGAAAATCGAGGATGTACAGAATCCCGTCTACCGGGCGAAGGGTGAAATTATGAGCCTGACCGATAAAGTCAGCCAGATGGCCAAGAAGCGGGAACAGCTTTATGCGGACTATGTGGCTGGTGTGGTGGATTCCGAAGATTACCAACTGATTCGGGAAGATTATTCCAGACAATACGATGGCCTGCGAGCTGCGCTGCAGGAAGCAGAGAACAAAAAAACGGAAGTGGAACGACAAATCGAAGAATACATGAATATGACTTCTCATTTGGAAGAACATCTGGACAACTTTGAATTTGACATTCAGTTGGTAAAATCCCTTGTGCAGAAAATCGAAGTGAGTGCGGACAAGCGGATTCGGATTGTTTTTGGATTTCAGGATGTGTTTACAGAACTTGGAAAGGAGAGTGCAGAAACATGATTGCAGCGTATCAGCGCATTTCAAGGGCTGATGGCGATCTGGGCAAAGATGGCAAAGATAAGAGCAACAGCATTGAGAACCAGAAAGAACTGATCCTGCGGTATATCTCCTGCAAAGAAAGCCTGCAAAATGTGCCTGTGATGGATTTTGTAGATGACGGCTACACAGGCAGCAATTTTGACAGACCTGGATTCCAGCGGATGATGGATGGTGTGCGCAATGGCAAGATTGATACCATCATCGTGAAAGACCTTTCCCGTTTTGGCCGTGATTATATCGGCGTGGGTGAGTACATGGAGCAGATCTTTCCCCTGCTGGGTGTCCGGCTCATTGCAATCAACGATAACTATGACAGCAATAATTATAAAGGTACAACGCTGGGAATGGATGTGGTCGTCAGTAATCTGGTAAATACCATGTACTGCCGGGATGCAGGAAAGAAACTGCGGACTGCCAATCAGGTTAAGTGGCGCAAGGGTATTACAACGGCATCTGCTGCACCGTTCGGCTATCAGTTTGACCCGGACAAAAAGGGCGCATTTATCATCGACCCACCAGCCGCAAAAATCGTACGGCGGATTTTCGACCTTGCGATTCTGGGGTTAGGTACAAGAGAGATAGCAATGATGCTCAATGACGAAAATGTTCCTGTGCCGAGCGTATATAACAAAGAAAATAAGGCGTATGGCAAGGAAACGACCTATACCATCGCCCTAGTGATTCTTTGGGATAGCTCTCGTGTCTGGAAAATCCTCACGGCGTATGTGTACACTGGGGCAATGGTTTTGGGCAAAACAAAAACACTGATTTCCGGCAAAAGCATTGTCAGAACAGTTCCCAAAGGACAGCAGTTTATTACGGAGGGAACCCATGAAGCAATCGTCAGCCGAGAAGAATTTGAAAAAGCGCAGCTTGTCATAAAGAGCAACAGCCATAAGGTGTTGATGGGCGGCGTGGACTTCCCGCTAAAAGGAAAAGTCCGCTGCGGAAATTGCAGGCGAGTGATGGCGCACAATTTTAAACAGGTTGTGCCGACATTCTGGTGCAGAGAAGGACTGGAACTTGTGGGGCAAACTCAGTGTACCTCTGAAGTCTTTCAGGTCAGTGATATTGAAAATGCTGTCTTTCAGGCACTGAAAAAGGAACTTTCTTTGCTGGATTCCCTTTATGGTGATATTCAAAAGGAAGAGCAGGCTTTGAAAGAAGCCCACAAAAGGGCAAACCGCCGAAAAACTCTGATGGAGCAGGAACTTAAAAATCTGAAAGGTGAGAAGATGCGGATGTATGAAGAATATGCAGCCGGAACACTCCCACTTGATACCTACAAGCAGAAAAAGCAGGAGTGTGACAGACGAATTTCAGAGGTGCAAGAGCAAATTGAACAATCCAAGGCGGAAGAATCCGCTGAGAGCGTTGTGCCGGGAACGGTACGCGCAGCAGCGGAGCAGGCAGAAAATTTCCTGCACGGGACGAGGCTCACAGCGGGTATGGTGTCGGCCTTTATCGAAAATGTCTTTGTGCATGATGGAGGACGCATCGTGGTACGGTTCAAATATGAGCAGAGCATCCAGGATGCTGCGAGAGCATTGCACAAGAGCTGAATTTCAAAAAAGGCTGAGTTGCCCATGTTGTAACATCAGAGAGTGTGTTATAATATGGGCAACAGACCAGCCAGAAAGAGGACATTATGAAAGCGATTCGATGGCTGTTAAAATTGGTGCTGGTGATTATGACCCTGCCACTGATCCTTGCTGTATGGCTGGCAAAGTGGTTTGTGGTATTCCTGCATCACTGTTCTGCATGGATTTTCTATCTGCTGGGCAGTGTGCTACTGGCAACGGCGGTCCTTTCGTTCTTGATGCAACAGTCGCAAGGAGTGGAAGCACTTCAAATGCTGATCGGTGGATTTGTGATTTTTATGGTCCCGCAGGTGGTCGGCAGCGTAGTTGTACTTCTGGAACTGGCGGTAGTAATGCTTCGGCAGGTATGGTACATATAAGATGTCCGCCCCGGATAGCCTGCCTTTGGAACTGCACGAAAAAACAACGCCCGTCTGGGTGAGGGGATTTGTGAATCTTCTCGACCAGGCGGGTGTTTCATTCTGCAGGAATGTGATAGTTATAGAATGAGCGTTTCTACCTATATATAATGGAATGCCGCCACAGCCACCGACTATACGGTACTATGACGGCATTATTTTTTATCGTCTGGAATGAACTGCACGACATCATTTGGAGTGCAATCGAGCATCTGACAGAGTTTTTCCAATGTGGATAGTGTAATATTCCGATTCTTTTTCAGAGTGTCCAGCGTTTTGTTGTCCAAGCCGTTTTTGAGAAGCTGGTACTGTGTTACCTGCTTGCGGCGCATAGTTTCCCACAGAGGAGTAAAATCAATCAAAGCTGTCACCACTTTTGCTTGTAAAAAATTGTTCTTTACGTTTCATTATACGGGGTGGGTATGCAAATGGATATTGTGGAGATACCCACAATGCGGTATAATAAGTAGGATAGAGAGTCTGCAAATAGTGTTTGCCCATGTTATGACATTAATGATAATGCTATAACATGGGCAACTTTGTAATAGGAAGAAAAAGTGAAAGGAGGGAGAAATGTGGCAAGCGATAGTCATGCTAAAAGGCCAATTGTGGTAGAACGACGTAAGGAAAAGGGAAGAAAAAAGACCCCTCGCCTGACAAAGACCTATGATGTGAAAATAATTCCTGCAACAGTGGGTGTCGTGGCGGAAACAGAAGAACCACCTAAAAAGCGTGTCGCTGCATACTGTCGTGTCAGCACGGATCAGGAGGCGCAGGAAACCAGTCTGGAAGAGCAAATGGCACATTTCAACACTGTTATAGCGGAGCATCCAGACTGGGAGCTGGCAGGCATTTATGCGGATGAGGGAATCTCTGGTACACAAGTTAAGCATCGAGTGCAGTTTCAGCAGATGATAGAGGATGCAAAGGCTAAGAAAATTGATCTGATTCTTACGAAGTCTATCAGTCGTTTTGCTCGTAATGTGGTGGACTGCCTGACTAATATTCGATTGCTGCGGAACCTCCGGCCACCTGTCAGTGTGTATTTTGATAAGGAACGCTTGGATAGTCTGGATGAAAAGGCAGAAGTATTTCTGACGATGCTGGCTTCCTTCGCACAGGAGGAATCCCGAAGCATCTCCACTAATATCAAGTGGGCAACTCGAAGCCGGATGAAAGCCGGAACGCAAAAAATCAGTACGACGAGTCTGCTGGGCTATGATACGGACGATGATGGCGAAATGGTGATTGTGACCAACGAAGCTGAAATTGTTCGTACCATCTATATGAGCTTTGATAAGGGAATGCACCCGGCAGAAATTGCAGAAAAGCTCAATGCGTTGGAAATCAGAACAATCAAAAATAACCCATGGACGGGTGAATCGGTCAAGAATATCCTGCGGAATGAAAAATACTGCGGCGACGTTCTGATGCAGAAAACCTATACGGTAGATTGTTTGACACACAAGACCAAGAAAAACGAAGGCGAGGTGGAGCAGTATTTTATACCAGACCATCACCCTGCAATCGTAGAGCGAGAGGTCTGGGATAAGGCACAGGTAAGGCTGGAACAGATTGCAGGCAAGCGGAGGCGTATTCGCCCAAAGCAGCAAAGGCTGATTCCTTTACGAAAAGGCGTGCTGTTAGGATTCGTTCCCATTAGACCTACATGGAAGGCTGTTTCCTTCAAGAGGTTGGAAACGGCAACAGAAAAGGTGATGGCACTGGTTGATGCAAAGCCAGAGCAGGAACACATAGAATATGAAAGCGAGGAATGTGAAATGGAAATTTTGAAGGGATTTGAGGTAATCAATCTAAAGCAACCGAAAGGCGAGTCTGTTATGACGGTGACTTCAAACAGCCTGAAATTTAATAAGGCAACGGCTGTAGAGTTGAACTATGCACCGTACATCAGGGTGCTGCTCAACGCAAAGACTAGGCAGATTGCGATTCAGCCTTGTTCAGAAAAAGATCCGAATGCGATCAAGTTCAGTAATGAGGAAAGCAAGCAGACTTATGCAATCAGCATTAAGGTGCCGGCTATCCAGGTAGAGTTTCGGAGAATGCTGCCTTTCGAGGATGACAATGGTGGTAAACTTAGCTATACCTTGAATGGAACCTTGTACCCGGATGAGCAAGTTGTCATTTATGATATTGGGGATGTGAAACCGGAAACAGAAAAGAAACGCCGGGGCAGAAGAAAAAAATCTGAAATTGAAGCAGAACAAAAAGAGAACTAAGAATAATATTTGAAGATTTGGTAGTGGCTCCCACTTGTGATTCAAAGGAAACTTTGAGTTGCAGGTGGGAGTTTTTTTATTGTGAAAAAGGTTATCTTCCTGACAAACCAGATAAATCTTTGCCGGGCTTTTAACGAATGTTTATTTTTTGACAAAGAACATGATGGAGAGGGAAAAGTGTATCGCTTGCTCGAAAATTAAAAATCTTAGTCTTTTTTAACAAAAATCTCAGGGCATTTTTGACACCTATCTTTCCGGGCTGTTGATGGCATGTTGGATCGAATTTCTGCTTTTGATGGAAAAACCAGAGATAAGCAGGATTTTTGGAAAAGATTGATATGGAATCCTGTAAAGATATAGCGCAGCACAGAAAAAGATTAAACGAGGATTCTTTTATGATTGAAAAAGGTGAAGAACCTAGATCATCAGCGGTAAAAATGAAGATTAGGACAAAAAAATAGACCGCCAAAGATAAAAATGGCGGAATATCAAGGAAAATCAAGGATTTGCGGCGGGATGTGGCAGCACGTCTAAAATAGAAATTTGTGAAAAATGTTGTCCAAGACTTGACATCGGGCGGCGTTGACTGGCAGCGTGAAAAGTGGCAGTCAGGATTTGGTTCCAAATTTATCCGTCAGGGTGAAAAAAATGCCGTGAAATATGCGGACGAGATCAAAGTTGTGGATTCTATTTATTGTAGATTTATAGAAAGATATATGAAAATAAAAGAACATAAGGTGAATAATGGATAACAAACGGTGGCTCACAGAAGAACAAATTGAGGCTATTGTCAGCATACTTAAAAAGCAGTGTGATAGAATCGAAGAACGCAACCAAAAATTAAGTGTTGACTTTCCAGATCTTTATGACGAATTATACTACACTGGTCGAGGACATGGCGACACAGGTGCAGTTTATGCTGGATTTACAGAAGCAACGGAAATCCCTGATATGAAAGTTTACAGAGTCAAATATGGGCGAGGCTATTGGCAACCTGAACTACACAGTGATACAGCAGTTATTCAATTATATAATTCCGGAGCAGGAAAGGTATTGGAGTCAAGCGAAATAAGAGATAAGTGTAGACAATATAATTACATCGGCTCACTGAAGAAATATGGAGCTATCCAATTTTGGACAAGCAAAAAAGGACACCTTACACGGGCAGAGCTTGTTGAGTTCGATGTAAATGGTAGCGAAAAGAAAAGAACGCTTGTCTATAAATATACTGCAAAACTTATACCCTTTGTTGCTTGATATAGCTTTTAATCGGTGCTATACTAAAATCACAATACATAAAAGAAAGAGGCTGATTGATTATACCCAGAACGAAAGGCAGCAAAAATCGTCCCAAAACCAATACTACCAAAGACTACGTATCCCAGATCGCAGAAAAGAAAGAACAGGTGGTAAACTTAACCACCGAGATCGCATTCATCCAGAAAGCGATTGAGGAGCAGAAGAACACATTGAAAGAGAAGAAGTCTGCTTTGAAGAAGGCCGAAAAAGAAGTGGCATCCCTGGAAGCGAAGAAGGCAAAGGCAGA
>OGXX01000943.1_pt1 | contig 31032 bp, 29 predicted proteins | sample 1576301 | NCBI WGS metagenome assembly OGXX01 (sample SAMEA3541469, study PRJEB24748) | human gut metagenome | biome: human gut; feature: human-associated habitat; material: faeces | place: China | collected 2012
TGGGCAAGGTGTATATTGTGGTGTTGTGCAAATGCGGCACCAAGTGTAGGGGTAAGAGGTGGAAACACACGGCCTCCCCCTTCTCGCAGAGGGGGCTGCTGGGCAATTGTGTGCTGGATAACAACTTCCTTATTTATTATAGAACTCCCCCGCAGCAGGGCAAAGTTTTACGACTTCTTCTCGTTCGCAGATGCGATAGTGGTCGTAGGTGAACTCTGGCACCGTGACACAAGATACAAGGGTCGCCTCATCCGCTGGGGAAAGGTGTTTCGCTCCGAAGATCGTACCAGCTTTCATCAGCACGCATGGCTCAGCGCCGTCTTCCAGCCCCAGCTTGTATTTTGTCAGCTTGGTGTTGTCGATTTCCCACAGTTCTAGGGTGGAGCCGGCGTGGAAGAACCAATACTCGTCTGCATCCAGCGTGTGAAACTGCGAGGATTCGCCCTGACCCAGTTCATAGTAGATTACACCATGCGCGGGTCGCTCCTTGGCGCGTTCGCCATCGCGGTACAGTTCGCGGAACGCGCCGCCCTCCACATGAGGCGTCAAATTAAAGCGCTTTACAAAATCCATGTTTCTTCCTCTTTTCTTATTAGAACATACTTCTTAGAACATACTTCGAGTATAGCATTTTGTCGCCGGAAAGACAAGCCGCGCTAAAGCTGCATACATACAAAAATCCCCCCTCACGCATCCACTGGTTTTAACTCCAAGTGCATACAAGAGGGGGATATTCTCTTTAAGTTCTACTCCGCTATTTACAGTGTCCCCCACAACAACGTCTGCCGGAAAAATTGTGCAGTTTGTGCTTCTATTCGATTTCTGACCGCTTCATCATCTGCGCCTTCAACTCCAGTGTAATTATGCGTTGCATCATAAAACTGCCCATACAAATTCACAAAATTCATTTTTCGTGCATGCGCTGTTTCCAATGTACCGTCTATTGTAAATCGCTATGGGTATCACCTCCGTTAGAGCGATTACAGACTTGTCGGAAGTGAATAGCTTGCGTAGCAAGGTGTTCGCTTCCGGCAAGTACACTAAGGGGTAGACAGCGCAAGCTGTCGCAGGGGAAGTGTAGCTTCCCCTGTCTGTGGCAAAGCCGCCAATCGTAGCGCGGGGAAAGTTCCCTGTGCGGAGATTAAGCCCTCGGCAGAGCGCACATGCCCTTTAGGGTGTATAAGTGCGCCCTTAGTTCCTAAGGTATTTTCAGCTTGTCGCTCCCTCGGCTCGTTTTTTCAGATATTCCCGCGCTGGCTGGCTCGTCAAGGCAAGCCTAAGAAGCGCGGCGGCTTCCTCGTCGGTCATGTCCTTTGCTTCCGGCACAATGCTTTCAAAGACCGCGCCCCAGACAATAAGGCGGTGGTTTCGCTCCCGGCGTTCCTCGCGGGATAGCTTTTGTCGCAAGAGTTTTTCCCTGTTCTCATACTGGCGGATTTTCTTCTATCCGTCCTCAATCTCGGCGGTCAGTTCTTCAAGCGTTTTTGCTTTTGGTTTCGTCATTGGTGGTCGCTCCTTTCTGCCTGTCGGCATAGAAAAAGGACAGTCGATTTTCTCGGCTGTCCCTTGTAAAACAATATTGAGTTTTGGCGTGCAATTTCGCAATTCTTAAACAAAAAGTTGAATAAGAAAAATTGCAAAAAGGTGTGCGGGATAATAAATGTAGAAGAACCACTTTGAAATTTTGAGATCAGACTTTGTATGGATATAGATAAACGGTAACGCCAACAAAGCGAAAATCTCAAAACCTATGGCATGACCGCCAATTTTAAGTGCAAGCGGATCCTCCATGTATCCATTAAGCGCGGGCAGGTAGGTAAGCGTATAAATAATCGCTCCTAACCACGGCTTATTTCTGCACAAGTAGAAAATCATCATCAAAATAAGCCCTGTCATTGCATAGTCAAAGTTGACTACGTTCAACAGAATAATTCCCGCTATAAACAGCCACCATTTTTTCTCCTTAAATCCCCACGTGGCAAGAAGGCTCACTATCAAAGTGAAAAAAATATTCAGATTAAAAATATTTCCGACAATATCATCTGAATTAAATGCTAAAATCCAAAAGGGCTGTGAGATTAAAGCAAAAGCTCCCAAACGAAGCAGATATTTTTTGATGTCATGGGTATATAACATACCTACTGTTAAGCAATAGCAGAAAAGCGGAAAAGCTATTCTGCCTATCCAGCGGAAAACCGGGTATTCTGGGAAAAAGGCTCCCCCAACATGGTCTACCGTCATAGAAATAATTGCAATGAGTTTGATTAAGTTTGTATCAAGGTTTGTTTTCAGTCGTTGTTCTTGCATACTTAAAAGCTCCTCATAAGGGGTATAGCGTACCGCATTTACCACACGCTAAATAATTATTTTACCAGCATAAGATTGAAATGTCAAAAAGTTATTTCAGTCTGTCGGCGGCGTTGTTCTCTCTGGCATCACGATTGATATTTTTAAGAAAGCAGGTGTTTGAATATGACCTATACCAACTTCTGTGACCGTTTCTCTGCTATGCGGAAAGAGCGTAACCTGTCCCAAAACACACTTGCAAAAGAACTGAACGTTACCCGCAAAACTGTTGGAGACTGGGAAAGCAGCAGATCCAGCAGTGTTTGCATGATAACGCTGTCTCTGTACTCGCTGAACTTTGAGATGTCCATGCAGCCCAGCAGCCGCTTGAAATCTGCATCTGAAACAAACTCCAATGGCTTACGCTCCACTTTCATGTACTTCACCTTTTCCATAGGATTTTTGTATATCAGCTCTTGTTCCATGCACCAGTTGAAGAACACCTTCATGTTCCGCATATAGTTGTTGATGGTCGTGGGCGATATTTTCTTTACGTAATCTGAGAGATTCTCTGGGTTATTGGAGTTTGCAGGCGCATCTATCGCACAGACCGTGTACTTGCCGCGCTTTTGCAGATAGTCAATATAGCTTTCTATATGTACACGTTTAACTTCTTCCGTCCGCTCAATTTCACGCACACTTAGGAACTGCCCAAACAGCCGCAGCGTCTGCTCATAGCTGCCCATCTTTTTTGCGGCCAGGCCTTTGCGCTCACAAGCGGCCATAAAAGCCTCAACATCGTATTGAACCATAAAAAATAAAACCTCCTGTATCATCGCGGTCCAGGACCCAATGAATACAGGAAGTTTATCGGTGTAAACACAAATTATTTATAGGCTTATTTCATAATTTCACATTTTTTATAGCGATGAATCCGCGAGTTTATCGGTTTGCAGCGTCCGCCACAAAATGCCGGTTTTGCGGATAGTGGCGGGGTTTATGCGGCCTTATGCTCTCCGCTTTTTGTCCAGGCGGATCTTGTCGGCGATCATCGCGATGAACTCACTATTCGTGGGTTTGCCGCGGAGGTTGTGGATGGTGTAACCGAAGTAGCTGTTCAGAGTGTCCACATCGCCGCGGTCCCAGGCGACCTCGATGGCATGGCGGATAGCACGTTCGACGCGGCTGGCCGTGGTACCGTTGCGCTTGGCGATTTCAGGGTAGAGACGCTTGGTCACGGCGTTGATGTACTCGTGGTCGGCGGTGGTAAGCAGGATGGCATCCCGCAGGAACTGGTAGCCCTTGATGTGGGCCGGCACGCCGATCTGGTGCAGGATCTCGGTGACGGTAAGCTCATCGGAATCCAGTGAGACCGGCTGCGGGCGGCTGGCACCGCCGGCGGCACGCAGTACCCGACTGACCAGCACGTTTTCATCGAACGGCTTCACGAAAAAGAACGAGAAGCCGTTATCTAAGAGGTCCTGCTCGACTTCTTCGCTCTGGAACGCGCCGGTGACAAAGAAGGTGGTATGTACGCCGCTGCTGTTCTTTTCCTCGTAGCGCTGCTTGACGGTGATGGCGTCCAGGTCCGGCATGAAGGCGTCCAGCAGGCAGGCCTGGGGGTGGACGGCCAGCAGGGTCTCCAGGGCGGCGGTGCCGTTTTTGTCGCACACCATCACGGTCACGCCTTTGGCTTCCAGCGCTTCGCGGCAGACTTCCGTCACGATGTCGCTGGTATTGGTCATAACAAACTTGATCTTATCCATCGTCAACTTTCCTCCATACAATGAACAGGTGCCGCACGCTGTGGTGTTTGCCCGTCGTTCTCTTTACTGTGGAAATTTTACCATATTTTTCCATTCATCGCAAGAGGTTTTTCCATTTTTTTCAGCGATTCCCGCTATTTTCGTTCGACACAATTCGTCATTTTCCTTAGATTTGCCGTCATTTTCTAAAAATACAGACATTTTTCGTCCCTGTTATTTGCTCCCAGCAATTTTCCAGTTTTTCCAATTTGCCATGTTAGGCGGTTTTCTTGCTGGAAATTTTATGGTCCCGGCATTTTCCCGCTTTCCGCTGCGCCGATGCGTATTTCTACCTTTATATGATAGGGGCGTGTTGTTATCGGCAGCACATTTTGCAGGAATGGTTGTTATCCACGGCATAATTTGCGGTGGGCGCGACCCAGACTGCGGTGCAGAAAAGTACCCGCGAAAAAATTATAGGGCAGTTTTGTGGGGGTAGTTGGCGGGTTACTATCTTATAAAAAATTTTTCTGCCTGTAATTTACCTGTGGTTCCCGCAAAAAAAATATAAATTGTGCGGCCGATAACAACTGGCCTGGCTTTTGCTTACTATTGTTATTCACGGCACAGTTTACCGGTGAGGGCATGGCCGATTGAGAGATTTTGAGGTTGTTATCGGCGGCACAATTTATGGTTTCTTATGATTTCGCTTGCGGGTCACTTTCAAATTCAAACGACTGGTGGGCGGCCCAGGCGGGTATTGTTATTCGCGGCACAATTCGGCGGGGCGGGGTTTAGGCATATACCCCGGCTGGGTTGTTATTCAGCGCACATTTTCCTTTTTGAGGGGTGGGTCTGGCCCGGGCTTTGGGGCTGTGTGGCCTGTTGGAATCGTCCGCACATTTTCCTGCAGTCAGCAGCTCCCAAGGCGAAAGGCAACTGTTGTTATTGGCGGCACAATTTCCAGGGCAGCCTTTTCCGCACAGGGTTGTTATTGACAACACAATTGGGTGTGCAACAGGCTGCGGCGGTCCCGTTGGCTGGGGTTGTTATTCGCTGCACATTTTAAAGCGGGGCATGCCCGCAGGCTATTTTCCGGGATTTGCACGCAGGATTGTTATTCAGCGCACATTTTCTCATTGTCGATGTGCCCGTATTTATCGCAATACCGCTGATTTTTTGTTTTCTATCAGCAGTTGTTATTGTTTGCACATTTTTACGGTTTACCGCCGCTTTCCCCGCGTATCCTCCACAGCAGACAAAGAAAATGCTGGGTTGTTATCCACAGCACAATTCTATGTACAGCGTTTTTCATTCGGTTTCCAAATTGCGTATCCGCCAACATCCCAGGCAAATACAACTTGGCCGGCAAAATCCTCTCCGCGCCCCCCCCTCAAAAAAATTCTCATCCTCCCCGTTGTTATCCAGCGCACATTTCCAAAATCTTAAAAATCCTTTCCACTTTTCTCCGCCCACTATCGCACAGCAAAAATATTTTTTGCAGCAATTTATGCTGTGAATAACAACCGTGGTCCCCTGTTGTTATCCGCGGCACAATTCCAAATTGCCTGTCTGCCCTCCGCAAAATCTTTCGCCGCCCCGAGTGATTGTTATTCCGCGCACATTTTGCCGCATAGCCCCCATTTTGTGCCCAAGTAGGGTTGTTATCCCCCGCATATTGTTGTTCCGGGCACAGATCTGTAGTTATTCTCAGCACAATGCCCTTGTTATTTCGCGCACATTTCGGTTGTTATCGGCAGCACAGCTTTACCTTATATCTAAATAAAAAAACTAAAAGCATAAAGAGATAAGACCGACGGATACAGGATTTTTGCGGAAAAATCAAAATGTGCTGACTATTACAATAATTGACGAATGAAGCACAATCTGCTATTATTAGCATTACCGTCGTAGGCTGTGCGCCAAAACACCCATTTTGGCACAGCCAAACATAGCTGCGGGAAAAACAGAGGTAACACTATGGCACCCAAAAAACAGCCAAACGCCCCACGGACCAATGACGAGGCTCTGACCCCGGTCGCTACCTACAGCGCCCGGGGCAACCAGACCATTGTGCGCAAATCCAACGACCTGATCCAGAATGCCATGTACAGCCTGACGCTGAGCCAACAAAAGCTGATGCTGCACATTTTCGCTATGATCAAGCCGTCGGATACCGAGCTGCCGCGGTACGAGATGTCGATTTACGAATTCCTGAAACTTTGCGGCGTGGACCCGCACAATGGCTCGATGTACAAACAGGTCAAGAAAAACATCGAGGATATCGCCAACGCCAAGGTGCAGTGGATCCGGTTGGCCGGTACGCAAAAAATCACGATGTTCCGCTGGTTGAGCAGCGCCACCATCGATGAGGGCACCGGCAAGATCGTGCTGACGCTGGACCAATCCTTAAAACCTCATCTGATCCAGCTCAAAGAGTTCTACACGACAATGAACATCACCTACACATTGCCGATGAAGAGCCAGTACAGCATCAAGATCTACGAGCTGTGCAAGAGCTACCAGAACCTTTACCTCGAAAAGAAGAAAAAAGGCGAGCCGCTGGTGTGGAGCATCGAGACGCTGAAAAAGCAGGTGGACTGCAATGCGTCCAACTGGGCCCACGTGCGCCGCACCGTGCTGGACAAAGCCAAAAGTGAGATCAACGGCAAGACCGACATCCTCTTCGACTATGCCGTATACGAAAAAGACCGTCAGCGCGTCATCGCCATCTCGGTCACCATCGAGCCGGTGGATAAGCAGGTGGCCGATCAGAAACTAAACGAGATCACCAAACTGCGCAGCAAGCGTCTGCGCAAAAAGACGACCGCCCTGGAAGTGGCTGAGACAGGCACTTTGGACGATGATCCGAACATTCTGACCCTGGACTATGTCTCGGTGCCCGAGACGACCATCCCCTACTCCTACGGAGCCACACCCGACCTGATGGCCCAGGAGTTGGGCGTGAAGGCCGAGCTGGATAAGCTGGCCCTGGTGCTGGCCCCCGAGGAGCTGGACGCCGTACATGTCATTATCGACGCGATGGTGCGGATGGCCGGCGCCCCCAGCGACAAGATGATCGACGGCGGCAACGCGGTGTTTTTCCAGACCGTGAACAATGTCATCGACAACTGCAAGGGCCTGCGCCGCTGGTTTGAGGGCGTGGCCAGCCGTTACGCGGCCAAGGTCATTCCCACGGCCCGCACCAAGCGTGCCCCCATGCCCTACCTGTACAAGTCCATCATGAACGACCTAGAAGATTACCGCCTATACGTGGCGGGCATCGGGGTCGAAGAACTGCGGGATGAGGACGCCGAGCCGACCGAGAACCAGGCTCCGCCGGTGCCCGACCTGCTGGAGGCGGATTTCGTTGAGGCCGAGCCCGATGCTGCTCCCGCCCAGCTGACGTCTGAGGACGCCGCCACCAAAAAGGCGATGATCGCCGCGCTGGAAAAATTCAGCGATTACGAGAACCTGAAAGCCCGCCTTTCCGGCGGCCAGCAGGAAGCGCTGGAGGACATCGTGCAGATGACCGCCTATTTCTGCCGCCGCAACGTCAAAGGCAAGGACGACGGCATGATCGAGGGCAAGGCCAACATGCAGTTTGTCGGCTCGCTGAACCGGGTTATCGCCCGTTACGGCGACCTTTCGCCGCTGTTTGAGGCGCTGGCCGTAACGATGGACTACGACACCTACTGGAAAGAGCTGATGAAAAATCCCCGGATCAAGAACCCCAAACTGGTGTTCCAGACCGAGATCGAGAAAGCTTTGCTGATGCCCGCCGCCGTGCTGGGCGAGTTCCGCGCCCGCCGCGGCCAGGACCCCCTGGGCGCACCGGTGCGGGATAAAGAGGTGGACTGGCTGAAGGCGTTTGAGGAAGTGTAAGATCACTGATTATACGTTTCTGCCATTTTCAACATAGTATCAGCAAAAATTCCGTATCCTTTTGCGGGTGTGCCCACCAGCACATGGGTAACAGCGCCCACCAGTTTTCCGTCTTGCACCAGCGGCGAACCGCTCATCCCCTGCACGATACCGCCGGTGGCGGAAAGCAGGGCCGGGTCGGTGATGCGCAGGGTCAGGTCGCGATTGGCATCCTGCCCGCCGCTGCCCACCCGCTCAATGCGCACGGTGTAGTGTTGGGCGGTGCGGCCCGAGAGGGTCGTCCACAGCTCGGCATCGCCGGTGTGTACCTCGCCCCGCGCGGCGATGGGCAGTATCGTCCCGACATTTTGTGCCGGGGCGGTCCAGCGGCCATATAGGCCGGTGGCATCGTTGCCCGTCACGATGCCGAGAATGTCCGATAAAAATTCCCCGCGCAGTTCCCCGGCTGTGCCGGGTGAGGCGCTGCGCACACCGGTGACAGTGACCGGCACGATCTCGCCGGAGAGCAGCGTAAAATCTGCCCCGGTGTCCACATCGGAGATCGGGTGTCCCAGCCCCGCAAAGGTGCCCGCCACCGGGTCCACAAAAGTCAGTGTACCGATCCCGGCGCTGGAATCCCGCACCCACAGCCCGGCTTTGTACACCCCCGAGGCATCCGCCCAGGGAGTGAGCTGGGCCGTGTACTCATGCCCGCCGCGGCGGTAGAGGATCGTGACCGCGCTCCCCTGCCCTGTCTGCAGAGCGGCGGATAAGTCGTCGTTGCTGTGCACGGGGTGGCCCGCTGCCGAGATGATAAGGTCTCCCAGCCGCAGGCCGGCTTCTTTGGCGGGATTTTCCCGGCCAGACGCGGAATACCGATCCGCAAAAGCCACCACCAGCGCACCGTCAGAGAACATTTTTACCCCAAAAGGCGTGCCGCAGACCGCTACGCTGCGGGGGCCTGCGGCAGCGGCTGGTTCGATCTGGACAGCCGGATGCGCCTGGCAAAGCAGCAGCACAATTGCCAACAGCAGCGCCGCCAGCCCCGCCGCGCCAAAGCGCTGCCGACAAAATTTCTGAGAATTCACGGTCAGTGCCCCCTTTCCCGCTTAGTCTGTGCGGCGCGGAGGCGGATTATTTATACATTCGTCACCCATATGGGCGAGATCAACGACATCGGCGGCATCAGCCTGTCGCTGTTTCAGGGCATTGTGATAATCACCCTGCCGCTGTGGCCGCTGGCCGACTACTTCGATCTGGACGAGGACTACATAAAAAAGCCCTGCACTACTGGACAGAGTGCAGGGGGTGTGGACTTTAATCAATGAAAGAAGTTGATGTTACATGGGGTTCCGCTTTCGTAAAAGTATAAAAATTGCACCGGGGGTGCGGGTGAACCTGAACAAGAACAGCACCAGCGTTACCTTTGGTGGTAAAGGGTTTCACCATACTGTCAGCTCTACAGGGCGAAAAACCACGACCGCCGGTATACCGGGCACAGGCATTTCTTACACAACTACCGATGGCGGTCATAAAGCGTCAGGCACAGGCCGAAAAAAGTCGTCTGCATCTGCCAGCACCCAAAACGGAGGGAAAAATCCCGGCTGTCTTTCCGGCTGCATGGTGTTGATGATTATCCTGTTGTTCTGGCCCCTCGCTTTGGCGTACTACCTCTGGAAAACTGACAAAGTGACATGGAGCAAGAAAGTCCGTGCGGGTGTCAGCGCGCTCATTATACTGATCTGGGCGGTGATACTTGTTCTTTTTGCTGGCCAGGGCGAGACCACCGGGACACCGGCAACCTACATTGCCACCGCTGAAACCGCGGAAACGGCCGAAATCCAGACCCAGACACCGACCGCTGTACCAACGGCCACCCCTACAGCGAGCCCCTCTCCCACCCCGGAACCGACGGAAGAACCCACGCCAACTCCGACGGAAACACCCGTACCTACCGAGACCCCAGTACCCGCAGAAACACCCCAGCCAACGGCTGCGCCGGAATCCCTTGATAACAGCGGCTCCGGGAACTATACTAGCGGCGCAGCGGAACAGGTGGACAATTCCTCGGCGTATCAGCCGGGCATGGTTTACATTGCCAGCAGCGGCAACGGAAAAAAATATCACAGTAACCCCAACTGCAGCAAAATGCAAGGGGCAACCGCTGTTACCAAAGAACAGGCCGAGGCCTGGGGTTACACCCCATGCAAACGGTGCTATTAAATCTACTGAAGTAAAAAGGAGATTTTACTATGGGTATTCTGGATACATTGCAGCAGGAATCTACCATTTCCAAGGCATCCGGCAACAATTATCAGTATGTGGTACTGCAGGTCGTGCTGAAAGAAAAGTTCATCGGCACCGGATCCGGCAACCTGACCGAACTGGAGAAAGTCATCAATGAACAGGCAGCCAAGGGCTACCGCCTGCACACAATTTCCACCACCAGCAGCGGCAGCAAAGGCCTGATGGGCGGCGACCGCATTCAGGCTACAATGGTTTTTGAAAAGCTGGCGTAAAGAAATTGCACCATCGAGGGCCTCGCCGTCGGCATCTGCCGCGGGATATGAAAGGAAGCAAGGTATGCAGATTTATACGATTATCGGCGGCGTGAACGGCGCAGGAAAATCCAGTCTGACCGGCTCGCTGCGGGCCGAGCGCACTGACCTTGGCATCGTCGTTGACCCGGATCAGCTGACAGCCCAGTGCGGCGGCGATGAGTACGAGGGCGGCAAACTGGCTGTGCAGCGCATCGAGACCGCCCTTGCTGATGGCGTGAACTTTACCCAGGAAACGACCCTCTCCGGCGGCTACCCCAAGCGGCTGTGCCGCCGCGCCAAGCAGGCCGGTTACTTTATCCGCCTGTATTATGTCGGCCTGGATACTGCGGAAGAAAGCCTGCGCCGCATCAAAAACCGCGTCGAGCGCGGCGGCCATGACATCCCCGCCAAGGATGTACAGGCACGGTTTGCACACCGCTTTGCCGATGTGGCGAAGATCCTGCCCTATTGCGATGAGGCTAAATTTTTTGATAACGACAACGGTTTTGCGCTGGTAGCCGAATACCGTAACGGTCAACTGCTACAGGTAGGCAACAAATGCCCCGCCTGGCTGCACCAGATGATGCAGGAGATACAGTAACCCCTGCACTGCAGGGTGAAATGCAGGGGCGTGGACTTTAATCAATAGAGTGGTGGCGTGTAAAATATGAGCATTGCAACTATTTCCATTTTGGAAACAGTTGCAAAAACTGCAACAGTTCAAAGCAGCAAGTAGCAGTTAGAAGCAGTAAAGCGCAGCTAAGAGCAAAAAATCGTGATAAGCTATTGACAACCGGGCTCGGAATAGCATATAATAGTTAGCAATGAAACCCGCCGAGCCTATGGGTGCGTAAGCATCTATGCGTAACATGGCGGGTGTTTTGTTTTATATGGAGATTTTTATGCCAACTCCAGAGAATGTAAAACCATTTAAGACATATGATGAACAAATTTCCCTGCTAAAGTCCCGTGGCCTTATTATTAGCGATGATGATAAGGCCAGAGAGATTTTGAAGCGGATGAATTATTATCGTTTGAGTGCGTATTCTCTTACATTGCGGAAAGACGATGTGTTCTATCCGGGAGTTAGCATTGAAGATATTGTTGCGCTATATGACTTTGATGCCAAGCTGCGCAGCATTATTTTTGAATACAGTTCAAAGGTTGAAACAACATTAAGAGCCTACATTGCTTATTATCATGCCCAAAAGTATGGCCCGCTTGGCTACTTAAATAACCAAAACTTCGACAACGAACTTAACCATAGCAAATTCTTGTCAGAGCTTTTCAACAATATTCATCGCTCGTCGGACGTATTTGTTATTCACCATCGGGAAAACAAAGAAGCAATTTATCCTATTTGGGTTGCTATAGAAGAAACGACCTTTGGTGCGCTTTCCAAAATGTACAAGAATATGTTGGTCGAGGATCGAAATGCGATTGCAAGGGAATATTACGGCTTGAGTCGTGAATATGTAGAAAACTTTACTCAGTGCGCAAGTGTTGCAAGAAACATTTCTGCACATGGGGCGCGACTCTATAACCGCGTCAAAATGCGTCCCTCTGTGGATTTGCCCAAGCGGTTGAAATCAGTTATCGATAATGATAAACCGGCGGCATATTTATATGCAATTTTTGCACTGCTTCCAGATTCTGAAAAGTATCCGATGCTTACACAAATTGCCCGTGCGTTCAGAAAATATCCTTTTGCGAAACCACAGTATTTGGGTTTGCCGGAGAACTGGTTTTCTTTGTTTGAATCAATACAATAAAAAGAAAAAACGCCCCACGACGGCAATCATGGAGCGTTTGTATAGATCAGCTTGCCCGAAGGCAATACCAACCCCAACATTTGGTATTATACCTCTTTCAGGCAGGCTTGTCAAAGTGTACCTGTAAGGAGGTTATTTTTATGGGAAAAACCAAGCAGCGGCCCGGCGGGCTGGTGGAACGGACCCGCACCTACGATGGCAAGCGGGTGCATTTTTACGGCAGGCGGGTGGCCGAGGTCAACGCCAAGATCGCCGCCTACGAGGAAGAGCGCCGCCGGCTACAAGAGGCTGGCCCTCTGTTCGAGAGTGTAGCGCCGGAATGGTGGGAACTGTACCAGCAGCAGGAAAAAAACGGCACCACCCACGCCTACCAGGGCGGCTACAATAATGCGATGCAGGAGTTCGCCGGCTACCACATGAAAGAGATCACCCCGGCGGTGGTGGATAACTGGAGCCGCAAATTTAAAAGCCGGGGCATGGCAGGGGTACGGCCCGCAACGCCCGCAGCGTGTTGAGCCTGATTTTCAAATACTGGTGTATCCGGGACGACCAGGGGTACAACCCTGTGCCGATGACTTCCCTGCCCCGCGGCATGAAAAAACCGAGCGTGAACCGCCCACGCCTGCCCAGTTGGCCGCCGTCAAGGCTCACCCGGAGGGCTTCGGCCTGTGCGCTTGGTTGTTCATGTACACGGGCTGCCGCCTGGGCGAGGTATTAGCGCTGCAATGGCGGGATATTGATTGGGAGATCAGCCGTATCCACGTGTCCAAGTCGGTCACTTGGATCCATAACCAGCCGGTGGTGCAGATTCCCAAGACCAAAAACGAGGCGCGCATCATCCCGCTGCTCTCTCCCCTGTGCGCCCTGCTGGAACCTTTGCGCGGCCAGCCAGAAGAATATATCCATGGTGGCGAGCAGCCCCTATCCGGTACCAGCTACCAGCGGCGCTGGACCTACTACTGCAAGGGCATCGGCCTGGCTCACTACAAAATTGTTACCCGCAAGAACCACCACAAGGGCAAAGAGTATACCACCAACGCCAAGGTTTGGGAGGCCGATGTGTCACGGCGCACCAGTTCCGGCACGAGTTCGCGTCCATTCTGTATGAAGCCAACGTGGGCGAGCTGGAAGCGCAGAAATTGCTGGGCCATTCCGACATCACGACCACCCGGCGAATCTACACCCACATCCGGGAGCGGCAGCTGGAAAACGCCGCCGCGCAGATCGAAAATTACATCCAGACAACCTCAAAATAAGCAAAAGCGGCGGAGAAATCTGCCGCTTTTTTGTACGACGTTTTTACGACAAAATGGAAAAATAAGGGGCTATACGACGTTTTACGACGCGCATCTGTACACCTAATGGCAACACAAATACATTCACAACACATAAAAAAACACGCATCATCGCAAAACAAGCGACAATGCGTGATTTAATGATACATGCGGCTAACAGGACTTGAACCTGCACGTCTTGGACACTGGACCCTAAAACCAGCGCGTCTGCCAATTCCGCCATAGCCGCGTAACGACTATTAGTGTAGCAAGTTTGGCAGGGTTTGTCAATGGGGCGTTTAGCCTGCGGTAGAAACAGAATTGCTTGCTGCCGCACTGCTGGCGTTGGTCGCGCCAGTATCCACATCCGCTACCACGCCGTATTCATCCGTTTCTACAGGGTCGGCGTAGACGGCGTAGCGCTGGGTGGTGTGGGTCAGGATGCCGAAAGGATAGCAGGTGTACAGGATGCAGCTGGGCTCCTCGGCGCCCCAGCGCACCTTGTCGATGTCTGTCTCCAAAATCACCTGCATATCGGTGATCTTATAGGCAAAATCGCCCCAGGTGGTCTCCAGGTGAATGATCGCGCCGATCTCGCAGGAGCCGAGGTCGGAGAAGTAGGTGCCGGTGTGGGCACCGATAAAGACGGTGCCGTTCTCGCCGGGCAGCACACAACCGTCCTCGGCATGGCAGCCGGCACCGCGGCTGAACTGTGTCTCGCTGTCGCCCAGGTAGAGGTCACAATCCACATTGGTGCCCTCCACCCAGATGCGGCCAAGTTTGTCGCCATAACGTGTGTTTTCGTGAGCCTCACTGGCGGCGGCGACCTGGTTGGCGCGCTTCTGCTTGGCCTCTTCCTCGGCACGGACAGCGGCTTCGGCAGCCTCCTGCGCGGCGGCATCGCTGGCAGCTTTGGCGGCGGCTTCACTCTCGGCAGCCGCCTGGGCAGCGCTGGCAGCTGCTTCGCTTTCGGCCTGCAGCCGGGCGCGCTTGACGTTGGCAGAGACCACCAGCAGGATGGCTGCGGCCACCGAGACGACCAGCGCCAGCCCGCAGAGCAGCAGACGGCGTTTCAGGCGGGTTTGTTGTGCTTTGCTCATGGGCGCTCCCCTCCCCCGTTCAGGTCAGGCTGGCCAGGTAGGCGGCGGGACCACTTTGGTACAGGTCGCCCCCGTGGGTATCCAGCAGCACGGTCAGCGGGAAGTCCTTGACTACCAGTTTACGCACGGCCTCGCAGCCCAGATCCGGCCAGGCGATGATTTCGCAGCTCTGCACGCTGTTTGCCATCAGGGCACCGGCTCCGCCGATAGCCGCCAGGTAGACGGCCCCATTTTTAACGACCGATTGTTTGACGGCCTCGCTGCGCTTGCCTTTGCCAATCATACAGGCCAGCCCCAGGTCCAGCAGGCGCGGGGTGTAGGCGTCCATGCGGCCGCTGGTGGTGGGGCCAGCGGCGCCAATAGCACAGCCTGGGCGCTCCGGCGTAGGGCCGACGTAGTAAACGGCAGCACCCTCAATCGGGAACGGCAGCTCCTCGCCCTTGTCCAGCAACTCCATCATGCGGGCGTGGGCGGCATCGCGGGCGGTATACACCACGCCGGAAAGCAGCACGGTGTCTCCTGCTTTCAGCGGTGCAAGGTCTGATTTTTGCAGTGGTGTCTGTAAAACATATTGCATGCGGTTCGCCCCCTTACAGTGTGCAGCTGGCGCGGCGGGTGACGTGGCAGCTGATGTTGACGGCCACCGGCAGGCAGGCTACGTGGGTGGGCTTTTGCTCAATGGCAACGCCCAGGCAGGTGGTGGCACCGCCAAAGCCCTGGGGGCCAAAACCGGTAGCGTTGATGGCATCCAGCAGTTCTTTTTCCAGCGCGGCGTAGTACGGGTCCGGGTTGGGCACATTCAGCGGGCGCAGCAGCGCCTGTTTGGCCAGTGTGGCGCAGTGGTCGAAGCTGCCGCCGATGCCGATGCCCAGCACGATGGGTGGGCAGGGGTTGGCCCCGGCCTGTTTGACGGTGTCCAGCACAAAATCCTTCACGCCCTGCACGCCGTCGGCGGGCTTGAGCATGGTAAGGCGGCTCATGTTCTCGCTGCCCGCGCCCTTGGGGGCCACGGTGATCTGGCAGCCGTCGCCGGGCACCAGATGCACGGTGAGGAACGCCGGGGTGTTGTCCCCCGTATTCACCCGCTGCAGCGGGTCAGCGGTGATGGACTTGCGCAGGTAGGCTTTCTCGTAGCCGCGGCGCACGCCCTCGTTGACAGCGGTGGTCAGGTCGCCGTCGATATGCACGTCATGCCCCAGCTCCACAAACACGCAGGCCATGCCGGTGTCCTGGCAGATGGGCAGGTCTTTTTCTTTCGCTGTGCAGAGGTTTTTCTGCAAAAGGCCCAGCGTTTCTTTCGCCAGCGGCCACGGTTCGGCGGCCTCGGCCTTGTCCAGCGCGGCCTTCACATCGGCGGGCAGCTGGGTGTTGGCTTCAATGCACAGCTGCTCCACCGCATCGGTGATGGCGGCGGCGGACAGTTCACGGATGATGCTCATACGCGGGCCACGCCGCTTTCTCTTGCGGCCTGGGCCACGGCGGCAGCCACAGCGTCGGCCACGCGGGGGTCAAACGCCTTGGGCAGGATGTTCTCCTCATTCAGCTCGTCGTCGGGGATGAGGCCCGCGATAGCCTGGGCAGCGGCCATCTTCATGGCGGGGTTGATGTCCCGGGCGCGGACGGACAGTGCGCCCTTGAAGATGCCGGGGAACGCCAGCACGTTATTGACCTGGTTCGGGAAGTCCGAACGGCCGGTGCCGATGACGCGGATGCCGGCGGCCTTGGCCAGGTCGGGCATGATCTCCGGCGTGGGGTTGGCCATGGCAAAGACGATGGCGTCCGGGGCCATGGTGGCGGCCAGCTCAGGGGTCAGCGCACCTGCAATGGACGTACCAATGAACAGATCGGCGCCCTTAATAGCCTCGGCCAGGCTGCCGCTGATCTTCTCGGGGTTGGTCTCCTCGGCCAGTTTAGCCTTGTGGCCCTCCAGCCCAGCGGGGCGGCCCGGGACCAGGATGCCGTGTTCGTCGACGGCGATGATGTGCTTGGCACCGGCCACCTGCAGCATGTGAATGATGGCCGTACCGGCCGCGCCGGGGCCGTTCTGCACAATTTTAATATCCTCGATGCGTTTGCCCACCACTTTCAGGGCGTTGAGCACACCGGCCAGCACGATGATAGCGGTACCGTGCTGGTCATCGTGGAAGACGGGGATGTCCAGGTCACGCTCCAGCTCAGCTTCGATCTCGAAGCACTCGGGGCTGCGGATGTCCTCCAGGTTGATGCCGCCGAAGGTCGGGGCAATGGCCTTGACAGCCGCAATGACTTCCTCTTTGGTTTTGGCGTTCAGGCAGATGGGGAACGCGTCCACGCCGCCGAACTCCTTGAACAGCACGCACTTGCCTTCCATGACCGGCAGGCCAGCCTCGGGGCCGATGTTGCCAAGGCCCAGCACAGCGGTGCCGTTGGTCACGACGGCTACGGTGCGGCCTTTCATCGTGTAGGTGTAGACGTCATCGGGGTTGGCCTTGATCTTGCGGCAGGGCTCGGCCACACCGGGGGTGTAGGCGGTGGACAGGGCGTCGCGATTTTTGCAGGGGGCAAGGCTCTGCACGGCAATCTTGCCGGGATATTTGCTGTGGAGTGCTAGGGCAGCTTTGTTGTAATCCATGATGATACCTCGTTCCTGTGTCGTTTTTATTTAGTTTCGTGTATCCCGGCGGAATAGTCGGGTTCCAGTTTGATGATGCAGAAATGGTCGGGCCATTTCCGCTCGACAGCAGCGCGCAGGGCGGCGGCCAGTTTGGCGCCGCGGCGCTGCTTTTCAGTGATGTATTCGGCGGGGACGGCGCAGTCGAAGATGACGTTGGTATGCGTCGGCCCGGGCACGATGCGCAGATCGTGGATGTTGGCGCGAGTGTCCAGGCTGGCGACCTCCTGCTGCAGGAAGCTGCGCAGTTCGGCCACGTGGCTGTCGCTGGCGATGACAGGGTCAAAGTGGATGGTGGCTACCAGGTCGTCTTGGTTCAGCAGGTCACGCTCAATGCGGTCGATGACGTCGTGGCTGTACATGACGTCGGCATTGGCGTCCATCTCCACGTGGAAGCTGACCAGCCGGTTGCCGGGGCCGTAGTCGTGGATCATCAGATCATGCACGCCCAGCACGCCGGGGTAGCTGAGGGCCTTGTCCTCAATGTGGCGTACAAGTTCCGGGTCGGGGGCCGAACCCAGCAGCGGGTCGATGGTATCTTTGACAAGCATCGCGCCGCTGTACAAAATAAACAGCGATACAGCAATGCCCATCAGCCCGTCCAGCCGGGCAAAGCCGGTCACTTGGGTCAGCACGGCGGCGATTAAAACCACACTGGTGGTGATAACGTCATTGCGGGCATCGGCGGCGGTGGCCAGCAGTGTGTCGGAATCAATGCGTCGGCCGATGGTGCGGTTGAGGTGGCTCATCCACAGCTTGACGAGGATGGACGCGACCAGCACGACTACCGTCAGCCAGCCGAAACTGACCGGCGTGGGGTCCAGCGTTTTGGCGAAGCTTTCCTTGAACAGCTCCACGCCGATGACCAGAATCATCACCGAGACCGCCAGCCCGGCCAGGTACTCGTACCGGGCATGGCCGTAAGGATGCTCAGAATCCGCGGGGCGGGAACCCAGCTTGAAGCCAATTAAACTGACGATGTTGGAGCTGGCGTCCGACAGGTTGTTCAAACCGTCTGCTGTGATGGATACGCTGCCAAACAGCGTACCAACGGCTGTTTTACCCGCAAACAGCAGCAGGTTGCACACCACGCTGACCAGGCACGCCAGGTTGCCGTAGGCTGTGCGCACGGTGCGGCTGGTGGTATTGTCTGCATCCCGGATAAAGGTGCGGATCAGCAGTTGGATCATGGGAACTCACTTTCTGTATTTCACAAAAAGGCAGACCGTTGGGTCTGCCTTTGGTGGATTGTTTGGTTTAGAATGTGGTGGGAATTGTAGGGGTCGATGCTCGCATTGCGGGGTCGCGCAGCGATTGATGCCCCAGCGGGGCATTAAACCGCACGAGCGGGCCAGCTGGGCTGGCTAGCGGGCATCGTTTTGCCCGCCAAGCGGTCCCGCGGGCGGATGCAAGCATCCGCCCTTACAGAAGCGAGACTACTCCCTTGCTTACTCCCGCACAATGCAGGCGTCGCGCTCGGGGCCAACGGAAATGTACTTGATCTTGCAGCCGACCAGCTCTTCCAGGCGCTTGACATAGTTCTGGGCATCTACCGGCAGGTCCTCAAACTTGCGGACGCCGGTGATGTCGCAGTGCCAGCCGGGGACTTTCTCCACGACGGGCTGGGCATCGTCCAGGGTCTTGCCCATGGGGAACCGGGTGGTGGTGCTGCCATCGGTCAGACGGTAAGCGGTGACGATGGGCACTTCCTCCATGTAGTCCAGCACATCCAGCAGGGTCAGGGCCAGCTCATCGCAGCCCTGGCACTGTACGCCGTAGCGGCTGGCAACGGCGTCAAACGGGCCAACGCGGCGGGGACGGCCGGTGGCGGCGCCGTACTCGTGGCCGTGCTCACGCAGGACGTCCTTCTCTTCCTCGGTCATGGCCAGCTCGGTGGTGAAGGGACCCTCGCCGACACAGGAAGAATAGGCCTTCATGATGCCGATGGAGAGGTTCAGCTTGTGGCCCGGGATACCGGCGCCGATGGGGGCGTAGGCAGACACGGTGTTGGAGGAGGAGGTGTAGGGATAAATGCCGAAGTCGATGTCGCGCAGGGCGCCCAGCTGGGCTTCGAACATGATCTTCTTGCCGGCTTCGTCAGCCTCGGCCAGGTACTGGCCGACATCGCAGACATAGGGGGCAAACAGCTTGGAGTACTTCTCGCACCAGGCCCACATTTCCTCAACGCTGACGGGCTGCTGGCCGTAGATGGAAACCATGGTCAGGTTCTTGGAATCGACGATGGTCTCGAGGCGCTTCTTGACGCCTGCGTCCATGTGGACCAGGTCGCCCATGCGCAGGGTCTTCTTCATGTATTTATCGCCGTAGCTGTAGGCGATGCCGCGCTTGGTGGAGCCAAACTGGGCGCCGGTCTTGGACAGGCGCTCCTCCTCCAGGCCATCCTGTGCCACATGGAAGGGCATAGTGATGGTGGCGCGGTCGGAGATCTTCAGGTTCTTCGGGCTGATCTCAACGCCCTTTTCGGTCAGTGCGGCGATCTCTTTCTCGAGATGCTCCGGGTCGATGACCATGCCGCCGCCCATGACGCAGACAACGTCCGGGCGCAGGATGCCGGAGGGGATCAGGTTCAGGACGAACTTGCCGCGCTCGTTCTTAACGGTGTGGCCGGCGTTGTCGCCGCCCTGATAGCGGGCAACAATGTCATAATCCTGGCTGAGCAGGTCGACCATGCGGCCTTTGCCCTCGTCGCCCCAGTTGATACCGGTGATGGAAGTAAGCATACGTTTTTACCTCTTTCGTAAAAATTCGTAATCTAGGCAATACCGAGGTATCGCCATCAGGCATTTCAGCCTTCTCCGGGAACATCCGGGATCCGCTGCCGTTCTTTTATTATAGCATACTGCCTTGCAGATTTCCATAGTGATTTTTGGTGCAATTGTGCAAGGCTGCCTTAACTTTTTGGGGTGTTTGCGCTCCCCTGCCCGGCATGCTCAGCCTGGATGTCATTGGCGGCCTCTTTGGCGGTGCGGGCGTACTCGGCATAAGGGATCTTCGCACCGTCAGCGGTCTGCACGTAGGTGGAATCCAGCTGCGCCTTGAACGAGGCACGCATCTCGGCCAGGTATTCCTTGCGCAGGGCATCGCGCTCGGCGGTTTCGCGCTCATTCAGGCCAACGGTCTTGGCCTTTTTTGCCAGCGCATTGATGCGGGCAATTTTGGTTTTATCCATGGTGGTCTCCTTTTTTATATAGATGCTGTATTTACCGTAGGGGCGGATTCACTATCCGCCCGCGGAAAAACCTCCCTCTGGGAGGGAGGTGGCCCGAAGGGCCGGAGGGAGAGAGCCTCGCCAGGATCCGAAGCTTCGGACGAAACCAATGCTCTCTCCCCCACCTGCTTCGCGGGACCGCTTACGCGGCCAGACCCCTCTGTCGCTTCGCGACATCTCCCCACACTGTGGGGAGTCACCCTCCCAGAGGGGGCCAATGTGGGTTGCAGCCTTGCAAATATTATACCACGCTTTTGCAATATTCGCACGCCGTCATTCGTATTTCAAATGTCACCCACTGCGGCGGGCGCTGCAAATTTACAGGAGCGTGAAATACAATGAATCGTGATACCATCAAAATGCTTGCCATGGCGACGATGCTGGTAAACCACATCGCCAATGTGTTTATGCCCGCCGGGGCACCGCTGACGAATCTTTGCCTGTACATCGGCTATTTTACTGCCGTGACCATGTGCTATTTCCTCGTGGAAGGCTACGGCTACACCCACTCCAAAACCCAATACGCCGGGCGGCTTTTTGGATTTGCGGTGCTGGCGCAGCTGCCCTACCAGCTGGTCTTCTCCGAGCACGGCATGGCGGGCATGCTCCGGTTTAACATGCTGTTTACGCTGCTGCTCTGCTTTCTGGTGCTGGCCGCGCAGGAAAAGATTCACAGCGGCTTTTTGCGTGTGTTTTGCATTGTACTGTTGATTTTTGCGTCCGTCTTCTGTGATTGGGCACTGCTGGCCCCGGTGTTTACGCTGCTGTTTGCCTGGGCCGAAAACTCCCGCCTGCGCAAACACGTTGCCTTTGGCGTGGCGGCGGTGCTGTACGGCGGCATGGCATGGCTGAGCAGCATGCGCACCTTGGGTGCGGTGGGCGCCCTGCCGGATACCTTGGGCTGCGCGATGCCAATTCTGGTCTCCGGCTTTTTCATCCTGTATCTGTATAACGGCCAGCGGGCGGCGCAGCATCGCGGTTTTTACAAGTGGTTCTTTTACGCCTTTTACCCGGGCCATTTACTGGTGCTGGGCCTGCTGCGGGTGGCGCTTTTGGGCTGAATTTGGCCGGGTCTTGGCCATATTTCACACCTTTTTCATCGTTTATACTGTACTTTTGCCAAAATGCGTGTATAATAAAAAGGTATGCAATTTTAAGAAACAGGAGAATCCCATGAAACTTTCTACCATGAACCGTGTCCTGGCCGCTGTGCTGGCCCTGGGCATGACCGCTGCCCTGGCAGGCTGCGGAAGCACTGCTTCCAGCGAGGCTACTGCCGAATCCGCTGCTACCGAGGAAACCGCTGCGTCCTCCGCCACCGAGGAGACCGCAGAGGCGGACGAGTCCGCTTACGACTACCTGGCTGATTTCAGCTTCTCCCAGGCTTACGACGACAAAGGCTACCTGAAGGACGTCACCGCTCTGGATTACGTCACTCTGCCCGATGACTACGCTGACATCACCATCGACGCCGACCTGGGCCAGGTCACCGACGAGGACATCAGCAACTACATCGACCAGAACGTCCTGTCCAACTACGCCACCGACGAAAAAGTCACTGACCGCGCCGCTGCTGACGGAGACACTGTCAACATCGACTACGTTGGTTCCGTCGACGGCGTGGAGTTTGACGGCGGCAATACCAAGGGCAACGGCGCTGACCTGACCCTGGGCAGCCACAGCTACATTGACGACTTCGAGGATCAGATCGTCGGCCACATGCCCGGCGAGAGCTTTGACGTCACCGTCACCTTCCCCGAGGATTACGGTAACGAGGATCTGAACGGCAAGGAAGCTGTCTTCAAGACCACCCTGAACTATATCAAGGAGTCCAAGAACCCCGACCTGACCGACGACTGGGTCGCCAGCAACCTGGGTGAAACGATGAACCTGAACAACATCGATGAGCTGAACGACTTCGTCAAGAACACGATGCTCTACGACCAGCAGGCCAGCACCGTCTACAGCGCCCTGCACGATAAGGTCAGCTTTGCCAAGGAGCTGCCCCAGAGTGTGCTGGACTACTACCGCGATGTTGTGCTGTACCGCGTGTACAGCTATGCCAAGAACTACGGCACAACGATGACCACTCTGCTGAAGAGCGGCATGTTCGGCACCAGCTATGACAGCATCGACGCTTACCTCGAGGACATCCAGGGCAGCCTGAACACCATCACCGAGCAGGCCCTGCTGATGCAGGCCATCGCTGAGAAGCAGGGTTTGGTCTGCGATACTGCCCTGATGAACCAGGACTTCGGTAAGTTCTACGGCACCACCGACCCCAGCGCCTACATCTCCTCCTACGGCGAGAACTACATCAAGATGAACGTGCTGCAGAGCGAAGTTATGCAGGGCCTCATCGATAACGTTAAGTACAAATAAACCTGCCTGTTAAAGCAGTTTTGCCCCTGGCACCCGTTTGGGATGCCGGGGGCATTTTTTTGCCTCTCCCCTATTGACAAGGAGGAATGGGCGTGGTATTATGCAGATAGATAGTTAGACAAATATCTAAATATCTAATAACTGAAAGGAGATCCCTTAAATATGGGTGACGCATTCAAGGCGCTGGCAGACCCCACCCGGCGGCGCATTTTAGAGCTGCTGGCCCAGGGCGAGCTGACAGCCGGGGAGATCGCGGCGCAGTTTGATATGACCAAACCTTCCGTCAGCCACCATTTGAACATTTTAAAGGCGGCGGACTTGGTCAGTGATGAGCGCAGCGGCCAAAATATTGTCTACAGCCTGAACCTGACGGTGTTTCAGGAATTGCTGAAGTGGTTTTATGATTGTGGTTTCGTTAAAGGAGGAACCGATGATGAAAAATAATAAATTGGGCTCTCTGTTCTGGATATTGCTGGTTGTTTGTATTCTGAATATCGTCGGCCATCTGGCGGTCTACCCTGCCCTGCCGGATACCGTGCCCATCCACTGGGGCGCCAGCGGCGAGGTAAACGGCTGGAGCAGCAAGCAGAGCAACCTGATCTTCTGCGTGCTGCCGCTGGCGATGTTGGTTTTTATGGAGGTCGTGCGCCGCATCGATCCCAAGCACCAGAATTTTGAGCGGTTCGGCAAGGTGTGGAACATTTTTATCACGCTGATGGTACTGCTTACCGCGGGCATGACTTGGCTGACTGAGTTGACCGTGTTTAACGTGCTGCCCCAGAGCAGCAATATCGTCAGCCTGCTGGTCTGCGGCGGCATTGGCCTGATGTTCATCATCCTAGGCAACTTTATGCCCAACATCAAGCAGAACTACACCTTCGGCTGCCGCACGCCCTGGGCGCTGAACGATGAGCATAACTGGCAGCGCACCCAGCGCATGGGCGGCATCACCTTTGTTGTGATGGGCATTACGCTGATCGCGGTGGCCTTTTTGGCCGGCCTGCTGGGCGATACCGTCACGCTGATCCTGCTGCTGTGCGCCGTGTGTGGCGGCTCGGCGTGGATCTATCTGTATTCCTATCTTGTGTATGTTGGCAAGATGAAGTAAAAACAGCACCTTGCATACCAGCCGCAAGGCCGAGAAAAACAAAAAGCCCCATGTCTGCACCATGAAGGTGCTGGACATGGGGCTTTTGCTGCGTGTTACTTTATGATGCCGTCTCCGCCCATCTGCGCCGTCATCTCACGGATGCGGTCAAGGGGGAACGGCGGCTCGCAAAGAGGTTTCATGGCAATGGACATACTCCTTTTGTTTCAAAGCATTGCAGAGCCGGACGCCCTGCTCTGGTATTGACTATAGCATGGCAAAAAAATGTTTGTCAAGAAAGATCTGCCAAAAGCCAACCGGTCTGCATCCTGTGCCGTACAGGATGCAGACCGGTTAAGCTGTGCATTTTAAAATTTTATCTGATTTCTAGGTGCATCTTTTGTAAAAAAAGCCAATCTCTTTATTCGTCTTATTCGTCGCCCAGTTCTGCCGCAATGAACTGGGGCACGGCGTTAGGCTCGATGCCCAGAATGTACGCGAACTCGCTGTGCAGCAGGTTCTGCGCCTCGTGCAAAGCGCGGTCGTCAAAGGCCGAAAGCCCCTTGCCCTGGGCCTTGCGGGCCTGGTGCTGGGCGTGGATGTCCCGCACCATCCGCAGCAGCCGATGGCGGTCGCCGCTTTGCAGGGCCTGACGGTACTGCTCCTTGCGGGCATCGGCGTCCGCCTCGTGGGCGGGGGCAGGCTCGTGGAGCATTGCCAGCAGTTCCTCTTTGGTGGGCAGCAGGCGCATGCGGTCCAACAGCACTTGGCTGGTGCAGGGGACGCAGATGGTCATGCTTTGGTCGTAGACCGGCTTTAAGATCAGGCAGTCGCAGGGCTGCCCCGCCAGCCGAACACGCTTCTGCTCGGTGATCTCGCACACGCCATTTGTGCCGTAACTGACAATATCTCCCGGATGAAACATAATTGACCTCCTTGTAAAGTTTCGATACTATGTAATTTCATATATAGTATAACACAATTTCCCGGGAAATGTTATAGACTTTTTACACAAAAAATCCCCCACCCACCCCCTGTGCGGTTTGCACAAAAGGGGATGACAGCAAAAAAGGCTCCCCTCAAGGGAAGCCTTTTAATGTTCCTTACTTATACAGATCCACCAGATTCAGCAGGATCTCGGTGCACTGGTCCATCTTCTCGGCGGTGATGCACTCACACGGGCCGTGGAAGTTGAAGCCGCCGGTACCCAGGTTCGGGCAGGGCAGGCCCATATAGCTCAGGGTCGCGCCGTCGGTGCCGCCGCGTACCGGCGTCTCGATAGGCTCCAGCCCGGCAGCACGGATGGCCTTGCGGGCATTCTCCACCAGGTGGAAGTGGGGCTGGATCTTCTCCAGCATATTGTGGTAGCTGTCGTGGATGTCCAGCTCGACAGTGCCCTCGCCGTAGCGCTCGTTCAGGCAGGCGGCGATATGTTCCATCTGGGCCTTGCGGGCGGCGAACTTGGCGGCATCGTGGTCACGCACGATGTAGCCCAGCTTGGCGGTGGTCACATCACCTACCATGCTGGTCAGGTGGAAGAAGCCCTCGCGGCCCTCGGTGTGCTCGGGACGGGAGAAAGCGGGCAGAGCGGCATGGAACTCCATGGCCACATTCTGGGCGTTGATCATGGCATTCTTGGCGCTGCCGGGGTGGACGCTGAAACCGTGAACGGTCACAACAGCCGCGGCGGCGTTGAAGTTCTCATAGCTGATCTCGCCGGCGTCCTCGCCGTCGACGGTGTAGGCGTAGGCGGCGCCGAAGCCCTCGACATCAAACAGGCTGGCACCCTCGCCGATCTCCTCGTCGGGGGTAAAGCCGATGCACAGCTTGCCGTGGGGGCGCTTCTCGGAAATAACGCGCTCCAGCATCGTCATGATCTCGGACACACCGGCCTTGTCGTCGGCGCCCAGCAGGGTCGAGCCGTCGGTGGTGATGAGAGTCTGGCCCTTCATCTCGGTCAGGAACGGGAACTGGGCGGGGTCCAGCACAGTGCCGGTGGCAGGCAGTACAACCTTGCCGCCGTCGTAGTTGGGGTGGATCTGCGGGTTGACGTTTTCGCCGCTGGCGTCATCGGCGGTGTCCATATGGGCGATGAAGCCCAGGGGCTTGGCGCTCTCCTGTCCCGGAGTGGCGGGCAGCGTGGCGTAGACGTAGCAGTGCTCGTCCACATGGGCATCGGTCAGGCCCAGGTCCTTCAACTCCTGCACCAGCTGGTGGGCCAGGTCAAACTGACGCATCGTGCTGGGATGGGTGCCGCTCTCGGGATCCGAGGTCGTCCAGACCTTGACATACTTCAAAAGACGTTCATATGCGCGCATGATAGGTGTCCTTTCTTACCTTATAATAATAGTAAAAGGTGCAAATGTTCTGTAGCTAGTATAACACAAATACCAAATCCTGCAAGAGGGGCGGTTCCCTCTTTTCAAATGGGGCATTTTATGGTAGAATAATAAAGATTATAAAGGATACCTGCGCCCGGCGGCGCTTAACGTATAAGGAGGCCATCATGGCAGACACGATTTTTAAAGACAAGACCCTTTTGATCACCGGCGGCACGGGAAGTTTCGGCAATACTGTGCTGAAGCACTTCCTCACCACCGACATCGGTGAGATCCGCATCTTCTCCCGCGATGAGAAGAAGCAGGACGATATGCGCCACGAGCTGCAGGCCAAGTATCCCGCCTACGCCGAGAAGGTCAAGTTCTACATCGGCGATGTGCGCAACCCGCGGTCTCTCCGCGATGTCATGCCCGGCGTCAACTTCATTTTCCACGCTGCTGCGCTCAAACAAGTCCCCTCCTGCGAGTTCTTCCCCATGGAGGCCGTGCGCACCAACATTGAAGGTACCGACAACATGCTGCACGCCGCCATCGAGGCCGGCGTCGAGCGCGTCGTCTGCCTGTCCACCGATAAGGCTGCCTACCCCATCAACGCCATGGGCATCTCCAAGGCCATGATGGAGCATGTCATCACCGCCAACGCCCGTGTGTCCGCCCAGCGGGGCGGCCCGGTCATCTGCTGCACCCGCTACGGCAACGTCATGTGCAGCCGCGGCAGCGTCATCCCGCTGTTTGTCGAGCAGATCAAGTCCGGCAACCCTATCACCATTACCGACCCCAACATGACCCGCTTCCTGATGAACCTGGACGAAGCCGTGGATCTGGTCATGTTCGCCTTTGAGCATGCCAACCCCGGCGACCTGTTCATCCAGAAGTCGGACGCTTCCACCATTGGCGACCTGGCCAAGGCTGTGCAGACTCTGTTTGGCGACACCGGCACGAATATCATCGGCACCCGCCACGGCGAGAAGCTGTACGAGACCCTGATGACCAAGGAAGAGCGGATGCGCAGCGAGGATATGGGCAATTATTATCGTGTTGCTGCCGATAACCGCGACCTGAACTACGATAAGTTCTTCGTCAAGGGTCAGGTGCGCACCCAGGCCGACGAGGACTACACCAGCCACAACACCCGCCGCCTGAACGTGGAGGAGACCATCGCCAAGATCAAGACCACCGAGTACATCCAGGAGATGCTGAAAGAGGAAAGCAAGGCATGAAAATTCTTGTCACCGGCGCCAAAGGCTTTGTAGGGCGCAACCTGTGCGAGAACCTGAAAAACCTGCGGGACGGCAAAAACCGTACCCGCCCCGCCCTGACCGTGGACGAGATCTACGAATACGACATAGATACCGACCCGGTCCTGCTGGAGGAATACTGTGCCAAGGCGAACTTTGTCTTTAACCTGGCGGGCGTCAACCGGCCAAAAAATGAGGCTGAGTTCATGCAGGGCAACTTTGGCTTTGCCTCTACCCTGCTGGACATGCTGAAACGCCACGGCAACACCTGCCCGGTCATGCTGTCCAGCAGCATCCAGGCAACGCTCATCGGCCGCTACGGCCAGAGCGATTACGGCAAAAGCAAACTGGCGGGCGAGGAATTGTTCTTTACTTACGCCCAGGAGACCGGTGCGCCGGTGCTGGTCTACCGCTTCCCGAACCTGTTCGGTAAATGGTGCCGCCCGAATTATAACAGCGCTGTAGCGACATTTTGTTACAACACTGCCCACGATCTGCCCATCACGGTGAATGACCGTGCCACCGAGCTGGAACTGCTGTACATCGATGATCTGGTGGAGGAAATGCTGGACGCGCTGGAAATGCGCCCCCACCGCTGTGATTATGACGGCCTGACGCCGGTTTTCGGCGCCCAGGGCCGCTACTGTGCCGCGCCCGTGACCCATAAAGTGACGCTGGGAGAAATTGTGGACCTGCTGAAAAAATTCCACGACCAGTCGCGTACGTTGGTAGTGCCTGCCATCCCGGCGGGCAGTTTTGCCAAAAAGCTGTACTCCACCTACCTTTCCTATCTGCCGAAAGAAAAGGTTGCCTTCCCGTTAAAAATGAATGTGGATGCCCGCGGCAGTTTTACCGAGCTGCTCAAGACCGAGACCTGCGGTCAGTTCAGCGTGAATGTCTCGAAACCCGGCATCACCAAGGGCCAGCACTGGCACAACACCAAGTGGGAGTTTTTCATTGTGGTGGCGGGCCGTGCCCTGATCCAGGAGCGCCGTGTGGACAGCGATGAGGTGCTGGAATTTACCGTGAGCGGCGACGCCCCCACGGCTGTGCAGATGCTGCCGGGATATACCCATAATATCATCAACCTGAGCGACACCGAGGACCTGATCACCCTGATGTGGGCCAACGAGCCATTTGACCCGGCCCACCCGGATACGTTTGGGCTGAAAGTGTGATGCGGCTTTTATGCCTCCCTCTGCGAGGGAGGTGCCCCGAAGGGGCAGAGGGAGAGAGCCGTGCCGAGGCCCGAAACTTCGGACATTTATTAGTTTTTCTCCCCCACCCGCTTACGCGGGACGACTTCGTAGCCGGACCCCTCTGTCGCTGGCGCGACATCTCCCCGCACCGTGGGGAGTCACCCTCCCAGAGGGGGCTTCAAAAGAGAGGTGCAATATGAACAAACTCAAACTCATGACCATCATCGGTACCCGACCGGAAATTATCCGGCTGTCGGCCGTTATCAAAAAGTGCGATGTCTACTTTGACCAGATCCTGGTCCACACCGGCCAGAACTACGATTATAACCTGAACCAGGTCTTTTTTGAGGACCTGGGCCTGCGCGCGCCCAACTTCTACCTGGATGCCGTCGGAAAGGACCTGGGCGAGACCATCGGCAACATTATTGCAAAATCCTACGCTCTGATGGTGGAGCAAAAGCCTGACGCCCTGCTGATCCTGGGCGACACCAACAGCTGCCTGTCTGCCATTGCGGCCAAGCGCCTGCATATTCCCATCTTCCATATGGAGGCCGGAAACCGCTGCTTTGACGAGTGCCTGCCCGAGGAGACCAACCGCCGCATTGTGGACCATATTTCTGACGTGAATATGTGCTATTCCGAGCATGCCCGCCGTTACCTGAATGCCGAAGGCACCGCCAAGGAGCGCACCTTTGTGACCGGTTCCCCCATGGCGGAAGTGCTGCACGCCAACCTGGCCAAGATCGAAGCCAGCGATGTGCTGGAGCGCCTGGGGCTGGAGCCGCACAAATACATGCTGCTTTCCGCCCACCGCGAGGAGAACATTGATACCGAAAAGAACTTTATCGACCTGTTCACCTCCATCAATCACCTGGCCCAGACCTATGATATGCCCATTCTCTATTCCTGCCATCCGCGCAGCAAAAAGCGGCTGGACGCCATGGGCTTCCAGCTGGACGAGCGCGTAAAGCTGCATGAGCCCCTGGGCTTCCATGATTACAACCATCTGCAGATGAACGCGTTTGCCGTGGTCAGCGATTCCGGCACCCTGCCGGAGGAATCCAGCTTCTTTACCAGCGTGGGACATCCGTTCCCGGCTGTCTGCATCCGTACCTCCACCGAGCGACCTGAAGCACTGGACAAAGGCTGCTTTGTGCTGGCCGGCATCAGCGAGGGCGGCGTGGAACAGGCGGTTGCCACCGCCGTTGCCATGAACGCTAACGGCGACAACGGCATCCCCGTCCCCTACTACACTGAAGACGTTTCCACCAAGGTCGTCAAGATCATCCAGAGCTACACCGGAGTGGTTAATAAGATGGTGTGGAGAAAAAACTGAGTTTTTTAGTTAGAAAACTGAGTTTTTTTAGTTAGGAGGTAGGAGTGAGGAGTTTTTTGAGGCTGCGACAAGCTGAATGCTTTGGAACGGTCAAGATCGTTCCCTACAGAGCATTTTATAGATTGCAAAAGACCTCAAGTCTAGCAGCCGTTCTTCAACTCCTAACTTCTACTTCCTAACTCCTAACTTTCGAAAGGTGTGTGCCCTTTGCCCTCTCAAAAAAAGATTCTTGTTGTTACGCAGCATTTCTGGCCGGAAAATTTCCGCATCAATGATATTGTGGAAGGTTTTTTGCAGGATGGCATTGCGGTGGATGTGCTTTGCGGGCTGCCCAATTACCCAAAAGGCGAATGGTTCCCCGGTTACAGCGCCGCCGGCCCTTTTGAAGAAGAATGGCACGGTGCCCGCCTGTACCGCTGCAAAGAGGTTCCGCGCAGGGGCAACACCTCGGTCAACATTTTTTTGAACTATGTCAGCTGGCCGTGGTACGCCGCCCATGCGCTGCACCGCCTGCCGGGCGGGTACGATGCGGTGTTCTGCTTTAACACCAGCCCGGTACTGATGTGCTGGCCCGCCATCCGCTATGCCAAAAAGCACCACATTCCCTTTACCAACTATGTGCTGGATATCTGGCCCGAAAACCTGTACAGCGTGCTGAATGTGAAGAACAAAGCCCTGCGCGCGATTGCCCAGGGTGTAAGCGACGCTTTATATAAGAAGGCCGACCGACTGATTGCCATGAGTGAGCCGCTGCAGCAGCGGCTGTGCCAGCGCACCGGTATGCCGCCGCAAAAAATTGCTGTGATCCCGCAGTACTGCGAGGATTTTTACGCCGTTCCTCAGCCGGATGCCGCTTTGCAGGCGCAGTTCGGCGGGCGGTTCAACTTGGTGTTTACCGGCACTTTTACCCCCGCCCAAAGCCTGGAGACCGTCATCACTGCGGTGCAGGATGCGCGCAGCCGCGGGGCGGATATGTTGCACCTGTTGCTGG
>OGXX01000950.1_pt1 | contig 30895 bp, 22 predicted proteins | sample 1576301 | NCBI WGS metagenome assembly OGXX01 (sample SAMEA3541469, study PRJEB24748) | human gut metagenome | biome: human gut; feature: human-associated habitat; material: faeces | place: China | collected 2012
ATAATAATATAAAAATAATTAAATTTAAACTTTTAATTAAAAATAAATTTGATTAATAAATAAAAAATATTTAAAAAACAAAAACATATATTATGTAAAATGAAAAAACTGAAAAATTTTTTAATATATTTTAACATATAAAAAGAAGGCTGGATAAAAAACGGGGGAAAGATACATAGAGAAAAATACATAAAAAATAGTAAAAATTATCAGCGGAAAACCAGGGGAAATAAGCGACAAACAAAAATATTAAAAAAACAAAATAAAAATAAATAATAAAAATCAGGTATACATAAAAATATAAGAGGTTTTATAATATAATGCCAAGCAAAGAATAAACAAAATAAATAATAAAAATATTTTATTGATTAATAATATTTTTATTATCACATTGTTAATTATAAATAATAAAAAATAAGAATAAAATTAAATAAAAAATAAATATAAAATGATTATTTATTTTTTTTTGAAATTAAATATTAAATAAAATAAATTATTTAATTCATTTTATTTATTTTATAAAAATATAAAAAATTATTCTAAGATAAAAAATAATTAAAAATAAAAAGATAATAATTTAAAAAATAAATGATAAATAATTTTATAAAAAATAATAATATAAAAATAATTAAATTTAAAATTTTAATTGAAAGTAAATTTGATTAACAAAAAAAATCAAAATAATTAATATAAATAAAAAACATTTAAAAAATAAAAATATATATTATGTAAAATAAAAATAGAAAAAGTTTTTTTAATATATTTAAACATATAAAAAGGAAGATGAATAAAAAATGGAAGAAAGATACATAGAGAAAAAAACATAAAAAATAGTAAAAATTACCAGCTAAAAACCAGGGGAAATAAGCGAAAGAGAAAAAAATAAAAAATATTGTAAAAAAGAGAAAACGAAAAAAAGACAAAAAATAAGTAGACATAATTTTTGAAAATTAAAATAAAAAACATATAAACCATTGAAAAAACTAGAAATATACGATATAATAATGCTGTTAAAATAAAAATTAGGAGGAAAAAATGTTAATAGCTAGTGGAGTAACAATTAGATTTGGAAAAAGAACATTGTTTGAAGATGTTAATATAAAATTTAACAAAGGTTGTTGCTATGGAATAATTGGAGCTAATGGTGCAGGTAAATCTACTTTTCTAAAAGTATTATCTGGAGAATTAGAACCAAGCAAGGGAGAAGTTACTAAAGAAAAAACAGAGAGATTATCAGTATTAAAACAAGATCACTTTGCTTACGAAGAGAATACTGTAATGGAAACAGTAATAATGGGAAATCAAGAATTATATAAAATAATGAAAGAAAAAGATGCAATATATTCTAAACCAGACTTTTCAGAAGAAGACGGTATGAAAGCAGCAAAACTTGAAGAAAGATTTGCTGAACTTGATGGATGGAACGCAGATTCTGATGCGGCAATGTTGCTAAATGATGTGGGAATATCACCAGATAAACATTATAAATATATGAAAGAATTAGAAGATAAAGAGAAAGTTAAAGTACTTTTAGCACAAGCTCTGTTTGGAAATCCAGATATATTATTATTAGATGAGCCTACAAACGATTTGGATCTAAAAACGATTAATTGGCTAGAAGAATTTTTAATTAATTTCGAAAATACAGTTATAGTAGTATCACACGATAGATATTTCTTAAATAAAGTCTGCACCAACATTGCTGATGTAGACTATGGAAAAATTAAAGTATATCCAGGAAATTATGATTTCTGGTATGAATCAAGTCAATTATTATTAAAACAAATGAGAGAACAAAATAAAAAGAAGGAAGAAAAAATAAAAGAATTACAAGCGTTTATAGCAAGATTTAGTGCAAACGCATCAAAATCAAAACAAGCAACTTCAAGAAAGAAATCTTTAGAGAAAATCCAATTAGACGAAATAACTCCTTCAAATAGAAAATATCCATATATAGATTTTAAACCAGATAGATTACCAGGTAATGAAATTTTGCAAGTAAAGAATGTTTCTAAAACTATAAATGGAGAAAAGATTCTAGACAAAGTATCATTTACTGTAAAGCCAAATGACAAAATTGCATTGTTAGCAGATAATGAAAATGCTAAGACAGTGCTATTCCAAATAATTGCAGGAGAACTTGAACCAGATGAAGGAAAAATAATTTGGGGAACAACAATTACTAATAATTACTTCCCAAAAGATAACAGCTACTTATTTAACAGTGATTTATCAATAACAGACTGGTTAAGACAATATTCAAAAGATCCAGATGAAACTTATGTAAGAAGTTTCTTGGGAAGAATGTTGTTCTCAGGAGAAGAAGCTCTAAAATCAGTAAAAGTGTTATCTGGAGGAGAAAAAGTTAGATGTGTTCTTTCTAAGATGATGCTTTCAGGAGCAAATTTCTTAATATTTGATGAACCAACTAACCATTTAGATATGGAAAGTATAACAGCACTAAATGAAGGAATGTCAAAATTCCCGGGGAATTTAATCTTTACTTCACATGACCATCAATTAACACAAACTGTTGCAAACAGAATAATTGATATAAAACAAGATGGAATTGTAGACAGAGAATGTACTTATAACGAATATTTAGGAATAGAATAATTTACAATGCATACACGGTAGAGATAAATAATCTGTGTATGCTTTGTTATTTGATTAAAGAAAGGAATTTATTAATATGAATAAGATTGTAGAAATAATTGCACAAGAGTTGCAAATTAAGCAGTCACAAGTAGAGAGCACAATAAAGCTAATAGATGAAGGAAATACAATACCTTTTATTGCACGTTATAGAAAAGAAGCAACTGGAGGATTGTCAGATGAATTATTAAGAAATCTTGGAGAAAGACTAACATATCTTAGAAATCTTGAAAGTAGAAAAGAAGAAGTTATAAAATCAATAGATTCACAAGGAAAACTAACACAAGAAATTATAAAAGATTTGGAAAAATGTATTACTTTGGCAGAGGTTGAAGACATATATAGACCATACAAACAAAAAAAGAGAACGAGAGCGACTATTGCAAAAGAAAAAGGACTTGAAAGCCTTGCGGATACTATAATTAAGCAAGATGAAAGTATAGACATAAAAAAATACGCCGAAGGTTTCATAAATGCAGAAAAAGAAGTAAATTCAGTAGAAGATGCTATTAATGGAGCATTAGATATAATTGCAGAAAATATTTCAGACAACCCAGAGTACAGAAAAAAGATAAAGAAGATTTGTTATAGAGAAGGTATAATAAATACTAAATCAGCAAAGGACGAAAAATCGAACTACGAAATGTACTATGATTTCCAAGAAAAAGTAAATAGAATTCCAAGCCATAGAATACTAGCAATAAATAGGGGAGAGAAGGAAGAATTTCTAAAAGTAAAAATAGATAAACCAGAGGAAAAAATAGTAGAATTAATACAAAATGATATTATAAAGAATAATAAAAGCCAATATGCGGAATTATTAAATAATTGTATTCAAGATAGCTTTACAAGACTAATTGAACCTTCAATTGATAGAGAAATAAGAGCAGACTTGACCGAAAAAGCAGAGGAACAAGCAATTTCTGTGTTTGGAAAAAATGCGAAACAGTTATTGTTAATAAGTCCAATAAAAGGAAAAACAGTAATTGGATTTGATCCAGCATACAGGACTGGATGTAAAATAGCAGTAATTGACGAAACAGGTAAAGTATTAGATTATACAACAATTTATCCAACAGAACCACAAAACGATATTATGGGAGCAAAAAAAGAATTAATTAGATTAATTCTAAAAGATAATGTTGATATGTTTGCAATAGGAAACGGAACTGCATCTAGGGAGTCGGAGCAATTTGTTGCTGAATTAATACAAGAAATAAAAGAAAAATATAATAAAGAATTAGTATATGTTATAGTTTCAGAGGCAGGAGCATCAGTTTATTCAGCATCAAAACTTGCAACAGAAGAGTATCCAGATATAAATGTTTCGATAAGAGGAGCAATATCTATAGCAAGAAGATTACAAGATCCGTTAGCGGAACTTGTAAAAATAGATCCAAAGGCAATAGGAGTAGGACAATATCAACATGATGTGAATCAAAAGAAACTAGGAGAGAGTTTAACCGGAGTTGTAGAAGATGCTGTAAATTCAGTTGGGGTAGATGTAAATACTGCGACGCCTTCGCTGTTGTCATACGTAGCAGGAGTTAGCCAAACCGTTGCAAAAAATATAGTTAAATATAGAGAAGAAAATGGAAAATTTAAAGAAAGAAAAGAACTTTTAAAAGTTCCTAAGATAGGCAAGGCTTCATATGAACAATGTGCAGGATTTATAAGAATACCAGACGGAAAAAATCCATTAGAAATTACAGGAGTTCATCCAGAAAGCTACAAAATTGCAGAAAATATGCTTGATAAACTAGGATTCAAAGTTAAAGACTTAGCGGATAAAGACAAATTTAAGCAAATTAAAGAGAAATTATCAACTATAAATAATGATAAAAAAATAAAAAATATGGCTAAAGAATTAGAGGTGGGAGAGCCTACATTAAAAGATATTATAATTGAATTAATGAAACCAGGAAGAGATCCAAGAGAAGAAATGCCAAAGCCTGTATTAAGATCAGACGTATTGAAATTTGAGGACTTAAGCATTGGAATGATATTAACAGGTACGATTAGAAATGTAACAGATTTTGGTGCTTTTGTTGATATAGGTGTAAAACACGATGGACTTGTTCATATATCAGAAATGAGTGATAAATTTGTAAAAAATCCATCAGAAATAGTTTCTGTCGGAGATGTTGTAAAAGCCAAAGTAATAGACATAGATAAAGAAAGACAAAAAGTGAAATTATCAATGAAAGTATAAAAAATAACAACCTTGTTTAATTACAAGGTTGTTATTAACTTTTATATTTTTCTTGAATATCTGTAATTGATTTATAATCATTATTTAATATATCTAAAAATACTTTAGCAATTTTTGGATCAAATTGTGTTCCAGAACATTTTTCTATTTCTTCTTTTACGACAGAAAGAGGTAATGCATCTCTATATGTTCTCTTTGAAGTCATTGCATCAAAAGTATCTGCAACTGCTGCAATTCTGGCAATGAAAGGAATATTTTCACCAGCTAATTGGCTAGGATATCCTCTACCATCAAATCTTTCGTGATGATGTTTTACGATTGGAATAATATCTTTGAAAACAGCTGCGTCACCTAACATATGTGCACCAATAGTTGGATGATTTTTTATCTGAGAATATTCTTCATCACTTAACTTAGATTCTTTTAAAAGAATACTATCAGGGATTCCAATCTTTCCTATATCATGGAATAATCCACCTATTTTTAAGGTGTGCAAAGTTTCATCGTCTAAGCCCATTTTTTTACCAATTAAAACAGAAAATTCTGAAACCCTATCTGAGTGGCCTCTAGTATAAGGATCCTTCGCTTCAACTGTTTGGCGCAATATGCCAATAGTATCTAAATAAGCTTTTTCTAATTCTTCACTTTTGTCTTGTAATTCGGTATTAATCTTTTTAATTGTATTCATCTGTTCTATCGATTTAATACCAGACTCGATTAATAATAGTAATTGGTCAAACTTATCACTTTTTTCACAATACCCTTGAATATCCAATCTCTTAATTGTTTCAAGAGGAGGAGCTAAGTCTTTATGGCCAGTCAATAATAAAATATATAGATCTTTGTTAAACTTCCTTATTTCCTCGACAACCTCGTCTCCATGAATAGGATCCATCATAAAGTCTAGAATCATCATGTCAAAATGCTCATTTTTAACACGTTCAATAGCGTCAAGAGGATTTGTTGTACCAGTGAAACTATAACCAGAACGTTTTAAAAAAATAGATAAAGAATCAAGGATGCCTTGCTCGTCATCAACAACAATAACTTTGTAACCGTTTGCTGATTGATTAATCATGTTTTTTCTCATAGCTAATCTCCAATCCATTATATATTACTTATACAAAATTATTATAATAATAATAAATAAAAAAAGCAAGGAAAAATCAAATAAAATTAAAGTTTTTCTTTGCTTTTAACTTATATATATTTATAATTTTAAATTATAAACTCTCAGGTAAAGGAAGTATAACATTAAATGTAGTACCAACATTAAGTTCTGACTCAAAAGTCATTTCTCCATTAAAGTGACCTTTAATTGTAGAATAAGACATAAACAAACCAAGACCGGTTCCGTTTTTTCCTTTTGTAGTAACCATTGATTTGAAAAGTTTGTCTTTAACTTCATTTGACATTCCCATACCATGATCAGAAACTGAAATAATCAAATTAGAGGAATCTTTACGAACTCGTATTTCGATTTTTTCGCCTTTAACACCATTATATGCTTGTATAGCATTAGTAATTAAATTGTTTACAACTTGAACTAAGCTATTTACATCGCCTTCTAACTTAGTATCAGAAGGCACTTCAAGATTTACTTCTAAAATTAATGAAGCATTTTTTATTTCATGTTTCATCAAAATATCAACTCTTTTTAGAAGCTCATCGACTGTAAATACATCATTTTGATTTTCAGAAAGAGCAACAGCTTGACCCTTAACAGCAGTGATAATATCAGACATATAAGCTGTATATGAATGAATCTTAGAAATCCATTCTTTCATATCATTAGCAATGGCGTGATGATCTTCTACTGTAACTTCTGGATCTCCGACAGAAGCTTCATACTCTTTAATAAGATCTGTTAATCCTTCTGCTGCACCAGATATAGACATTATAGGAGTCTTTAGGTTGTGAGATATACCACCAATTAATTGACCAAGAGAAGCTAAACGTTCTTTTTCCATAAGCATGTCTTGGTTATCCTTAATAGCCTGCATATCTTTCTTATGCTGAGTAATATCTTTAAATAGTAATAAAATACCTAGAAAAATATCATTGTTATATAAAGTTGAAATTTCGATTGTAAAATATTTGTCTAGTGATTCTATGTGAATTTCGAAAGAAACTGTTTCATTAGAAGCCTGAGCTTTTTGAATAGCGTTTTGAAATCTCTTTACGTTTACTTTATATTTTTTATGTTCTTTAAAAAATGTAAAAATATCTTTTCCTCTAATGTCATAATCATGCAACCTGAAAGTTTTTAAAAAAGTCTCATTGAAATCTGACATAATTAAACAGTCATTTAATACAAGATAACTATCGGAAATCCTATTTGCAATTATCTGAACTGCAATTGGAGCAATTCCTAAGAATTGAAATTTAAAAATTGCAAATGCAAAGCAGATCATAGTAAGTGCAAAAGACATAGGAGTCATATAAACGGTCATAGGAATTATCTTAAAAGTTCCTAATATATTAGTTATCAAAGGAATGCTGATTCCTAGTATAAGCAATAAAGATTGCTTTGAAAAGAAACCGGAATTTTTAGAAGTTGCTTTTATCATTTGGAGAACTCCAAGTAATAATAATGTATATGAGTAAATATTATGAATAATCATATATGGACCAACTTCGCAATCGCTAAGATATAAATATGAATATGTTTTATAGAACAAATGATGATAATCATTTGTCCATAATACTATTAGTGATAATGCAGGAACTATAAAGAATAGCAGATATCTTTTTTTAAAAGTAATTTTTGTTTTAGCAAAAATTAATCCTGTAAAAAAGATTGCGACTGGCAAAAAACAAGTTCCTATATAAATAAACTTTTCAAAGTTCCAAGGATTCCAATTAAAGTTTTTACTTAGAATATCTTGAAATATTACACCTAGGCAAATAACCAATACACAGATCAAATCTACGCAAAAAATTGTCTTTAATTGGGATCTTCCTTTTGTCCTTAGAACATATATAAGAGTAATGACTATTGATAAGGCTGACAACATTAATAAAAATAATGGTATAGAAATTTTATCTAACATTTATTTATCTCCTTCTATAAAATGTACTTTCTTAAAATAATCAAAACATTTATTGATATAGAGACTATCATAAGAAACCCAGTTAAAACCGACTTTATTCAAAAATTTATTTGTAAAGTCACAATCTAGTCTAACCTTAGAAGTATACGTGAACTTTTTGTTTTTGTCAATATCTTGTATAATTCCAGAAATAGTATCTTTCTTTTTATTGTCTTCCAATATACCTGTTATAATGTATGACATTAATTCATCAGTAACAGGAATAATCTCAAAGCCTCTATCTAATAAAGTATTATACAATAAAGGTGCAGGCAATAAATTCGGATTGTATATATGGAATACATTGCAAGGACTGCTATATTCTAGTATTTTTATTATTGCATCAGCACATAAATCAACTGGAGTAAACTCAAGAGCATGCTTTAAAGTTTCTTTTGGGAAAGCTCCAATTTCAATAAATGATTTCAGTCTTCTAACAAAAGCATTGTCTTTAATATTTTTTTGGAACATTCCATCAGAATATCTATTAGTGATATTACCAATTCTAACAATTTGGGCATCTAATCCATCTTCAATAGCTTCTAAAACTGAAATTTCAGCTTTGTATTTAGTTGTACTGTAAATGCCTTTAATACTTTGACCAACATATAAATCATGTTCAGTAAATAATTTCGAACCTTCTTCTTCAGGAGTAGTCGTAAGTTCCTCTTTTTCTCCAAAACCAGATATACTAATAGTCGAAGCATGAATTAATCTCTTATTATTCTTCTTACACAAGTCTACTATATATTGAGTACCTTTTACATTAATATCCTCAAATTCTTTCTTTAATCCAAAATGCTTAACAATAGCACCAGAGTTGATAACAACATCAACATTAGACACAACTTCATTATAATCACTTTCAGATAAGCCTAAATTTTCTTTTACCAAGTCTCCTGCAACAACTTTTATTCTATCTTTATAATTATTATAGAAATCTTCTCCAAAATAGAAATTTAGGTAACTGATAATTCTATCTTCTGGAGACATATTGCTCTTTGGTCTGATTAAACAATAAGCTGTACCTGATTCGTGTATTAAGAACGAATGTAGTATGTGAGCACCTAAATATCCAGTGCTTCCTATTATAAGGGCATTTCTAAAATTATATTTCTCAATTTTATCCAAGTTGTCAATAGAGTTTGCTTTTAAAAGATTATTGATTTTAGAATAATCATAATTTGCCATAAAATGCTCTTCTGGACTTGGAAGTTTCTTTGATAATTGTCTAATAGTAGGAAAGTTAAATATATCTGCATACTCAAATTCCAAGCCATATTTCAAAGCCTCTATTTGCATATTAATTGCAAGAATAGAATCTCCACCAATATCAAAGAAATTATCATCAACAGAAATCTTATCTGTTTTAAGGATATTCTTCCAAATTTCTAATAATTTCTCTTCGTTTGAATTAAGAGATCTAATATCAACAGTCGCAGAAGCAAATTTGTTTACAACAGGAAGAGGAAGAGCTTTTCTATCAACCTTTCTATTAATAGTATAAGGCATTTTATCAAGCTTTATAATATAAGTAGGAACCATGTAAGGAGGCAAGAACTTCCTCAAATTTTCCTTAACTATATTCTCTGCTAAGTTGTTATCTGCTACGTAGTAACCACATAAAGATTCTTTACCATCAAGAGAAACTTTATTAACTATTGCAGAAGTAACTCCTGGCATTTTTAACATCTCATCTTCTATTTCACCAAGCTCAATACGAAGTCCTCTTAATTTTACTTGATTATCAACACGACCAAGACACTGAATCTTTCCGTCAAAAGTCCATCTTCCAATATCACCAGTTTTATAGATTTTTCCAGGACCAAATGGATTTTTTAAGAATCTTTGCTTAGTCATCTCTTCTTTTTCAATATAACCTTCTCCAACTTGAATACCAGCAATATAGATTTCTCCGACAACGCCAATAGGTAGTTGCTTCATATTTTTATCTAATATATACATTTGAGTATTTAAAATTGGAGGACCAACTGTAATCTCCTTTTCTCCGTTCAAATTTTGAACATTTGAAAGTATTGTTATTTCACTTGGACCATATATATTGTAAACAGTAATGTCATCAGCTAAATCCTTTAAATCTTTTACAAATTTTTCTGGTAAAGGTTCTCCACCAAATACCATATTCTTTACATTAGCCAAAGCTGTATCAGGTTCTCTGTTATCATAGTTAATTTTCATCAAACTAGGAGTAACAGTCATTACATCAACACCGTGCTTACGAATCAAAGCATCCAACAGTTTTGGATTTCTGTGCTCTGCATTGTTAGCCATTACAACCTTAAGACCATGAGTAAGAGAAACTATAATCTCATATACGAAAATATCAAAAGGGGTGGATGTTACAGATGCGATAGCGTGTTTATTTCCTTCTTTTAGATATTCCAAAACTCTAGTCATTGCTTGAACCATATTAGACATACCAATTTGGTTTAACATTACACCCTTAGGTGTTCCGGTAGAACCAGAGGTATAAATAATATAAGATAAATCTCTTTCACCAACTTTAACATCAGGATTTTCTTTATTCTTTCCGTAAATATCCTTGATATCTAAATCAATATCTATACGATTCTTGATTTGTGCAACTTTGTCCTTTAATTCTCTTTGGGTAAGAACATGTTGAATTTTACTATCAGAAATATAGTATTCAGTTCTCTCAATAGGATAAGTAGGATCTATATTTAAGAAAGCCGCACCTGATTTAAGGATAGCAATCATACACACAATGGTCTCTAAAGATCTATTAGTCATTATAGCGACAATGTCATTTGGTTTAATTCCTTTTTCAATTAGAAGATGAGCCAAACTATTTGCTCGTTCATTTAATTCTTGATAGGTTAAAGTCTTATCATCACAAACAACTGCAATATCATTTGCGTGCAATGCGGCTTGTTCTTCAAAGATCTTAGAAACAGGAGCCCTGTTAATTTTACCATAAGTATTATTAAATTTATCTAATAACTTTTGCTCATCATCAGTTATAATATTAACATTTTGAACCTCATCATTAAATCCTTCTATTATTTGTTTTAAAACAAATAGATAATGTTTTAAGAAACTTGTCATAGTATTTTCTTTAAATAAATCACTTCTATATTCAAGATTTATTTGATTAGACTTAGGTGCAATTTCTAATGTAATAGCAAATTTAGCAGTATTAGTTACAGTTGGAAGCATTTCAGCTTTGTTGTTAGTCAAAGTAGAAGTGTCTTCCTGATTTTGATAAGTTAAAACTACATCAAACAAAGGATTTCTTGAATGATCAACAGGAACCTGCAAATCTTTAACAAGCATATCATAAGGATAGATCTGATGATCTAAGGCACCAGTAACAGTATTATTTACAAAAGTAATTAAATCTGAAACTGATTGATTCTCTAATATTTTTGTTCTCAAAGCAATGTTGTTAACAAACATTCCGATGATATTTTGTAGGCATTCAATACTTCTATTGGCAACAGGACTTCCGATAACGATATCAGTTTGACCAGTATATTTATAAAGAGTAACAAATAAAGCTGTTAAAAATACAGAATAAGTTGATACGTGATGTCCTTTTGCAAAAGCTGAAACTTCATCGATTGTAGACTGCTCAAGATGATTATAAAGTTTATTGCCAGTATAAGTTTGATTTGCTGGTACAGTGTAATCAAAAGGCAAATTCAAAGTTTCAAAATCGAAATCCTTAAAACAATCTAACCAATACTTTTTATCATCAGAGAACTTATCTTCATTTATTAAAGTATTCTCCCATACAGAATAATCTGTATATTCCACTTCAAGAGGTTTAATGCTTTCACTATTATATAGCTTAAATAAGTCATTTACTAATATGTTTAGAGAAACACCATCCATAACAATATGATGAGAATCAAATAATAATAAAGTTTCTTTGTTATCTATATAATGAATTTCAACTCTTAATAAAGGTGCTTTTGCTAAATCGAAAGGTTTAGCAAAATTGTTTACTAGTGAATCTATTTCACTGCTTGTATTGTTAAATGATTCGACTGCAAAATCAACATTGTCTAAAACTTTCTGCTTTACTTCTTCATTTTCAATGACAAAGACTGTTCTAAATATACTTTGACGCTTTATAATATCCTTAAATGCAGATTCAACCGTCTCCTTATTTAATATAGAATCTACTAATATTGCGCCAGGTGTATTATAAACAATATTATCATTCCCAGCCATCTTACAAGCATAATAAATTCTCTTTTGACCAGATGATAAAGGATAAAAATCCTGAGCATCTGTTTTTTGTATTTCTGGTAAGTAATTTTTATTAGAATGGACTTGATTGTCAACGAAATCTGCTAAAGCACGAATAGAATCATACTTATATAAATCCTTGATATCAATATAAATTCCAAAAACTTTATGAGCAGCGACAGAGAATTTTATAGCCATTAATGAATCTAATCCCATATTAAATAAAGAATCATCAATAGAAACAATGTCAGTATCTAACATAGTCTCAAATATTTCTTTTAATTTAATCTCTGTATCCGTTGTTGCTTCAGTCGTTCCAGTGTGCTCAATTACTATATCAGGAAGTTTCTTTTTATCAACCTTACCATTTATTGTGATAGGTAAAGAATCTAAAAGAGTTATGTAGGTAGGCACCATATAAGATGGAAGCTTATCAAAAAGAATTGACTTTATTTCCTGAACGGTAAGTGATTTATTTTCAAGGACTACATAAGCACAAAGTGTATCAAAGTTATTTACTTTCTTTACAACAGTTATAGAATTTTTTATGCCAGAAATTCCTCTTAATGTGTTATTAATTTCACTTAACTCTATTCTATGTCCTTTTATCTTTATTTGAAAATCTTTTCTTCCAATAAAGTGTAAAAGGCCACTATTATCCCAATAAACAATATCTCCTGTTCTATATGAAAGTGCTTCGCTTGTATATTTGTAATTAACAAATGATTTTGCAGTCAACTCTGGATTATTTAAATATCCAGAAGAAACATTGTTACCACAAACATATAACTCACCAGGAGTTAGTACGGGTTGAAGACTACCACCTCTGCTTATAACTAACAATTTGTTATTTGCAAAAGGTCTTCCAATTGGTACAACACCATTTGTATTGTCACTAAAAACATATTTATAAAAAGTTGTACATATGGTGATTTCTGTTGGTCCATAACCGTTTACAATTTCAAAATTAGGATTAATTTTAAAATACTCATTTAAAGTACCATTCTTAATAGACTCAACACCAACTAACATTTTGTTCATAGAAGTTTGTATGTTATTCTCAAGAATATAACTTGAAACATCTTGAAGAATGTTTGGTGGCAAGTATAAAAATGTTATCTTATCTTTTTCTAATATCTTACATAGTAAATCAATATTAGTTAAACTTTCCTCTGGATAAATAACTAATGCACTTCCAAATATCAATGGAACAAATAACTCGCATATGCTTACATCAAATGATACACTTGTTAAAGATAAGCAACTATCATTTATCGAGAATTTATTATTAAAACAATCATTAAAAGTGTAAGCAAAATTAATCAAGTTTTTATGTGAAAGCATTACTCCTTTTGGATTTCCAGTTGATCCAGATGTGTAAATGATATAGCATAAATGTGTATTATCATAATGTATATTAAGGTTGCTAGTATCAAAACTATCTAAGTTGATATTATAAAAATTAACAATTTTTGTTTTATTTTCTAAATAGCTCATTTCCTTATTAGAAATCACTATACGAGCTTTACTATTATCAACAATATATGAAATTCTATCTTCTGGATATTCTACAGAGATTGGTAAATAAACTCCACCACATTTTAGAATAGCCAATATAGATATAATAAAGTCTATATTTTTATTAAAGCAAACACCGACTATATCATTATTTTGTATGCCATTTTCTTGTAGATATCTAGCTAACTGATTAGCTTTTTGGTTCAATTCGTTATATGTAAGTGAAACATCATCTAATACAACAGCAGTGGTATCAGGATGCTGAGTAACTTGATCTTCAAACAATTCAATTACATTTTTATTATTAGGAAGTTCAACTTCCCAATTATTAAAATCATTTAAAATCTGACTTTTCTCTTCTGGAGTAACAATTTCTATATCAGAAACGTTAATCTCGTTATTTGATAATACTTGATTAATCATATTTTCAATACGATTATGTATATTATTAATGTCATTTACATCATATTTTGATGTTTTGTAATCGTAAAAAACATTTAAGCCAGTAGAGTTGTAATCCACCATATGAACTTGCAAATCATCAGCACAAGTACCATTAAATACCCAATGAGAATCACAATCAATCTCATCATTTACAGTATTTGTAATTTGATAAGATAAAGCAACATTATATAAATTTGGAATACTAGAATCTAACTTCCTTAAATCTTCTAGTATGTTTTGATATGGATATCTTTGGTGTCTTAACATAGATAGGCAACTTCTAGCCATAGATTTACTAAAATCTACGAAAGAAGAGTCATTTAAAATATTTACGCGCAAAGGAACAGTACTAATGAACATACCATTAGTGTTCTTATCCGCAAAATCTAATCTATTTAAAATTGGCGTACCAATAACAAAATCATCTAAATTTGATACTCTACCAATATAAATCGAAAAAATCGACATGAAAAAATTATATATTGAAATTCTATTATTCTTACAAAATTCAGAAACTTTGTCCATTATTTGTTTAGAAATAGCAAAGCTCTGTCTTTTAGCTGCACAAGAAACTTGCCCAGAAAGTTCTGATGAAAAACTTGGAACTGTAGCAATTTCAGGCACAGTATTAAAAACATTAGTCCAATATTTCTTATCTTTTTGGAAAGAAGGACTGTTTAAATACTCTTGTTCTTTTTCTATGTAATTAATATATGAATATTGTACATCATCAGATTTAATATTTTTAATCAGATTGGTATATTCCTGAACAATTTCCTTACAAAATAGACCTACTGTCCAAGAGTCTGAAATAATATGATGCATAACAGAAATAACACCACCAGTACTATCTGGTAATCTAAAAATTTTGACACAAAACAAATTATCGTTTTCAAGAGAGAAAACTTTTTGACACAACTTTTCTTCAAAAGAAGCCAACTCAGAAATATCTGCTAAGTCAATAATCTCAACAGGGAAACTATCAAAGGCAACAAAAGTTTGATTAATATCATTATCCTTTCTAACAAGTTTTATGTGAAAATTATCATGATTAACAATAACATTAGACACAGCATTAGAAAGTGCTGCAAAGTCTAAGTGACACTTTAAATAAACAGTACCACCGATGTTATTGATAGATGTTCCATTATAATATTGTTCAGTATTCCAAATGTTTTTTTGAGGATTAGTTAAACCATATAATTTAGAATTCATTATAATATATCCTTTCATATAATGTGTTAACGCATTAGTAAAAAGTACAAAATAGTTTTACAAACGCTTTCTTCCACATTTTACCACTTTTAGACAAAATTTGCAATAGGAAAAAATAAATAAATTGATTAAAAAATAAGGAAACGGGAAGAATAAACTTAAGGGTGGTAATTTTATGAAAAAAGATAGTAAAATAATAAAATTTTTAGAAACGACAGCAATAATGATTTTAATTGTATCGTTTATAATTTTGGCGTATTGTGTATACATATCGTTTACAACAGAACAAGAAATTTTAGGAGATTATGATGCTCAAAAGACAGTGGCTAAAATAGAAGAGACACAAGAAAAAAGTATATCGGATATAATAGAAACAACTAACAAGTCTGTTGTTGGAATATCAAAAGTGAAGAATAAAGGAAACACAATTTTCCTAAAAGAAGGAACCAGTGAACTTGGCCTGGGAACAGGATTTATAGTTACAAGTGAAGGTTATATAGTAACAAACCAACATGTGTCAGGGGATAAAAACAGCACATGCTATGTTACGTTAGAAGATGGTAGAAACTACGAAGCGACAGTTGTATGGGCGGATTCTGACATAGATTTAAGTGTTATAAAAATAAATGCTAAAAATTTAGAATTCTTAAAGTTAGGAGATTCGGAAAATATTAAAATTGCTCAAAAGGTTTATGCGATAGGAAATCCAATAGGTTATGAATTCCAAAGAACAGTTACATCAGGAATAATTAGCGGATTAGAAAGAACAATAAAAATAGAAGAGAATGATAAAAATTATTATATGGAAAATTTAATACAAACAGACGCAACAATAAATCTTGGAAATAGTGGAGGTCCACTAATAAATGAAAAAGGAGAAGTAATAGGAATAAACTCTGTAAAGATAACAACAGCAGAGGGAATAGGCTTTGCAGTTCCGATAAATAATGTAAAGCCAATTATTAAAAAACTGGAAGCAAAGGGAGAAGTAAACTCTGCTACTCTTGGTGTATACGCGTATGACAAAGACATAGTTCCATATATAAATGAGCAACTTGGAACAAAAATGAATTTAGAAGATGGAATCTATATAGCAGAAATTATACGAAATTCTCCAGCAGATAAAGCAAAGCTAAAAAAAGGAGACATTATATTAGAAATTGATAGAATAAAACTTAATAAAATGTCAACATTAAGAAACTATATATATGAGAAAGAAGTTGGAGACAAAGTAACAATAAGATATATTCATAATAAAAAGGAAAATGAAATAGAAATAACATTATCTAAAAAATAAAAGCAGAGCGCGAGGACATTGTCCTCGCGTTCCTAGGATCCTAGGGAATGTTTAGTTGTCGCTGTGATTCTTAGAACACGGGCAATAATGATACCCAGAGCAATCCGGGTTCGGACACTGAGAAGTGCCGAACAAAGAACATCTGACGACCATACGACCGTCATTCGTGACTTTCACGATGCTGTCCCGATTGCCCGCATTGACAGGCTTGACATGATTCTCCATGGGAAAACCCTCCTTAAAATATTTTTGATATATTCTCTAGTATATCATAGTATTCATAAAAAATCAAATCATTCCATAAAAAATGTTACATAAAACAACAAAAAACAAAAAGAGAATACAAAAAGCTGTACAATCTCATAACTGAAGATCCGATAGAAATAAATGAACTAGCCAAAAAGAGCAACCTAGATATTTCAGAACTAAACCAAAAAATAACAATGATGGAAATTGAAGGATACATAGAAAGTTTGCCGGGAAATGAATACAAGAGGGTGGAATAATGTATAAAAGACATATACTAGGAACCAAAGGAGAAGATATTGCAGTAAAATATTTGGAAAAAATAGGATGTCAAATATTAATAAGAAACTTTAGAAGCTATTATGGAGAAATAGATATAATAGCAAAAGATAAAAATGAATATGTTTTTGTAGAGGTCAAAACCAGAGCAAGTGATAAATTCGGAAAGCCAGTAGAAGCGGTAGATAACACAAAACAAAAGCATATTTATAAAGCTGCAGAATATTATTTATATTGTAAAAAGCTAGAAAATACTTATATAAGATTTGATATAATTGAGGTATACAAAAGACAAGAAAAATTCTATGTACATCATATAAAAAATGCATTAATGTTTTAAGAAAGCGGATTTTGAATATCTTTAACTGAAATTTAAAAATAAAAACAAGAAAATCAATGAAACAAAAAAAAGTACTTGTAAAAAAATATATGTTGTGATAGTATAAGCATAAGGTAAATATCTATATAAAATATAGAATTTACAACCAAAGTAAAAAAAGTAAAAATCTATAAAATATGTAGATATTTATTGAAAAAAACAAATAAAAGAACAGAAAAAGGAAATACTAAAGAAGGAGGAAGAATAGAAATGGGAAAATTTTTAAAAGATAAAAAACGGAATCACGCTAATAGCTTTGGTTGTAACAATAGTAGTACTTTTGATATTAGCGGGAGTAACAATAAGTTTATTACTAGATGAAAACGGAATAATCAAGAAATCAAAAGATGCAAGAAGAGAATATGGAACATCAAAAACAAATGAGCAAGAACAAATGGATAATGCTGGAGATTGGATTGATGAAGCAGTAACAGGGAAAAAATCTAATGTGGTGAAGTCTTTTAAGGAAGCGAAAACAGAGAATTCAACAATAGATGGAAAAAAAGAAGGAAATGCAAATAATCCAACAATACCAGCAGGATATATTCCAATAAATACAGAAACATCAAATTGGGGCAACGGAAAAGATGCACCTAGTCAAGATTCAGTAAAACACGGACTTGTAATAAAAGATGAGAAAAATAATGAATGGGTGTGGGTACCAGTCCCAGATGTAACAGTAATGTGCGATACTTCAAATACTACAGAATATACACTATGTGGAACAACAGGAGAAACTGCAGTAAAAACAAAATTATATTCAAAATCTGAAATAATAAGTGGAAAAACAAGAACTACACCGGGAACATCAAGTGGCTACCGTGAGCCGGACCTAGTAGTTGGAAGTAATGGAACAAGCTATGATGCAGAAGAAGAATATTACAAAGACATATTAGGATTTTCAAGTAAAGAAAAAATGGCAGAAGCATTTGTGGCAGATTATAATGAAATGATAGTGAGTATTGGTAAGTATGGAGGATTTTATATAGGAAGATATGAGCTATCGGAATCAGGTGTAAAAAAAGACCAACCAACATTAACAAAAACAAATTGGTATAACTTATATAAAAAATGTACAGAATTACAAGCAAGTGACAAAGTAAAAACACAAATGATATGGGGATGCCAATGGGATGTAACGATGAATTGGCTAATAAGTTCAGGGGCAAAGACGAGTGATGAAGTAAATAAAAACTCAAGTACTTGGGGAAATTATAGTAATTATAATACAGCAAATAATTATACAGAAGGAACAACAGGATATGAAAAAAATGCAGGTTCACTACAAAATACAGGTTCAAGTGAAAATTGGAAAGCAAATAATATCTACGACCTAGCAGGAAATGTAGAAGAATGGACTCAAGAGGCGAACAACACCTACTTTCGAGCTATTAGGGGTGGCGGTTACTTCAGCCATGGCTCTTACAATCCAGCTTCGAACCGCAACTTCGGCAATCCGGACGGCAGCGACAACGACGCCGTACGGTTCTCGTCCCACTTTAATAATAAGGTAGCACTGAATGCTAGAGCGTGAGCACCAGTGTGAAGAATAATTATTAAGTAGACATAATAAAAGCTAAAAGAAGGCAAAAAAGCCCAACTAATAGCGAATGAAATACGCTATAGTTGGAAAAATTTAAGATATACTCCTCGACTAAAAGGAGAGGAGCAAAGCTTAAATTTTTCCACTAGCGTGGCGCCACTAGCGTGGCGCTTTTTCTATGTTTCAGGGCACAGTTATGTAAATAAACAACATGATTATATAATTTAAGAATTACATATATAAATACACATAGAAAAAGCGTAACAAATAAAAAAGGTGGTGTAAAAATGAGTTTTAGTAATATGTTAGAGATATTGCAAGAAAAAAATAAAGGAAAAATTGTTTTAATAAAACTAGGAGCGTTTTATGTAGCAACAGAAAAAGACGCAGTTTTATTACATAATAAACTAGAATTAAAATGTACTTGTTTTAAAAATAATATTTGCAAAGTAGGAATTCCAATAAATTCACTAGAAAGATATATAGAAAAATTAGATAAGATAAAATATTCATATATAATCTATGATTACAATAAAGAAAAAAATGAGCTAAAAGAGATATATTCAAAAATAGGAAAACAAAATAAAGTAACAGATAAAAACATAAAGTGCTTAAAATGTAAAGGAATAGTAGCCTATAAAAACGATGAATATATGGAAGCTATTTATAAATTGTTAAATCAGGAAAAGACAAATGAGTGAAGAAAAAATAAGTAATAAGAATTTAGAAAGTAAACAACTGACTTTAATTCCAAAAATAGAAGATTATATTGAATATGTATTAAATATTATAACAAAATTACCCAGAACAGAAAAATTTAGCATAGGAAACGAATATAAAAGATCAATGTATGAAATATTAGAAAATTCGTTATATATGGCAAAAGTGAATAATTCAGAAGACAAGAAAGAAATATTAAAAACATTAAATTATATAGATTCAAAATTAACTTGTCAGAGAATATATTTAAGAATAATGAAAAAGCAAAAATGGATAGATGAAAATAAATTTAATATAAGTATAAACAAAATATACGAAATAGGGAAAATAGTAGGAGGTTTAATAAAATATTATGCCAAAAACTATTAGAAATGAATTTGATAAAAAGTTAACATATGAAAATTTAATGAATGCACATAGTTTAAGCAAAAGAGGAAAAGGTTTTAGAAAAGAGATTATCTTGTTTAACTTAAAAAAAGAAGAATATATAATGTATTTGTACGAACAACTAAAACAAGAAAATTATAAACACGGAGGATATACGGAGTTTTATGTAACACAGCCAAAACTTCGCAGAATAGAAAAGAGTAAATACATAGACAGGATAGTACATAGATGGATAGTAGACAATTTTTTAGATGAGTATTTTGTAAAAACTTTTATAAATACAACTTATGCGTGTATTAAAAATAGAGGAATGCACAAGGCTTGTTTAGATGTACAAAAAGCTATGAAACATTGTAAAAGACTATGGAATAACTACTATATAATCAAAATGGATGTAAGAAAATACTTTGACAGTATAGATAAAAATATATTATATAAAATAATCTCGAAAAAAATACAAGATGAAAAATTATTGAAAGTAATAAAACAAATAATATATTCAACAGAAGGTGCAAAAGGTCAGCCAATAGGAAATTATACTTCACAAACATTTGCCAATATATACTTAAATGAAATGGATCAATATGCAAAACATATATTAGAACTAAAATATTGGTATCGATATATGGATGATATGATTGCAATAGTAAGAACGAAGCAAGAAGCAATAGATAAGCTGACAAAAATTAGGAAGTTTTTGAAAGAAAAATTAGATTTAGAGCTAAACAGTAAAACACAAATATTCAAAAGTAAACAAGGAGTGAATTTTTGTGGGTATAAAATAAATGAATATAGAATGAAGATAAGAGATAAAGGAAAGAAAAAATTAAAAAATAAAGTAAAGATACTGACTAAAAAAATAAAACAGGGAACAATAACAAGCCAAGAAGCAAAAATGTATTTATGTGGACATCTAGGATATATAAAATATGCCAATACAAAAAATTTAACAGATACTCTGTTTTATACAGAAAACTAAAAAATGGGGATAAATCAAAAGGCGAACAACACCAACAATCGAGCTAATAGGGGTGGCAATTACAACAACCATGGCTCTAACAATCCAGCTTCAAACCGCAACAACAACAATCCGGACAACAGCGACAACGACAACAAACGGTTCTCGTCCCACTCTAATATTATTTCAGATTATATATTTTAAGGAATATATACAGTAAAGTATTAGATATTAAAGAGGTTTATTCCCTCCTAATGTAGGTAAATATGTATCAGTAAATTATATGTTAGTAAGCTTTTTTAGTAGAATGTATGTAATTTACGAAAATTGCCAGTAGTTTGAGCTACTGGCAAAATATTATAAAGGAGCAAAATGAATCAAGTTTATTTAATTGGAAAAATAATAACAGACATAGAGTTTAAATTTATAATAAACTCTAAAAACATATCTATTGCAATATTTAAAATAAAGACTATAAAAGATAATCAAGAAATACATATAAAATGCTTTAATGAAGTAGCAGATTATTTTTATAGTAAATATAAAAGAGGAGATATTGTAATGATAGAAGGAAAATTAGAAGAAAATGAGGTAATAGTAACACAATTATAAAGGTTAAAATATTATCGTGAATGAATTGTGATTCTTATACAACTACTTAAGAAATTATCAATTATTATACAAATTTAAAAAAATTTAATAAAAATGTTGCAAAAACTATAAATGTGTGATATATTATATAAGTGCTTAATAAAAAAGCAAATCGAGGTGTAGCGCAGTTGGTAGCGCGCGTGGTTTGGGACCATGAGGTCGCAGGTTCGATCCCTGTCACCTCGACCAGAAAGGGAGGACAGCAAAGAGCTGTCCTCTTAATTTTTATCTTTCTTCTTCCATATTATCTTTATTTCTTAACAATGATTCGATTTCTTCAGCAACGTCTTTTGGTGTTTTACCATTTTCGTATATTATATGAGTGGCAAGTTCATAGTTATCTGGAGCAGTAATAAAATGCCAATTATCCTGATCCTTATGTGATCCTGGCTTTATATTTCTTCTTTCTAATAATATCTGTCGACTCTCTTCTTTATTTGCAGATGGCAATAGTAGAATAATATTACTAAATTCTGCACACATTAATTGCATTTTCTTTCTTAATTTCTCATCTCTATATACTGAATGACCAGCTCCAAAATCTATAACACTTGTTTTTTTTAGTGTACTTAAAACAGTTCCGACAAGTCCAAATTCAAAATTTTTATAATTATGAAATTCTTGTTGGTGAGCATATAAGCCTTTAAGAAACTCTGTGTCATCTAATGGAATTCTATTTCCTTCTTTAGCCAAGATTCTTGCGATTGTACTCTTGCCTGTTCCCATTGGACCTATCAATATTATACTACTTCTCTTTATTTCAATTGGTAGATCATGTATGTCTTGTATAAACTTATTTGATGCTGATAACATTTTCTTCTTTTCAAATAACATATTTAATCATCCTTGTATGGTAAATTGCATAGTATTTTCTAATAATATTCTAAATTAACAAATTCTATAAGTCAATTGTTATAGTACTTGCTGAAGAAATTATTTCAAATATTCCTCTATAAATTTTTTGCTTGGAGAATATAGATTTTGTGGTAGTTTATCTAAGTCAAACCATTCCCATCTATCTTCTTTTGTTGGCTCCATAACTTTTAGTTCGCCACTATGCTTTTTTGCAATTATATGTAGAGTTATATAATGCCTATCAGGTTGAATGTCGTCTGCTGCACCGAATAATTTCAATTCGCCTATTTCTAAATTAGTTTCTTCTTTAACTTCTCTTTTGGCACATTCAAAAAAGGTTTCGAAATATTCTTGTTTCCCTCCGGGCAATGTCCAACAATCTATTTCAAATATTCCGCCAGTATCTTTTTTATCTTTAGATCTATGACCTAGTAAGACTTTATTATCATCTAGTATCATTACACCTATTCCAACTTTTATAAATTTATCCATAATTCTCCTTTGATAATCTGTATATGATAAATTTACTCTAACATAAAATTAAAAAATATGCAATAAGAATACAACCATACGACGAATTTTTATTATAACTAACACATTTTTTCTAACTTCATATTATATATCAAGGAAAATACTTTTAAGAAGGGAATGTGATTATAAATGAAAAAAAGATTTATAATTTTGCTAGTATTTATAATTACAATGTTGTTTCAATTCTACATATTAGTATTACCCTCGTTTGCGTTTTCTCCATCTGGAGATACTATTTATGAAGGAATAGATGTAAGCTCGTGGCAAGGAGAAATCGACTTCTCACAGGTAAAGGCAAGTGGAATAGAGGTTGTATATATAAAATCTTCGGAAGGATTCCGTTCTGTGGATTCATATTTTGAGCAGAATTATGCTAATGCTAAAAATGCTGGGTTAAAGGTAGGATTGTACCATTATGTAACAGCAAGAAGTGTAGAAGATGCTGTTAGACAGGCAAATTTCTTCGTATCAAGCATATCTGGAAAAAACCCGGATTGTAAATTAGCAATGGATTTTGAATCATTTGGAAGTCTTGGTAGGGAAGAAATAAATCAAATAGCATTAACATTTATGCAAACTGTGAAAAATGTAAGTGGTAAAGATGTAATTATATATAGTGATGAATATAATGCAAATAGTACATTACTTGAAATGGAAAAGGGAAGATTTATGGAGAAAATATCATAAAGCTACAAATGATAATGATAAAAATATAATTAAAAAAGAAATTAATGAACTTACTGAAAAGATTGATACTATTCAAGCTCATAAAAATGCTTGTAATAGGATTATTGGGAAATATTTTGTAATTAGAAATGATCATAATAGAAATATACAAAATAAGGAAAGAGAAGATGCATTGATAAAAAATGATAGAAATAAGAAAATTAGAAACAGATAAATCTAGAATATTCATATCTTGTTATGAAATTATTGAATTATTCACGTCACATTTGACAAATATAACTCAATATATTATACTTAACAAAAAGGGGGAATGAATAGTGTGAGTAAGTATAAAATATTAGGAATAATTTCAATTTTATTATTTATTATTGGATGGATACTATATTCAAATTTAGGAATTATTATAGCATTAATATTTGAAATAATTGCATTAATATTAGCTATTATTTCTAGCAAGAAAGAAAAAAATATTTTTTCCACTATAGGTATCGTTGCTTCTACTATTTTAACTGTCATAATGATAAGCTTGCTAATATCTGGTGGTATATTTAATAACGTAGGAGATGATGCATTAATAAACAAATCATTACAAATCCAACAAAATTCAATGATGTAATTCAATGATTTTTCATAACTTAATCGGTTTAATTATTTTAATTGCTGATTATGCATTAAGTCATTATTTTTTTAAAAGATTATATTAAAAGTATTTTAAATTAATATAATTATAGTTAAGAAGATAATAGCTAAAACTAATAATAATTACTAGTTTTAGCTATTATGAATAATAATAACTTTTATTAATATTGTAATCTATAAAACTTTAAAAATTAACTCAGTATTTTTTCTACTACTTGTAAGTTTATGTTTAAATTGTACCATTTTTCATATATACTATTTGTAATCTTATTTGGTATTCCGAAAGCTGTTGCATAAGCTAAATATTTATCCCAAATAATAACTGATTCTAAATCTCTATTCCTGATTAAACTATAATCATTTATATAATTTTTCAATTCTACAAGCTTTAATTGTTCTTCCTTTCCTTCTTTAGTTAAGATGATACCTTGACTATGATATGCTATATAAATATTTAGACAAATTGCAAGTAATGTAAACATAAAAAATATAATATGATATTTAGCAACATTTATAGAAGTACTTATTATTATAAATACCGTTAATATAAGTAGAAATACTATTCTTATATCTATTACCGTTCGCCTTTTATTATTAGTTATAATTTCTTCTCTTATAGTCTTTTTGCCAATATTACTTTTTATATAATAAAAAGTAATAAGAAGACTTAATATAAAAAAGAATTTTTTCATTGAACTTGAATTATTCAAAAGTATTTGTGGCATATTTATGCTAATTAAAATAGTACAAAGTCCAATAGCTTTATTTAAAAATGTAAGTCCCTTAGAAAAAATATTCATAGAATAAATTTTCTCTAATAAACATTCTTTAATTAAACTCATTTTTTGAGTAAACTGTATTGTTGATTTATTTGAATTAGCAAAAGTATTATTTATATCACTAAATTTTATAGTTTTATTTTTAAATAGAAGATTTACAATGCTTTGCTCATATATTTCAAGATTATCATAAGATACTAGTTCTAATGTATCATTATTTATAATATTGATGTTTCCTCTAATATTTAATTCTACAATAGTAGTCATTATTAATTCCTTTAATCCAATTTTCCCATCTATGATAGCTTCAGCTAAGATTGGAGAAATTAAATTTGATGTATCTCTTCGATAATCAGTAGTCTTTTTTTGGTTATTAATAATTAATGATAATATTAATAATATTACAGAAATAGTTATTATTATCACTAAAATATATATTCTTTCATTAATATAGTCATACTCTTCAGTTTCCTTTAAGATATTAGGATTAACATAATCAGAATTTATTGTGTTACTAAGATATGTATTCATATTAAATAATATATTCATATCATCACTTTTGTTTATATTATTCATATTAACAGCATATCCATCTTTAGTTTTGCTTATTTCTGCATTATCTACAGTTAAATTTGTAATTGTATAATTTGAATTCAAGTTTATTGTTAAATTATTTAAGTAATCTATATTTTCTAAATCCATATAAAGAGGTAAAACATCTGTATTTGTGTATCTTGTAATATAATCTAGATCTAGTTCATATGTTAATTTTATACTTACATTTTTATCTGTGATTTTTAAATCATTTAATAACCTTTTATCTATATTTATATATCCTTTTAATAAATCCATTTTTAAACTTGTCGAATAAAAATTATCTGAATTGTTTATATAAAGCTTGGTATTGTTCAAATAATCATATTCTTGAAAAAACTTGTACTTAAGTTCTTCTCTTGAATGCATATTAAACAATATTACATCTTCACAAAGTATTTTATTATCTAAAATATTAATATTTATTGTCCTACTGCCTATGCCTATTTCTTTACTCTTTTTATTGTTAAGTGAAGTATTAGAATTATTTATAAAAAATAAAGATATTAGAATAGCAATTATAATTATTGATATTGATATTATTATGTTTTTTATTGATTCTTTCATTACTTAACTCCTTTTTTACCTAAATTTTCCCACATTTTTCTTATATATTTTAAGGATAATGTAGATAATGTAAATCCGAATAACAGGGACTAATGAACTTAATAGTATATTATCGTACTTTCTTATAACATATGAATAGATTATAACAACAATATAAGTTAAAATCATTATACAAATTTTTCTTGTCAAACTTGTTTCCCATGATTTATCTAATTCAACCTTTTTATTTCTTTCTTTAATATTTTCAATTTCTTTTTCTAGATTTTTTAATTCCATATTATACCTCATTTCCTAAAATAATCTATAAATATAGTAGCATAAAATTCTTTTTTTCACAACATTTTTAAACTATAAAAAAAGGATACCATATTGATTTGAATCAATTAGTACCCTTTAGTCCTTCCTTTAACTTTTATAAAATTCTTTATGGCAGTTTGCAAGGAAGTTTTCGAAGAATAATTCTTCTCCATACATACCATTGGGCTCAAAAACTTTAAGCCATGCATTTTCATTTTTAAACTTTTCAAACGGAATTCGAATATAACTGAAGTCTCCTGTAATTACAGTTTCTACAGGATCAGCTATATATCTTTTTCCATTCAAAGCATAACAGACACTCGCATGATTATCTCCATCATCTTCTGGAGTAGTTACAAGGTAAACCTCATCAATATTATACTATTTTTCTTTATTTCAATTGGTAAATTATGTATGTTTTGTATAAACTTATTTGATGCTGATAACATTTTCTTCTTTTCAAATAACATATTTAATCATCCTTGTATGGTAAATTGCATAGTATTTTCTAATAATATTCTAAATTAACAAATTCTATAAGTCAATTGTTATAGTACTTGCTGAAGAAATTATTTCAAATATTCCTCTATAAATTTTTTGCTTGGAGAATATAGATTTTGTGGTAGTTTATCTAAGTCAAACCATTCCCATCTATCTTCTTTTGTTGGCTCCATAACTTTTAGTTCGCCACTATGCTTTTTTGCAATTATATGTAGAGTTATATAATGCCTATCAGGTTGAATGTCGTCTGCTGCACCGAATAATTTCAATTCGCCTATTTCTAAATTAGTTTCTTCTTTAACTTCTCTTTTGGCACATTCAAAAAAGGTTTCGAAATATTCTTGTTTCCCTCCGGGCAATGTCCAACAATCTATTTCAAATATTCCGCCAGTATCTTTTTTATCTTTAGATCTATGACCTAGTAAGACTTTATTATCATCTAGTATCATTACACCTATTCCAACTTTTATAAATTTATCCATAATTCTCCTTTGATAATCTGTATATGATAAATTTACTCTAACATAAAATTAAAAAATATGCAATAAGAATACAACCATACGACGAATTTTTATTATAACTAACACATTTTTTCTAACTTCATATTATATATCAAGGAAAATACTTTTAAGAAGGGAATGTGATTATAAATGAAAAAAAGATTTATAATTTTGCTAGTATTTATAATTACAATGTTGTTTCAATTCTACATATTAGTATTACCCTCGTTTGCGTTTTCTCCATCTGGAGATACTATTTATGAAGGAATAGATGTAAGCTCGTGGCAAGGAGAAATCGACTTCTCACAGGTAAAGGCAAGTGGAATAGAGGTTGTATATATAAAATCTTCGGAAGGATTCCGTTCTGTGGATTCATATTTTGAGCAGAATTATGCTAATGCTAAAAATGCTGGGTTAAAGGTAGGATTTTACCATTATGTAACAGCAAGAAGTGTAGAAGATGCTGTTAAGCAGGCGAATTTCTTTGTATCAACCATATCTGGAAAAAATCCGGATTGTAAATTAGCAATGGACTTTGAATCATTTGGAAGTCTTGGTAGAGAAGAAATAAATCAAATAGCATTAACATTTATGCAAACTGTGCAAAATGCGAGTGGCAAAGATGTAATAATTTATAGTGATGAATACAATGCTAACAATACTTTTAATTCAAGTTTAGCAACATATCCTTTGTGGGTAGCACAATATGAAGTATCAGAGCCAACTGTACGAAATCACTGGAGTAATTGGGCTGGGTGGCAATATACAGATAAGGGAGAAATACCAGGAATATCATCATATGTTGATCGTGATAAATTCACAAATGAAGTATTTTTAAGCGATACTTCAGAAGTTCCAAATGTGCCAACAGAAAATCCTAACGAAAACGAAGGATATACAACTATAACAATTCGATACGGAGATACTTTATCAGAACTTGCGATAGAGTACAATACAACAGTTGAAAGGCTGGTTGAATTAAACAATATAGCTAATCCAAACTTGATTTATGCAGGAGCTACATTAATTGTACCAACAAGTGATCCGTCAGATACCACAACTCAAATATATGTAGTCCAATATGGAGATACACTCTCGAAAATAGCACAGGAATATGGAACAACAGTAGCAACTCTTGCGTCGATAAACAACATTCAAAATGTCAATTTAATATATGTTGGGCAAATAATAAAAATTCCGTCATGTAGCTATGATATGTCTCACAGACTATATGTTGTAAAAAGAGGAGATACATTATGGGGAATATCTAGAAGATTTGGTGTAAGCATTGCTAGAATTGTAATGTTAAATCGAATAGCAAATCCAAATCTAATATATCCGGGAAATGTTTTAAGAATATAAAAAATGAGGGGAATAAAGCCCCTCTAAATTATTTTTGATGCCATAGCATTTTATTATCTTTAAATTCATAAGTAATTCTATCCTCATCAAATAAATAAGACAAGTAGGATCTAATAGTACTTCCGATTAATACATATTGAGTAGTATTTAATGATAAGTTATAAGAATCAAAAACCTGTTTCAAAACATCTTCAAAAGTAACATCATCTTTGCATATGTTAAATATCTTTTCTATAATCTCTTTAACTTTTGCTCGGTTCAATTCTATTAAAGAACTAATGTCTTTTGTTGCTTCGCAATGAGCAGGAATAAATAATGCTCTGTCTAAGGTTTGTAAATAATCTAAAGTATTAAGGTATTCTCTAACATCATAAATAAAAAACAAATGATATTTAGTTATAGTTTCCTCACTAAATAAAGAGTCTGCTAAAAAGAAAACGTTATCAGAAGTTTTAATTCCAATCATATCAAAGAAATGACCTCTAAGCATAAAGTATTCCAAGCCATCTGGTAAGTTGTTTTCTATGTTAGAAACCTTAGACTCTTTTGCTAATAAAAACTTGTGTCTAAGATCCTTAAAAGGATAACCACCATATAGGAAAGAAGGCTCTAGTATAGGAAACTGAGTAAAACTTCCTTCAATATTATAAGTGTATATATCACAATTCGTTTTATCTTGAATATATCTATTACCACCAATATGGTCAGCGTTTGAATGAGTGCTTATAATAGCTTTTACTTTCCAACCTTGTTCATTTATAATCTTTAAAATTTTCTTTCCAGCTTCTTTGTCGTTTCCAGAATCTATTAAAACAATATTTTCTTCATCAATTTTATAGATACCAATATTCGTGGAATTTTTTATATAATAAGTTTTTTCTCCTACTTTAATTAGTTCCATAAAAATTCCTCCATTCTAATGAAAAGATTATAACAAAAAACAACATTTTTGTAAACATAATATGGAAAAATTAATAGAATTGTAGTATAATAGTACAGGGAAAATATAGAGAGGAGAGAATAAATTGAAAAAAATAGGCTTTACAATAGGAAAATTTGCACCATTTCACAAAGGGCATGAATACTTAATAGAAACTGCATTAAAAGATGTAGATGATTTTTATGTTGTAATATATGATACTCCTCAATTTGATATAGATATAGACACAAAGGAAAAATGGGTAAAGGAAAAATTCCCAGGAGTAAAAGTAATAAAAGCCTTTGACAGCCCAAAGCAATATGGTTTAGACAATGAAAGTGTAAATATACAAATGAAATATTTAGAAAATGAAATAAAAGGAATACCAGTGACACATTTTTATAGTAGTGAGGAATATGGAAAATGTGTTGCAGATTACTTGCATATACAAAATGTAGTAGTAGATGAAGATAGAAAAAAATACAATATTTGTGCAAGTAATATAAGAAAAGATGCAGAGAAATACAAAGATTTCTTAGATACAAATGTATATAATGATATAAAAAAAGACGATAAGATTATGTAATAAAGGTTTTATGTTGTATATTTCTACAAAAATTAAAGAAACTGAAAAAAACTATTGAAAAAAGAACATAAAGATTGTATAATAATATTGTTATGCAGCTGTAGCTTAATTGGATGGAGCATTCGGCTACGAACCGAAAGGTTGGGGGTTCGAATCCCTTCAGCTGCACCAATAACGAATCTGTTCGAACCACAGATACAAAAATCAATCAGAAATGGTTGATTTTTTTGTTTGCGAAAAAATCAT
>OGXX01000964.1_pt1 | contig 30648 bp, 30 predicted proteins | sample 1576301 | NCBI WGS metagenome assembly OGXX01 (sample SAMEA3541469, study PRJEB24748) | human gut metagenome | biome: human gut; feature: human-associated habitat; material: faeces | place: China | collected 2012
CGGGATTGGTCAATCTCGGCCGACTATATTTGGCTAAATTATTCCGGCGCTAACACTTCCCCAAAGACGCGCTCTTGAACTATCTGAGGAACGTCGAGCCAAAGAACATGCGCGTCGCGCTCAAAAGGCTCTTCAAGGCGCTCGACACTCCGATCGAAAAGCGCGCCCCCTACGACAAGTCGGTCAAGCCCTTCCCCTACGTCAACGGGGCTTTTCGCGGAGGAATCCGAGATCCCCAACTTCACCGACGAGATAAAGTTCAAGCTGCTGTTCGAGGTGTCCCAGCAGACCGACTGGTCACAAATCAGCCCCACCATCTTCGGCGGAATATTCGAGTCAACCCTGAACCCGGAGACCCGCCGCTCGGGCGGTATGCACTACACCAGGTGTCCGCGAGGCCCACGGCGGCGAGCACCTCATCTATGCGGCTCTCGGGAAGGCCCAGCAGCGTGGTGCGCACGCGCAGGTTCTCGCGCGCGGTGAGGTTGGGGTAGAGCGGCGCCTCCTCGATGAGGCTGCCGATTGCGTAGAGGTCCTCGCGGCGCCAGGCGTGCCCGGCAAAGAGGATCTCCCCGGCCGTCGGCCGCAGCATCCCGCAGATCATCTTGAGCGTTGTCGACTTGCCGGCGCCGTTGGGACCGAGCAGCCCGTACACCTCGCCCTCGCGGATATGAAGGCTCACGTCGGCCACGGCGTCCTGCGCCTGGTCGCCGCGGCCGAAGCGCTTGGTGAGCCCGCGCGTCTCGAGCATGTAACCCATGGGTTTATCCTTTCTCTTCCGGGCGCGCGGGCCGAGTCGCCGTGCCCGCGCGCCTTACCTTTCGGGTTCACCATCCATGGTGGGGCGCGTTTCTAACGAAGCCGTAACGGCCGTTGGGCTCTTTTGGCGCCAGCCCTTCTCGACCCGCACGCATTTGCTTAAAGCAACAACTTTCCCGATCGATGTAATCACCAAATCAAAACGTGTACATCAGACACCAAAGAGCCCGAAAAATGTCGTTTTTGGTGACTGATGTACACAATTGCAGAATACAGCGCAGCTCAGAACCACCCTCCACATGTCTGGACTCTCTATGCTTACGCTGGATAGACATCGCCAGAACGGGTATAGTATCGAAAGTTTTGTCGTTTACCAGCGGGGGAGTCCTGTGGGCATCAAAAAGAAGATCAAAAAGGAGCTTATCGGCACCTCCGATTACCCGTCGAATAAGATCTTCACGATCTCCAATTTCATTACCTTCACGCGCCTGATCCTCACGCTGGTCTTTCTGTACCTGTTTGTGACGGACAACAACCGTGTCGTCGCCATTGTCATCTATGCCATCGCGGCCTCCACCGACTGGATGGACGGTCAGATTGCCCGCATGACCAAGACGGTCTCGTGGCTCGGCAAGATGATGGACCCCGTCTGCGACCGCGCCCTGCTGTTTACCGGCGTGTTGGGCCTGGTAGTCCGCGGCGAGCTTCCCATCTGGGTCTGCGTGCTCATCATCGGCCGCGATATTTACCTGGGAATCGGCACGCTCATCGTGCGCCGCTATCATCGCCGTCCCATCGACGTAGTTTTTCCTGGCAAGATTGCCACGGCGCTGCTTATGACCGGCTTCTCGCTCATGCTGCTGGGCTTTCCCACTGTGGATGGCTGGCATCTACTGCCCGCTACGTTCACGGCCTTCCCGGGCCTCAACGGCAGCCCGGTTCCGCTTGGCATCTTCTTTGTATACGGCGGCGTCATCTTCTCCATGCTCACCGCCGTCATCTATTCCATTAAGGGTGGAGCGGCCATTAAACAGGCTATCGCACATCCCGAAGACGAAGACATCGACTTTCTTAACCCCGAAATCGAAGATTAAGTCATTGGGGTATGATTATGTACAGTTCATTCTTTGCGGCATGTCCGCGTTAAGTTAGGGGTTGTCATGGACAACATGGTTAACAATATGCCTCAGAACGATAAGGCCTCAGACGCCACCTGTGTTTTCCGCGTTCCTTCGAGCGATGTCACCGTTCCCGACCTCATGGCCAACGTGCACATCACCGCACCCGTCTTATCTATCGTCAAAGGCCCGCAAACCGGCGCCGCCTTTGAGCTCGAGGATAATGTGACCACCATCGGCCGCGATCCTGCTAACGGCATCTTCCTTAACGACATGACCGTGTCGCGTAGCCACGCGCGCATTATTCGCGAGGGTCTGGGTGCCCGCATCGAGGACCTGGGCTCGCTCAACGGTACGTGGGTTGACGGCGCTATCGTCAACGGCGCACCGCTGCACGATGGCTCTTCCGTCCAGATCGGTACGTTTACGCTCATCTACCACGAGAGCACGCCGGAGCGCATCGAAACCGGTGAGTAGGGCATGGCCGAACGCAACTATCTGAGTATCGGCCAGGTCGTCAATCTACTTCGAGGCGCATACCCCGATCTTTCGAACTCAAAAATTAGATTTCTTGAAGATGAGGGGCTCATTACCCCTCATCGCACGCCTAAGGGCTATCGTCAGTACTCCAAGGAGGACGTTGACCGCCTGGAGGTCATTCTGCACCTGCAGAAGACTCGCTATATGCCGCTCAACGTGATCAAGCAGCGCTTGGAAAACGCCACGGACCTGTCTACACTCGCCTACGAGGTGGGCCTGCTGTCCGACGTTCCGCTTAAGACGGAGCCCAAGGAGACCAAGCAAAAGCTGCATCCTATCGAGACCATCCCCGATATGCTCGGCGTTGAGATCTCGTTTATCCGCTCCCTGGCCGAAAACGACCTCATTCGCATCATCAAGAGTCCGCAAAACCGCGAGCTAGTCGATGGCCGCGATTTCCCGATCATCCGTTACTGCTCCGAGCTTTCGCGCTTTCATATCGAGCCGCGCAACCTGCGCCAGTACGTATCGTCGGCAAACCGCGAGTCCTCGATGTTTGAGCAGGTACTCGTGAGCATGCTCGGCATGGACACTTCCGACGACGAGCGCGACGCCAAGCTCGAGCGTGCGTTTAAGAAGCTGCATGACCTCACCGAGGGCGTGCATACCGCACTTCTCAAGAACCGCGTCTTCGAGTCGCTCAACGCCGTGGTCGAGGACGCCGATATCGATGCCCTCGACGAGGAGATCGCACGCTCTGAATCCACCAAGGCCAAAAGCGAAGAGGCAAGCGTTCCCGCGGTTGCCGCGAAGGACGAGTCGCTCGTGCATCCGTCCAAGGTCGTCGTCCCCTCGCATAGCCTGTCTGCTAACACGGGTAAATAACCGCCGTCTACCCGGCAATCCATGAAAGGCCACGTCATGTACGACTTCGAATCTCATATCGTCGACATCCCCGACTATCCCGAGCCCGGAGTCATCTTTAAGGACATCACGCCGCTCTTTGGTAATCCCGAGGCACTAAAGGCCATGGTAGATGCCCTGGCTGAGCATTTTGCCGGTATGGGTATCACCAAGGTTGTGGGCCCCGAGGCTCGCGGCTTTATGGTCGGCGTGCCCGTGGCTGTTGCCCTGGGCGCCGGCTTTGTGCCCGCTCGTAAACCGGGCAAGCTGCCGCGCAAGACGGTGAGCCAGAGCTACGAGCTCGAATATGGCACCGACTCCATCGAGATCCATGCCGATGCCATTACCTCTAAAGATACCGTGTTGATTCTGGATGACTTGGTCGCGACGGGCGGAACCGTCGAGGCAACAGGTAAACTGGTGCGAGATATGGGCGCAAAGCTTGTGGGTTACGGTTGTATCCTCGAGCTTGCGTTTCTCAACCCGCGCGAGAAGCTCACGCCTTCCAACGAGGACGTTGAGCTCTTTAGCTTGGTAACGGTGCACTAGCCGCTACCCTTAGATACCGGAAAGGAAGCTCCATGCGCACAGCAAACACGCACAAAAACATGGCACGCTGCGCTGCTACGGCAACCCTCGCTTGTGTTTTGGGCCTGGGCCTCGCGGCTCCGGCCTATGCCGATACCGCATCCGACCTTGCCGCTGCTCGTACAAAACTCGAGCAGATCGGCACGCAAACCCAGCAGATCTACGACGAGCTCGCCACTCAAACGCAGGCGCTCGACCAGACCGCCGGCGAGATTACCCAAAAGCAGCAGGAGATCGCCGATGGCCAGGCCAAGCTTTCTAACTACGTTGCCGGTGAGTACAAGACCGGCGGCCTGAGCCTGCTCCAGGTTCTGACGGGCGTCGATGACCTGGGCGATATGCTCAACCGTCTGTTCTACTACGGCAAGGTTTCCGACAAGCAGGCCCAGACCATCCAGGAGGTCAAGGAGCTTAAGCAGGAGCTCACCGACAAGCAGGCCGAGCAGGAGAAGAACGTTGCCGCCACGCAAAAGAAGGTCGACGAGCTCAACGCTCAGCAGGCCGAGGCTCAAAACGTTGTGAACTCCCTGGACTCGCAACTGCAGGCCGAGCTTGCCGCCGAGGCAGAGGCCAATGCCGCACTGCAGGCCGGCATTAACGCCAGCACCGCCGAGAAGGCCACGGTGAACACCGAGACCGCCGGCACGACTGAGAGCACCAACAACGGTGGCGGTACGACCAACAACGGTGGCAACACGCCTGCGCCCGCTCCGGCCCCCACGCCGCAACCCTCGACTCCCGCTCCGGCTCCGACCCCTTCTGCGCCAAGCCAGTCCGTTGACGGCGGCACCGTTGTTTCGCGTGCCTACAGCAAGCTTGGTTGCGCTTATTCCTGGGGCGGCATTGGTCCGAACAGCTTTGACTGCTCGGGATTCGTTAGCTACTGCCTCACCGGTCGTTATTGCCGTTTGGGCACCACCGTTACGTTTATGGGCTGGACTCGTGTGACCGATCCGCAGCCGGGAGACGTCGTTGTAAATTCGCGTCATACCGGCATTTACGTTGGAAACGGCCAGATGATTCATGCTTCTAACTACAACACTGGTGTTATCCTTACCCCCATTAGTTATAGTATGACTGACTATATTTTTGTGCGCTATTAAGTAACACTTCACAGCATCCGACATGGGTCTCGTGGCTTTTCCGCTGCGGGGCCCATTCTTTATCTCCGCCAATCAACTCATCTTCAATGAGCTTTTATCTAGTTCTGAATACTAGATATAGAACAGAGTTCAGCAAGATGGTTATAATTAGGCTTGAGTAAATAGAAAGGACCCCATATGAACTGGGCACTTATCTCCGATTCGAGCTGCAACCTCCGCGATTGGCAACCGACCGCACCCCATACCATCTTTGCATTTGCACCCCTCAAAATTCGAGTGGGGGAGCGCGAGTTTGTCGATGACCTCACGCTCGACGTCAACGAACTCAATTGCACCGTGCAGGCGGAGTCGAGCGCTTCTTCGAGCGCCTGTCCGAGCGTAGGCGAGTGGACCGAACTCTTTAGGCTTGCCGACAAAACGATTTGCATGCCCATCTCCGAGGGCGTATCGGGGAGCTACAACGCCGCCGCCACGGCACGCGATTTGGTTCTTGCCGAGGATCCGGACCGACAGATTCATCTAGTCAATTCGCGCGGAGCCGGCGGCAAAATGGACCTGATCTTTTTGCTGTTCGACCGCTATCTCGCAAGCAATCCAGACGTTTCATTTGATGAAGCCTGCAGCTATTTTGATGAGCTGGAACAGAACAGCAAGATCCTATTTAGCCTGTGCAATTACGAAAATCTCGCCAAGGCCGGACGTATTCCCAAGGCAGCCGGGGTTATCGCCAATAAACTTAACATTCGAGTTTTAGGTACAGCAAGCGAGGCGGGGGAGATTAAGCTCGTTGGTCACACCCGTGGCGAAAAGAAGATGCTTGGAAAGATCGTCGACACCATGGAAGCCGAAGGCTTTACCGGTGGAGAAGTCGTCATCGACCATGTCGAGAATGAGGCGGGCGCCCAGGCACTTGCCAGCCGCATTGTGGAGCATTGGCCCGGCTCCAAGACCATCATCATGCCCTGCAACGGACTTGATTCATACTATGCCGAGATGCACGGGCTCATTATCGGCTACGGCATGGGCGTGGCTTCGGGCCGATAACGTCCAACTAAACAAAAACACGGGCGGGACAAAGTGACTGGTGGCTCTTTGTCCCGCCCGTGTTGTACGTCGGCTAACTATTAAACCCATTGAACTTTAGATAGCTCATCAAATACGCCTTGGATACAAAAGACGAAACCGCACTGCGCACGAGCAGCGACTCGCGCGTGACCTGATGAGCCGTATCGGCTACGGGAACCTGCTCAATGGAGAACGCTGCGCGAATCGATGCCTCGAGCTGGTCGACCACATAGTCAAAGGCGGTCGGCGCATCATAGCTCAGGCGTTGAATGTTAAAGAGCGCCTGGACCGCAGCGATGGGCAGCACCTGCTTAAAAATACAAATGGCGATAAGGCGAGCAATCTGCTCGCGGCCATATTGCTTTTTTACCGGAGCCGGCACCAGGCCGACCTTTACGTAGTTGTTGATCATGGAAGGCGTAATGACGGGCTGCTCCACACAAATCGAAAGCGGCTCCAACCACAGTTCGATGTACTCAATGACCTGATCACGGTAGAGCGTCACATTCGGCAACTGGTTATAGCGCGGCAAGCTGAGCGTATTGAGTTTGCGAACTATATCAGACTGGATAAATGCATCAGGTAGCACCGTTGGTTGAATATCCTCTGGGCTAATGCTGGCCGACGTATCGGACATAGGAATGACATGTTTAACGTGATTCATATGGTGCCTCCGTTCGTTTTCAATATTGTATTCTAGATTATCTAGTTTTGCATACCATAATGAACGGTATGATCGTCGGCTTTGACTCGGGTACGACCGCAGAATAACTGGCTCGTGTTTTGCACAACAAAACATCCCGTGACAACATTGCCTTAAGCTCGTTGTGCGGGATGTTTTAGTGAAAGAACAACCTTACATAAGATATATTATCGTACTTATCCGTGTAGGAATGCGTATGCGCTGGTAGCCGCTATGGCTCCGTCCGAAACAGCTGTCACAACTTGACGTAACCGCTTGGAACGGATATCGCCGGCAGCAAATAATCCAGGCGTGCGGGTGGCCATCGATTCGTCGGTCACAATACCGCCGTCGGGAGCCAGATCCACCAGATGCTCAACAAGCTCGGTATGAGGCTGTGTGCCAGCAAAGACAAAGATACCAAACGAGCCGGGATCGAAGGACTCAGTGTGCATTTCACTAGTCGCATTGTTCTTGAACGTGATTGTCGTGGGCATCGCTTCGCCAGAAAGCTCAACAATACTAGTTTGGTACCTAACTGAAATATTATCTTTTGCGAGCACTTTTTGAACCACGCCATCGGGGGCTCGGAACTGATCGCGGCGCAAGACGATGGTCACGCTGCTGGCGATTTCTGACAAGAACAGGGTTTCCTCGCAGGCAGCATTGCCGCCACCGATAACAAAGACCTGTTTACCACGAAAGAACATACCATCGCACGTCGCGCAATACGAAACGCCACGACCGCGATACGTATCCTCGCCAATAAAACCAGCAGATCGCGGCATGGCACCCATGCAAGCGATAACGCTCGAGGCCAGCGTATCGCCCATATCGTGATGCACCGTAAACAGCGCCGCATCAGCATCGTAATCGATACCCGTAACCATGCTCCATGCAACCTGTGCCCCCAGGCCCTCTGCATGTTGCTGAAAACGCTCGCCGAGTTCGGCACCACTCAAGAGCGGAATGCCCGGATAGTTCTCGACCTCATTGGTTGTGGCGATCTGTCCTCCCGACATGCCCTGTTCAATCACGGTCGTCGTTAGGTTAGCGCGCGCCGCATAAATGGCTGCAGCATAGCCCGCAGGCCCGCCGCCGATAATCGCAACATCGATCGGCTGATGAGTAGTCATAAAGAGACCTCCTGTCGAAAGATTGGCGTTCTTTGCGCTCATACCCAATTTTATGCGAACGTGACACTCATGCACTACAATGATTCTCTGTGAAACAAAGATGAAGGGGAGATATCGATGGATCAGACGCAGATGAGCGACGACGCTCCCCTGCTCACGCACAGCACTCCCCAATCGGAACAAACCACACTCTTGGCTCAGCAAAAACCTCTCGTGACCATCGTGCACGCCTCGGTCGGCTCGGGCCACAAGGCCGCCGCAAATGCGATTGCGCAGGCATTCGACCTCATCCGCGGCACCAATGGCATCCCCGAGGATGTTGAGATTGAAGTGCTCGATATCCTCGATTTTGGACGCATAAAATTCGACGGCAACAAAACGGCCGCCTCGTTTACCGGCGCCACGCGCCCAATTTATGACTTGACCTGGCGTTATACCCTTACCGGACACCTGCTTTGGGGCGGCGGCACGGCATGGTCGCGCATCATGTTCCCCGCATTTAACGAGTACGTTCGGACTCGTAGGCCCATTGCCGTGGTCGCCACGCACATCACGGCAGCCAACGTTGCCGTCGGCGCACGCGTCATTACGGGCATCGACTATCCCGTCATTTGCGTACCGACCGATTACGAGGTCGAGGGTTGGTGGCCCCATAAGGACACCGACCTATTCTGTGTGGCAAACGAGTTTATGGCCGAAACACTCCGCCCCCGCAAGGTTCCCGAGGCAAAGATCCGCATTACAGGCATCCCCATTCGCGCCGGGTTCGATACGGATTACAATCGCGAGGAAGAACTCGAGAAGTTCAATCTCCCCACAGACAAGCTCGTTGTGCTGGTGATGGCCGGCGCCAGTTTGCCTCAACCGTACGTTCGCTTTCGCGCGGAGATGGATCGCACCCTCCCCTTCCTGCGCAGCTTCGAGGACATGCACTTTGTCTTTTTGCCGGGCAAGGACGCCGAATATGCCACCCGTCTCAAAACGCTCTTCGATGCCATGAAACTCGAGAACGTCACGGTTCTTGACTATGTCGATGACATGGCAGCGCTAATGCACGGCTGTGACCTGGCAATTCTCAAATCGGGCGGACTCACCGTTACCGAATGCCTGTGCGCACACCTGCCGATGATTCTGCTGGGCAAGTCCTATGGCCAGGAAAAGGCCAACACCACCATGCTCACCGGCATGGGCGCCAGCATGCATGTCACCACCGCACGCGAGCTGATCGTGACGTTGCGCCATCTCCACGATCATCCCGAGTCGCTCAAGGCACTGCTCATCAATGGCGAAGTGCTACGACGCCCACGCGCAGCCGAGGATATCGCAATCGCAACCATGGAACTTGCAGGCAAGCCCCAAAAGCGCAAACGAGCCTTCTGCCGCTTCTACTGGGGCGAAAAACCCGCACATATCAGGTAGTGACTTACTGTCCGCTGACCGGCCCGGCCCGCCTATATATCATCCCATGCTCAAACATTCTCGCTTCGCAGGGGCGTATGAATCCCACCCGTCCGGGGCTCACCCATATCATTCCATGCTCAAACATTCTCGCTTCGCTTCGCTCGCTGCGAAACTGCGCGTGGAACGATATATAGGGGCCTCCCACGGGAGAGCGGACATTACAATACGCCGCTAGAACCGAAACCGCCGACTCCTCGGTCGGTTTTGTCTAGTTCGTCTACCTCTACAAGATTGACTGTGGGGACTTCTTGGATGACGAGCTGGGCGATGCGGTCGCCTTTGTTGATCTGAATATTGTTGGTGGAATCCAGGTTGATGAGGATGACCTTAAGTTCACCTCGATAGTGGGCGTCGATGAGACCGGGCGTGTTGACTATAGACAGGCCCTGCTTAATGGCTAGGCCGCTGCGGGGCTGGACAAAGCCGGCGTAGCCATCGGGCAGCGCAATGGCCAAGCCAGTGGAGACCAATCGGCGCTCAAAGGGCTTGAGGATGCAGTCTTCGTTGGCGCGGAGGTCAAGGCCGGCATCCGTGGGATGGGCGTATTTGGGAAGCTCGACCATGGGATCGAGACGCTTAATGTTAACGGTAATGTTGGACATGAAATCACCTTAGCTTGTCGAGCTCTTGCAGAAACTCGTCGACGTCTTTGAAATCACGATAGACCGAGGCAAAGCGAATGTAGGCCACCTTGTCGATCTTGGCCAGGCGCTTGAGCACCATATCGCCCAGTTCGTGGGACGTTACAGCCGTCAGCGTACGCGACCGCAGCTCCACCTCGATATCATCGATGATCTCGTTGAGCTTTTTCGTGTCGATATCGCGCTTAATCGTGGCGCGCATCAGGCCGACCAGCAGCTTATTGCGATCGAACCGCTGCTTTGATCCGTCGGATTTGATGACCTCGATGGGATCTTCGCAGCGCTCGAACGTCGTAAAACGATAATTGCACGAACAACATTCACGACGACGCTTGATAGTGTTGTTCGACTCCTGCATACGGGAATCGACAACGCGGGTATGTGCCTCGCCGCATTTGGGACAGCGCATGGTACCTCCTCTTAAACGATAACAAGGGTACCATGCGACCGAGCGGAAATCTTACGAACGAGCCGGAACTTTCAGAACTGCACCAGCATCAAGAGAGCCGCGATCGAGGTGATTGACACTACGAATCATGTCGGAAGTCTCCTGCGTGGAAAGGCCATCGACGGGATGCTCCTGGGCAAGCGACCACAGGGAATCGCCGGACTGCACGCGAACCGTCTCGTAGGTAACGTTGGCTACGGAATCGGCATATGCAGCGTGACGAGCAGAAAAAACTGACGTGGCGAGCACAAAGAACAGGGTGAACGCTACAGCAACAGCAACAATCGTCGAGGCCTTCAGGGCAACAGGAGCCAAAGCAACGGACGCACGCTGGGTGCGAACGGGTTTAGTGGCCACGGTCTGAAAATGAGAACGTCCACCCTTCACGACCGTAAAGGCCGGCGATGCGGGCACCTCAAGCTTAAGAGCGAGGTTTCCCTGGACCATATCCGCTGCGTTCATTCTGTTCTCCTATCGTTTGTTTTGACGAGAACTGTTTTATCAAGCCGCGGGGACAAAAAAGTCTAGCGCGGGAACGAGTGTTCGGTTATTATTATCTTCGAACAGTTGTTCCTGTCAAGCAAAAATAGAACATTTGTTTGGTATGGGTAGAGAGGAATCCCTGATGGCTCGCAAAATTACCAAGCGTCAGCAGCAAATTTACGACTTCATCAAGGAATATCAGCAGGAGAAGGGCTATCCGCCCAGTGTACGCGAGATGGCTTCGGCTGTGGGCCTTTCCTCCCCTAGCACTGTACATGCGCATCTCTCCGCACTCGAAGCACGAGGCCTGCTCAAGCGTGACGCCACCAAGCCTCGCGCTCTCGAGCTCTTTGACGAGGACGGATCTTCCGTCTCCATCTCAAAGTCCGATGAGCCCGCGGCGCCCCGTGGCACCGTATCGCTGCCTCTCGTAGGCCGAGTCGCTGCAGGGATTCCCATCCTTGCCGAGCAGAATATCGAAGACACCTTTACCATCCCAACCGAGATCGCAACGGACCAGGGGTCCTTTATCCTCGAGGTCCACGGCAATTCGATGATTAACGTCGGCATTTATAACGGCGACTACATCATCGTTCGTGAGCAGAAGAGTGCCATGAATGGCGAGATTGTCGTGGCTATGATCGATGGCTCTGCAACGGTCAAAACATTCTACAAGGAGCAGGGACGCGTTCGTCTGCAGCCCGAAAACGACACCATGGAGCCCATCTACGCGACGAATCCCACGATTCTGGGCAAGGTCGTCGGTTTGATGCGCCGGTTTTCGTAATGCAAAAACGCATCACTGTCTTTGATACTATTCGCGGGTTTACCATGCTGTCGATGGCGGGATTTCATGCCTGCTACGACCTTGCCTACCTATATGGTTGGAAGATGCCCTGGTTTACCCAGACCATCTTCCAGGACATCTGGCGTGCCAGCATCAGTTGGGTATTTTTGTTTATTGCCGGCTGGATGTGCACCCTCTCGCGCAACAACATCAAGCGTGCCGTCAAATATGCCGCTGCCGCTTTAGTTGTATGGGTCGCAACGACGCTCGTCTCAGTCGATGACTCGGTGAACTTCGGCATCATTTTCTGCATGGCGGCGTGCACCGCCATTGTTGCACTCGCGCGCCCGGTTCTCGATAGGGTGCCGACAGTATGGGGTATAACAATTTGCCTCATACTCTTTGCCTGTACCTGGAGCATTCCTAAAGCGGTCTACCCTATCCCCTATCTAGCTTGGCTGGGATTCCCAGGTCCAGAATTTGTCTCCGGTGATTACTATCCGCTCATACCCTTCTTATTTATGTACCTCGCAGGCTTCTTTGCCGCCCGCACGGCACAAAAAGCAAACCTTGAAGCGCCAGCATGGGCCTATGAGAATCCCATCCCGATGCTCGCAAGCCTCGGACGCCATGCGCTGCCGTTCTACCTGCTTCATCAACCCGTTATCTTAGGCGTGCTGGAGCTGATTTACTCTGTTCGGTAACGCTCGAGACGCGGTGCGATACGGGCCGGAAGCTTTGCCACAATACGAACGCCGTCCTCGAGGTATTCCTCGTGCAGAAGGGTTCCCTGTTCGTGCACGAGCGTGATTAACGCGCCCTCTCGATACGGGATATCGGCCGAGAGCAACACATCTGTAGCGGCCGCTTCACGAGCGATGCGGTCGACTAAGTCATCAAGACCCTCACCCGTCTGAGCCGAGAACAGCACCGCCTCGGGATAGCGCCGACGGAAGCTCAAGCGGTCAACGCCATCGAGCAGATCAATTTTATTGAATACGGTAAGCGTCAGGCGCTCACCGGCACCAATCTCGTCAAGGACACGATCAACCGCCTCGAGCTGACGCTCGTAATCCTCATCGGAAGCATCCACGACTTTAAGAATCAAATCGGCGCCGAGCACCTCGGAAAGCGTAGATTTGAAAGCGTCGACCAGGCCATGGGGCAGTTTTTGAATAAAGCCGACGGTATCGGTAATCGTCATGCCACGGCCACCGGGCAAACGGTACGAGCGCGTCGTAGGATCGAGCGTGGCAAACAGCTTATCCTGCGAAAGTACCTTGGATCCCGTCAATCGATTAAGCAGCGTCGACTTACCGGCATTGGTGTAGCCAGCCAACGCCACACGAAACGCCGGCGATTCAATACGGCTTTTCGATTGCACGTCGCGACGCTGTTCAACCTGTTTCAGTTCGCGTCGAAGAGCTGCGATCTTATTGCGAATCAGGCGACGGTCGACCTCGAGCTGGCTTTCGCCCTGGCCAAAACGCGATCCAATGCCGCCGCGCGTCTGTTCCTTAGCAAGATGGCTCCACATACCTCGCAGACGAGGCAGCAGATACTGCAACTGTGCCAGCTGCACCTGTAAGCGGCCCTCACGCGTCTGGGCATGCAGACCAAAGATATCCAAAATCAACGCCGTACGGTCAATAATCTTAACCGGTTCGCCCACGGCTTTCTCAAGATAGGACTGCTGTGAGGGCGTCAGGTCGTCGTCGAAGATAACAACATCCGCATCCATGCGATGAACCAAACCGCACAGCTCCTCGACCTTGCCGGAGCCGATAAACGATTTGGGATAGGGCTTGACCAGGCGCTGCGACAAGCGTGCCACGCATTGGGCTCCAGCAGTGTGAGCCAAGCGCTCGAGCTCATCGAGCGAACGGTCGAGCGGCCAGGCATTATCGCGCCACTCAACACCAACCAAGACGGCACGCTCAGGTTCAGGCGCCGTAGAGACCAAGGGAAAACGTGCCATTAGACAGCCTCGATACGACGGTAGATATCATCAACGACCTCATCGATCGTAAACTCATCCATATCGAACCACACGATGCGATCGTCACGCTTAAACCAGGAAAGCTGGCGCTTGGCATAGCGACGTGAGCGCATCTTGATAAGCTCACGGGCCTCATCCATGGTAATAGCGCCACGCAAGGCATCAATAATCTCTTTGTAACCAATTGCCTGCATCGACGTGAGCGCATCACCCAAGCCCTGGTCCATAAGGCCACGGACCTCATCAACCAGCCCCTGCTCAAACATAAGGTCGACACGCATGTTAATGCGCTCATACAGCACTTTACGGCTACGCGTCAGACCAAACCACAAGGCATGATAACGCTCGCGCGGGACGCTGAATTTCGACTTCTGCTGGGCATACGACACGCCGTCATCGTGCATCTCGAGCGCACGAATCACGCGACGCACGTTATGGGGATGAATCACGGCGGCCGATTCCGGGTCGAGTTCGGCAAGCAGGGCATGCAGTGCCTCCTCACCAATGCGCTCGGCAAGCTCCTGGTAGCCCGCGCGACGTTCGTCCTCGAGATCACCCGAAGGAAAATCCATTTCATCGAGTGCAGCCTTGAGATACAGGCCCGTACCGCCGCAAAAGACCGGAAGACGTTGCTCGCCAAGCAAACGCTCGATATGCGCCCGGGCATCCGTCTGATAGAGCGCAGCTGAATACGCGACGCCCGGATCCACGATATCGACAAGGCGCAGGGGCACCGAGCACTCCTCGGGCATCATCTTGGCCGTACCGATGTCCATGCCACGATAGATTTGCATCGCGTCACAAGACAACACTTCGGACGAAAGACGAGCGGCCAGGCGGTCGGCAACATCGCTTTTGCCGACCGCCGTCGGACCGACAATCGCTACGGCAGAAAGGCTTGCACCGGTGGAAATCATTAGCGAGGCTCGCCCACGACGGAGCCAGACAGATACCACGTCTTGGCGACATCAACATCAATGTCGACGATTTTACCGATGAGCTGATCGATACTATAGCCAGCAGGAATCGGCGCATGCACCGTCTGGTTCTTGGGGCTTTTCCCCAGAAGAACAGCGTCGTTCTTCTTGCTCGTACCCTCAATAAGCGCAGGCACCACGGTGTGAAGCTCGCCCTGGTTATACTCGTGAGCCGTCGTCTCGATAACCTTGACCAGACGGTTAAAGCGCTCAAGGATAACCTCATGCGGGGTGGGATCATAAATCTCAGCTGCCGGGGTACCGGCGCGCTTGGAGTAAATAAACGTGTAGGCCTGGGCATAACGAACCGTCTCGGCAAGCGAGAGCGTCTGCTCAAAGTCTTCCTCGGTCTCGCCCGGGAAGCCCACGATGATGTCGGTCGAAAGCGCAATATCGGGCATACGGTTACAAATACGATCGACCAGGCCCAGATAATCCTCGCGCGTATATCGACGATTCATCTCTTTAAGAATGCGCGTGGAACCCGACTGAACGGCCAGGTGGAGCTGCGGCATGACGGCAGGTGTCTCGGCCATGGCGTCAATGGTCTCAGGCAGCAGATCCTTAGGATGCGAAGAGGTAAAAAAGATACGCTCGACGCCCGTATCGCCCACAGCGCGCAGCAAGTCGGCAAAGCGCGGCTTGCCAAAGAGATCGCGACCGTAGGAGTTCACGTTTTGGCCCAGCAGCGTAATCTCGCGCACGCCCTGACGCACCAGACCTGTCACCTCGTCGACAATCTCCTCGAAGGGACGGCTCTTCTCACGACCACGGACGTACGGCACGATGCAGTACGTGCAAAAGTTGTTGCAGCCCGTCATGATGGGCACCCAAGCGTGATACTGCGTCTCGCGATGCCACGGCATACTCATGGCGTCGGTATCCTCATGCTCATTCGTACGGATATGGCGCTTGCCATCCAAAAACGCCTCGGCAATGAGCTCGGCCACGTGCGCAATAGAATGGGTGCCAAAAATGACGTTGACGTTATCGACGTTGGTGAGCAAGCCCTCGCCATCGCGTTGGGCGATGCAGCCGCCCACGGCGACCACGCGCTTACCCGAAGTCGAAGGAGGAAGGCTCTTGCAGGAATTGCACTGACCATACAGGCGCGTATCGGCAGCCTCGCGTACACAGCACGTCATGAACACGACAATATCGGCATGCTCGGGATCGAGCGCCATAAGACAGCCAAACGAATCGAGCAGGCCACTCACGCGCTCGGAGTCGTGCTGGTTCATCTGGCAGCCGAATGTGCGGATAAAGTAGGTTTTACCGGCAAGAATATCGCGTACGGAACGCTGGTCCATGAGCTTACATCCTAACGATGGTATCGACGGGCGCATAGGTGCTACGAGCGTGCAGATGGCTCGCTTACGCAACAGGCTTAACGTCGTCCATGACGGCATTATCCATAGCAGCCCGATTAATCTGGTGAACGTAGATAGAGAGACGAATTGCCGTGCGCGACTCTCCGTTAATGAGAATGTCGGAGAACACCGGCGCGCAGGAGACATCGAAGCCGGTCGGAATCAGAAAGCCGCGCGCAATGGCGACGGCCTTGATGGCCTGGTTGACGGCGCCAGCGCCGACGCATTGAATGTTGACGGGGACGCCATCTTTGACCATGCCGGCAATGGCGCCGGCAACGGACGCGGGCGATGATTTGCTTGATACCTTCAGGCAATCCATGAAGAAACTCCTGCGTTTAAAAGTACGTTTTAACTGCAATAACTGTATCGTACCGAGCGGACTCGGTAAAGATTTTATTCCTCTTTGGCAAGATCGAACGTCACCGTGATGCTATCACGCGAAACGCGAATCTTAGGGTCACCGCACAGATTGAGGTAATACCGGGCAGCGAGGTCATTAAAGTCACGCTCGACAGCACGCGAAAACTGCGCCATATCATCCTTGGCGATACGAAGGCCTCGACGGTCCTTGGCAAGATCGACGGGTGCCGGCGCATGCGAGGTGGAATCGCGCTCGCGCAGCAGACGCGCGGTCACGCCGCGGACGGGCTTAATCTGTCCCGACAGAATACGGTGGGCAGTGCGCTCGGACATCTCGAGGCCCAGCCCGGAGCAAATCCGGATAAAGTCCTCGGCATCCGAGGCGAGGCCCAAACGATCGATCACCGGAAGCTCGCACTCGTCATCGATAAAGAGCAAGCGCGACGTATCAAGACGGCTCGAAGCCTGAGCGTACAGGGTCGCAGCAATCTCGGACGGAGAGCCCAGATACACATCGCAGCCACGCAGCTCCTCAAGGGCGAACTCGCACGCTGCGCGAATGATGTTATGGGGTCCACGAGCGCATACATAGCGACCGTCTTCGTCTTTAACCGCCTGAGGCCAGCTCGACTGGTCGGCGCGCTCGCTCAAGCGATCGGTGGCAACGCACACCTTAAACGCGGAACCCAAATCGACGCCCGATGTAACAACGCGTGCCTCATCCGTGTTCTGCTTGATAGAGAACAGCGCCATACCACGACCGTGAACACCCCAACGGTCCATTTTCATGCTCTCAAGCTTGGAGGTGACACGGGCATCGAAGATACGCTCCTGCATGTCCTGCGGCACACCCGAACCGTTATCCAGGAAGAGGAGGGTGCGAACACCCTCCTCCTTGGTCGTGGCGAGATAGACCTTATCGGCTCCGGCATCGCGAGCATTACGCAGCATCTCGATGACAATGTCCTCTACATGCTGAATGTCATGCTTGGCCTGACGGCGTTCGGCCTCCGAAACGCGGAGGCGGACATACCCCTCGCCAAGGTTTTCCTCGACGCGAAGGTTGCCCTCCCCCGACATCGACGCGATAAATGAGATGAGCTCGTTCGCGTCGTTCATGTTATTTAGCGATATCGACGGCACGGCTCTCGCGAATCACGACAACGCGCACCTGACCGGGATACTCCATCTCTTCCTCGATCTGATGGGCGATATCGTGCGCAAGCACCGTGGACTGGGCATCGGAGATCTTGTCCGGCTGGACCATGACATGAACCTCGCGACCGGCCTGCATGGCATAGGTACGCTCGACGCCATCGTGAGAGTTAGCGATCTCCTCGAGCTTCTCAAGGCGCTTGATGTAATTCTCGGCCGACTCGCGACGGGCGCCGGGACGAGAAGCAGAGACGGCATCGGCAGCCTGGACCAGAACGTCGAGCACCGTGTTAGGGTCGACATCGGCATGATGGGCCTCGATCGCGTGAACGATAACGGGCTTCTCGCCATAACGGCGGGCAAGCTCGGCGCCAATGACAGCATGCGGGCCCTCAACGTCGTGGTCGATGGCCTTGCCCAGGTCATGCAAAAGACCGGCGCGCTTGGCGGTCACAACATCCAGACCAAGCTCGGAGGCCATCACGCCGCACAGGTCGGAAACCTCAAGCGAGTGCTGCAGCACGTTCTGACCAAACGAGGTGCGGTAGCGCAGAGCGCCCAGGGTCTTGACGATCTCGGGATGCAGGTCGTGGATACCGGTATCGAAGGCAGCCTGCTCGCCGGCCTCGCGCACACGCTGCTGAACCAAGTCGGCGGCCTTGTGGTACATCTCCTCGATGCGGGCGGGGTGGATGCGGCCATCGGCAATGAGGTTCTCGAGCGCCACACGGGCAGTCTCACGACGGACCGGATCGAAGCTCGAAAGCACAACGGTCTCGGGGGTGTCGTCAATCACGAGGTTGACGCCAGAAACCTGCTCAAAGGTGCGGATGTTGCGACCCTCACGACCGATGATACGACCCTTGAGGTCATCGGAGGGAATATGAACGGAAGTGACGGTGACCTCGGCGGTATGGTCGGCGGCGCAACGCTGAATCGCCAGGGAGAGAATCTCCTGGGCGGTCTTGTGGCACTCGGCGCGGACCTGCTGCTCGGACTCACGGATGATGGTGGCCGCCTCGTGGGTAACCTCGCCGCGGACCTTGTCGAGCAGCTCCTTGTGAGCGTCCTCGCGCGTAAGGTCGGCAATACGCTCAAGCTCGGAGGTCTGCTTGGCGCAGAGCTCCTCAAGCTCGCGAGAGCGCTTCTCGACCTGACCGGCCTGGCTGGACAGCTGATGCTCACGCTTGTCGAGCGCATCGTTGCGACGATCGAGCGATTCCTCGCGCTGCATCACGCGATTTTCGAGCGTGCGAATCTCGCTCTTACGCTGCTTGTCCTCGGCCTCGGCGGCCTGCTTGTTCTTGATGATCTCTTCCTTAGCCTCGAGCAGAGCCTCTTTTTTGAGGGTCTCGGCCTGACGCTTAGCATCACCGATCAGGGACTCTGCCTGCGCGTGTGCCGACTGGATCTTTTCGTCGGCCTCGTGAAGACTACCCTGCTTGGCGGTGCGCATGTAGGCAATGGCGGCGATGGCACCCAATACGATGCCAACGAGCGCTGCAATGATAGGCATGCTCACTCCTTTTTATGGATTCGTTACACAGCAAAGCGAACCGTCCTTACGAACGGCTCGCGACATTTGAGTAATATGGGCGCAGCTTATGCGGGTCGGATACAGATAAACATATAAACAAACTCATCACAGATGAGCACATATCACAAAGCAAATGACAGTAATTATCCTACGTTGAACCGCAACAACTGTCAAATAAACGCACCCGGCACGGCGCCTATCAAGCGGTGAACGACAGGGGCGTACCATGCGCACGCTTACACGGCGCATTCCTCGCTTGAGGCATCGAGGCGCGCCTTAACGGCATCGGCGGCGATGTGATACGAGAAGCCCTTACCCATCAAAAATCTGACGAGCTTTTCGAATGCACGCGCTTCGGGAACGCGACGTTTAGCGAGCAAGGCCGACGCACGAGCCAAGTCGTCATCCACGGCAAAATAATCCTCTGGATACCCGGGGATATCGTCAAGTACGACATGACGGCGCTTGAGTTCAGCCTCGATCTTACGCTGACCCCAGCCGCGACGTTTGCGTTCTTCGATAAAGTACGAACAAAAGCGGTTCTCATCCAAAAAACGATACTCGGTCGCACGAGCAACTGCAAAATCGATCGCAGGCTGTCGAAAGCCATAGCGCGCCAACTTATCGCACACCTCGCCCGTGGCATGATCGCGGCGCGAAAGCATCTCAGTCACCATGGTGAGCGCACATTTACGTTCGATAAGCTGCACCGCCTCGCGAAAGTCATCCCAATCACAGGGAAGATCGGGGCGGTTCTTAACGTACAGGCGCGCCACGCGCACGGGAATCCAAATGGAACGTTCAAAACCGCCCTCGAGATCGCAATCGATATGCGCGCAGGGCTTTTTAGACGCATAACCGCTCGAGAACGAGGAGGCCGCCTTCTTATCGGGAAAGACGACCGTGGCCTCGGTCACCGTATACGACATGTCGGCATCCGCTACTCGTCGTCATCGTCGAGCATCGCGGAGCCATCGATGGCGTACAGCTCATCAAACTCCTCGGGTGCGGGCTGGTCGGTCAACTCAACCTCGGAGGGGGCATCGTCGTCATACTCAAGACCGCAGGCAAGGCGAACCTTGTGCTCGATCTCGTCGGCGCAATCGGGATGCTCACGCAGGAATGTCTTAGCGGCCTCGCGACCGTTGCCGAGCTTATCCTCGCCATAGGCAAACCAGGACCCCATCTTTTTACAGATGCCGCACTCGACGGCCATATCCAGAATCGAGCCTTCTTTGGAGATGCCGGTGCCATACATGATGTCAAACTCGGCCGAGCGGAACGGAGCGGCCACCTTGTTCTTAACGACCTTGGCACGAACGCGATTGCCGATAACCTCGTCCTTGAGCTTGATGGTATCGATTTTACGAATATCGATTCGCACGGAAGAGAAGAACTTGAGCGCGCGGCCGCCCGTGGTGGTCTCGGGATTGCCGAACATGACGCCGATCTTCTCGCGCAGCTGGTTAATGAAGATGCAGGTCGTGTTGGACTTGGAAAGCGAGCCGGCGAGCTTGCGAAGCGCCTGGCTCATCAAACGAGCCTGCAGACCCACCGTCGTGTCACCGATCTCGCCCTCGATCTCGGCACGCGGAGTCAAGGCGGCAACAGAGTCGACGACGATGGCATCGATGGCACCGGAGCGTACAAGCATATCGACGATCTCGAGCGCCTGCTCGCCCGTATCGGGTTGGGAAATCAGGACCTCATCGATATCAACGCCGATGCGCGCAGCATAGGTGGGATCAAGCGCATGCTCGGCATCGATAAATGCCACGACACCGCCCATGGCCTGCGCCTCTGCAAGAATCTCGAGCGAAAGCGTCGTCTTACCGGAGGACTCGGGGCCATAAATCTCGACGATACGGCCGCGCGGCACGCCGCCGATACCCAAGGCGGCATCGAGCGCCAGAGAGCCCGTCGGAATAGCCTCGACCTCGAGCTCGGGACCGCCGTCGCCATACCTCATAATAGAGCCCTGGCCGAACTTCTTCTCGATCTCGGCCTTGGTGGTGGCGATCATCTCGTCGCGCTCTTTACCCGTCGTGCGTGCATGAACGGTACGTACGGGACCTGAATTCTTGGCCATGAATAGCCCTCCTCTTAACAACCTGAAACGATAATAAACGAACGGCTGTTCGTGGTCAACCGTTCAGATTCATCATATGTACCCGACCATTCCAAAACCCGACCAAACGCCGACCAATCACCGACCAAACGCTTGACCACGCCAATCACAAATAGAGGTGCACGAATAAATTTAGGCCTTATACCAGCGCAAACACCAATTCCGTCAAAGGTCCCTATCTCCACAATTAAGGGGCCCTAAGGCCCCTTAAACCATGTCTATTCCATAGAATTGAGCACGCGAACAATGCGCTCCAAAGCCTCCGCGACCGCATGAGCACGAACGCACGACCGATCGCCCTCGTAATGACAGCGCGCAGACTCGACAACCGGCGCTCCCCCATCGGCCGCGCGATACGCCCACCCAATATAGAACGTACCGGCGGGGTCTTGCTCGGTGCCACCACCGGGCCCAGCGTAGCCCGTTGCGCTTACGGCTATATCGCTCTGATAAAGCTCCAGCGAGCCTGCGGCCATCTCGCGAGCCGTCTGGTGCGACACGGCGCTAAACCGATCGAGCGTTTCCTGCCCGACGCCGAGCACGCGATGTTTGATCTCATCGCAGTAGGTCACCGCGCCACCACGAAGCACCGCCGAGGCACCCGGGATATCGGCAATCGTCGAGGCAATCATACCCGCCGTCAGCGACTCCGCCGTCGAGACCGTCACACCACGGGCACTCGCGCGCTCGACAATATCGCGCGCCAGTTCCTCGTTGTTTGCGGCGATTAGCAAATAAGACTCCGTCATACCCACCAGGACCTAGACCGAAAAGACGATCTTGCGACAGTTCCAGAAGTACTGGGCGCCCGAGACAATGGTCAAAATCACGGCGATGACGTACAGGAAGCGCGACACCGAATAGACACCGAGCAGCAGCGACACCGGCCCCAGCTGGAGACCGGCCATCGCAAAGACGCACAGATAGCCGCAGATGGAGACCATCGTGGTCGCCGTCTTATACTTGCCGAGCTTATCGGCGGCAACGACCACGCCGGCAGCGCTCGCGACCATGCGAAGGGCACTCACCAGCAGCTCGCGGAACAAGATGATGAACACGGACCACACGGTCACCGCGCCAAAATCCAAGAACAGCAGCAGGGCCGAGAACACCAGCAGCTTGTCGGCGATGGGGTCCAAGAACTTGCCGAAATCGGTGATCTCGTTGCGCGAGCGCGCCAGATAGCCGTCGACCTTATCGGTGCACGACAGGATCACATACAAAATGAAGGCAGCGGCGGCGAGCGGGCCATCGAAGATGCTCCAGTCCGTACCGGCAACGCTCGCGTGAGACAGGGCCGAGACGATCATGAACACCGGGATAAAGACGATGCGAACGCACGTCACGATGTTGGCGGGCGTCCAAACACTCGTCAGTTCCTTATTGCTCTCGTTTGCCACAACGCTCTCCTACTCCACAACATGACCGATAAGCTCATAGCAGAAGCTATCGGTAAACTCGACGGTCAGAATATCGCCCACGGACGCCTCGCTGGCATCCAGATGCACCGCGCCATCGGAATCGGGCGCCTGGAACCAGGCGTGACCGATCAGCTCGGCGCCGTCCTCGGTCTCCTCGATGCCATCGACGATCACCTGGGCGCGCTCACCCACATGGGCTGCCGTGGCGGCAAAACCAAGCGACTCGGCCAGATCCATGGCCTCCTGGGCGCGCTCGAGCTTGACCTCCTCATCGACCTGGCCCTCCATCTTGGCGGCCAGGCTGCCCTCCTCACGCGAGTAGGCAAAGACGCTCGTGTAGTCAAAGCCGACGGTGTCCATAAAGTCAATAAGGTCGCGGAACTCGACGTCGGTCTCGGTCGGGAATCCGACCATGGCCGTAGAGCGAATCACGATGCCGGGGATGCGCTCGCGAAGGTCGCGGAACAAATCTTCGAGCTCCTGGCGCGAACCGGAGCGACGCATGGCCTTGAGGATGCGGGCGTCGCAGTGCTGCACGGGGATATCGATATAGGGCAGCACCTCAGGCGTATCGCGAATCGTCTCGATAAGCTCGTCGGTCATACCCTCGGGCTGCAGATAGAGCACGCGGATCCAGACGTTGTGCGGACGCACGGCCTCGGCGACGGCACGCAGCAGCTGCGCCAGATTGCGCGGCGAGCCCTCGGCGACGTCCTCGTCGGCAAAGTCGGTACCCCAAATGCCCGTGTCCTGGCCGATCAGCACGATCTCGCGCACACCGCCGGCAACCAGGTCGCGAACCTCGGAGATAATGCTCTCGGCATTTCGCGAATGATAGCGACCGCGAATGTAGGGGATCATGCAGAAGCTGCAAAAACGATTACAGCCATCGGAGATCTTGACGTAGGCAACGGCACCCTCAACGGTACGCTTGACCTGCGGGATATAGGCCGCGATCTCGCGCTCCACGCCCAGTACGCCATCGATGACAGAGACGATACCGTCTTCCTCATCGGCCTTCACAAAGGCAGCGACCTCAGGAAGCTCGTCGGGCAGGTCGTCGCCGTAACGAGACGGCACGCAACCGCACATGACGATGGGGCAGGCGCGAACGCCGTCCTGCACCTCGTTAGCGAGCTCGAGTGTGGTCTCGATGCTCTCGGACGTCGCCGAGGCAAGAAACGAGCACGTGTTGACGATAGCGATATCGGCATCCTGCGGATCGAATGCCTCCTCGTAGCCCGCAGCGGTCAGCAGCGAACGCATGCGGTCGGTATCGACCTCGTTCTTAGCGCAGCCAAGCGTGATGTAGAGTACGGAACCCAACGGAGTATCCATGTTGGAGAACGGTCCTTTCGAGTAAATTAGCGGTAGTTGGTAAACTGCAGCGGCTGACCGTAGTCCCGGTCGCGCAGGAACTGGATCACCGTCTGAAGCGCGTCCTTAGAAGCCGAGGAAACGCGCAGCTTATCGGCCTCGATGGTCACCTTGACCTTGAGCTTTTGATCCTTGATGTCCTTATTAATCTTCTTGGCGGTCGCTTGGTCGATGCCTTCGACGATATGGCCGAGCACGCGCACGGTACCGCCCGAAGCCGCCTGCGGCGCGTCCCAGGAGACAGCCTTGAGGTCGATGCCGCGCTTGATGAGCTTAGAGCTCAGCACGTCGACGATCTGCTTGGAGACGAAATCGGCCGGGGCATTGATCGTAAAGAGCTTGTCGCCCTTCGAAAGCTCGATGGAGGCGCCGGAGTCCTTGAGGTCATAGCGCTGAGAGATCTCGCGAGTGGTCTGCTGGAAAGCGTTATCGACCTCCTGCATATTGACCTCGGACACAACGTCGAAGCTGGAATCTTTAGCCATGGTTCTTCCTTTCGGTACGGGGAGCCTTAGTAGCTGTCGTACGAATAGTCAACTAATCGTTTGCTGCCTGGCCGTCGGATGCCGTGTCGGTGCCGTCGGCAGACTGAGCATCGGCGCCGTCGGCAGACTGGGCGTCGGTGCCGTCGGCAGTATCGGTGCCGTCGTTACCCTCGCCGTCCTTGGAGTCTGTGGACTCCTTCTTGGGAACGGTAATGGTCACGCGCGCCACGCCCGATGTCTTGGTGTCATAGCGGACCTTTTCACCGTTCTTGGTAACCGTGACATCGGAGGGCTTGGACGTGGTGATCTCGATCGAGGACTCGGGCGTGTACTCCTGCTCAAAGGGACCGGTCGCCTGGGCGCCGTAGACCGATTTGCCGTCGACCTTGACCTCAATCCAGGCGGTCTTGCCCTTGGCAACGGAAACCTTGACCTTGATGACCTCGTCCTCTTCCTTTTTTACCGTCGCCTTGGCGGCATCGGAATCGGCAGAATCCGTCGCATCGTCGGTGCCTTCATCCTCATCAACGGATTCGGTCTTCTTGGAAGACTTCTTGGTCGTCGTCTTGGTGGCCGCGGGCGTCTCGGGCGTCGGCTCGGGTGCAGAAGAGCCGCAGCCACGCAGGAGGACCACGATGAGCAAAATCAGCAAAAGTGCCACGGCACCGATGCCGGCGTAGATGATGCGCGGATCGAGACCATTGTTCTGAGGAGCACGTCCACCGCCGCGTCCGCGATTGGAGCCGCCACGGCCATTCCCCTGCGGCATACGGCCGCGACCGCTATCGGGACGACCACGATAGCCGCCCTGGCGCTGTGAGCCACGCTGGCCCGAACGCGGCGCAAGCTCACCACGGTTCTGATAGCCACGCTGGTCAGAGCGAGGCGCCGAAGAGCGCTGCCCGTAAGGCTGCGATTGGGAACGGAGGCGCGGCGTCACCTGCGTGGTATCGGCGTCGGCATATCCACCGCGGGAACGCCCGGCAGAAACTCCGCGATAACCACGACCGGAGTAGCCACCGTCGCCGTAACCGGCGCGAGGATCGCGACTCAACCCGCGAGCGGCGGGAAGCGCGCGGTCATCCGGCATGGGCGTACTGCGAAAGCGATCTCGCTGAGAACGAATCTCCTCGCTAGAGCCCGTCTCGGTGATATAACCAGCCTGCGGAGGACGCTGGCCGTACCGCGTCGAGCGTCCTCCCTGAACCATCAGAAAGCGTCCGTTATCGACCGACGAACGCGAGTTAACGTAGCCGGCAGCATCCTGAAAACGACCGCCCTGCTGCGAGGTCTCGCGTTCATATGCCATGAGGTCGTCAAAATAAGCGTTGACGACCTCGCGCGGGTTAAGCCCCAAAAAACGAGCGTAGCTCGAAATCATGCCCTGCGCATAGCCACGCGGGGGCATCGATGCAAAGTTACCGGTCTCGAAAAACTCGATGATCTGCGGCCTGATTTTGATGGTGTTGGCGACCTGCTGGATGGAAAGGCCCATCCGGCGACGCTGCTCGAGCAGCATGTCACCAAAGCGTGCAGCCATCAGAATCCTCCAAACTCACGATCTTCACGTGCCATCTCGGCGTCGACAGACTCCAGCGCGGCAAGCCCCTCCTCATCCAGCAGGACCTCGCGCGGCTTAGAGCCGTCGGGTGGGCCGACGACACCCTTCTCTTCCAGCATGTCCATAATACGCCCGGCACGCGCATAACCAACCTTAAGGCGGCGTTGCAGGCCAGATGTGGAGCCAAGCTGCGATTCCACCACAATATGGGCGGCCTCCCAGATAAGCGGGTCGTCATCTTGCGGCTCGGCAACGCCCGTGCGAACAATGCCGCCGCCACCAGCCATAGACATGGAAGCGGGCGCCACAGCAGACAGAATCTCCTCGTGATAGTCGGGCTCACTTTGCGACTTAACGAACTCGACGATCTCGTTGATCTCATCGTCCGAGACAAAGCAGCCCTGGATACGGCGGGGCTTGCCCCAGTCGACCTTGGAGAACAGCATGTCGCCCAAACCAGTAAGCTTTTCGGCGCCCATCTGGTCGATAATGACGCGGGAATCGATGCCCGTAGCCACGTTAAAAGCAATACGGTTGGTGATGTTGGCCTTAATAAGGCCCGTCACCACGTTGGAGCTGGGGCGCTGCGTAGCCACGATAAGGTGAATACCGGCGGCGCGGCCCAGCTGGGCGATACGGACGATCGAGGCCTCGACATCCTTGCCGGCGACCATCATCAGGTCCGAAAGCTCGTCGATGATGATGACCAGGTAGGGCATCTTTTGCGGTGGGTTATCGTAATGCTCAAACTCGCCGGCGGCCTGCTTTTCGTTATACGTCGAGATCTTGCGAACGTTGAGGCGCTCGAACACCTTCAGGCGACGCTCCATCTCGGACACGGCCCACTGCAGCGCACTGGCAGCCTGCTTGGGCTCGGTCACCACGGGCACGTAGAGATGCGGCAGGCCGTTATAGCCCGCAAGCTCGACGCGCTTGGGATCGACCATGATCAGGCGAACGTCCTCGGGAAGAGCGCGCATGAGCAAGGTCGTGATGATGGAGTTGATCATGACCGACTTACCGGAACCGGTGGTACCGGCAATCAGCAAGTGGGGCATCTTAGCGAGGTCGGCGACAACCGGAGTGCCCTCGGCATCGCGACCGATGGCCAGCTCGAGCGGGCCACCCTTCACATAGGGAAGCACGTCGCCCAGGTTGACGTTCTGACGCTTGCGATTGGGGATCTCGATGCCCACGAGCGAGGTGCCGGGAATCGGCGCGAAAATGCGCACCGACTGGGCGGCAAGCGAAAGCGCGATATCGTCCTCGAGGCTCGAGATCTTGCTCACGCGCTCGCCCTCGCCGGGCTGCAGCTTAAAGGTCGTGACCGTGGGGCCGGCAATCCAGCCGACGACGCGAGCGCTACGGCCAAACTCGAGCAGGGTAGACTGCAACGACTCGGCAGTCTGTTCCAGTTCCTTATCAGAAGACGCGGAGGACGCCGACTGCGGATTGGCGTGCAGGATTTCGAGCGGCGGGAGCTTGAGGCCGTCTTCTTGTTCGCCCTCGACACCGGCAGCAGTACCGTCCGCTCCCCCATCACCGGCTGCAACAGGAGCAGCTGAAGTCGTAGAGCTGGAGGCATCGGCAACCTTGGGATGCTTTAGGAAGTCGGGAATCTGCGGAGCTGCCGAAACGGGATTCACGGCAAACGGCGGTTCTGACTCGTCAGCATTGTCCGGGTCGTCTTCTATCGAAAACTGTCCGGTGACCTGTCCTGCCTTGGCACGGCGACGCGGCAGCAAGGTTGTCTTGGCGGTCTCGAGCGGAGTCTCGTCGTCCTCGTCATCGCCCTCGGTGAGTTCGATTTCGCTATCGGACCAAGACGGGTCGGGCTCGCTCGTGTTGAGCTTGGGCGCGGCCTTGCCCTTCTTGGCATGACGACGCGGCAGCAGCGTGGTCTTAGCGCGCTCGGCCTCCACGGCCTCGGACACGTCGACAAACGGGTCATCGTCCTCGACGTCATCCAAGACCGGGTCGGCATCGCCTCCCATGACCGTGGTCACCGCGGCATCAGTTCCCTTCTGGCGCAGAATGCTCAGGTGCGGACGGGCGACGCCGGGAACCGACAGGGCCTCTTCGTCGCCCCACGGGCTCACATTGACATCGGCACGACGGCGCTCGGCAAAATCGGCGGCTCGATCGCGTGCGGAGCGCAAAACGCCGCCCACCGAAAAGCCGATAATGACCAGGCCAACGACGACAAGCCCAAGCAAGACAACCATGGCAATAGGTTTACCCAGGGCGTTTTGCAAGGTACTTGCGATAAAGGCGCCAATGTATCCGCCCGACGCAGATAGGTTTTGCGGCGTAAACATGAGGTCGCACGAATCGCTCGTGCCCGGCACCATCAGCGACAGGATAGAGACAATGGCCACAAAGACCACGGCGCCACCCGCGACCGAGCGAATGTTGAGCGGCGAGTCCTCACCCAAAAAGAGCGTGGCGGCAAACAGCAAGATGACGATCGGCAGCACGTAGGCGCCCAGGCCAAAGCCAAGGTGGTAGAAACCGGCAACCGCAGCTGTCACGGGCGCCGTTGCCGGGGAAATCACGGCAATAAAGGACGCAATCGCCAAAACGGCAATGACCACGCCGGCGATATCGCGATTGGCCGAAGGCTCGACCAGGGGCTCGAACTCATCGAACTCGGACTCGTGGCCCTTATTGGCACGCAGATGGGAACCGGCACCCTTAGCAGATGCCGGTTGGTTGTTGGCTTTGTTGCCTTTGGCGTTTTGTGCAGATCCGCGCGCCAAACTAAACCTCCATGACGACCGGGATGATCATCGGACGGGTGCGCGTACGGCTCCAGATAAAGTTGGAGAGCGAATCGCGCACGGCTTTGCGAATGGCATCGGAGCCGCTGCTGGTAAAGGTAAACTTACCCTTCTCGATCGTTTTCATGATGGCTGCTGAGGCATCCTCGGAGAACTGGTCGTCGATGGCAAACGAAACACCGCGGCCCGAGAACTCGATAGCCTCGATCTTCTTATGCTTGAGCGAGACGATGGCAACGGCCGTGACCATACCGTCATTGGCGAGCTTTTGGCGATCGCGCAGGACAATGGGGTCGGTGTCGCCGATGCGCAGACCGTCAACATAGACGACGCCGGACTCGACGGGCGTACCGCGCTTGACGATACCGCCACGCATCTCGAGCGTGTCGCCGTTATCGAGGATAAAGATGTGATCATCCTTGATGCCCATCTTACGAGCAAGCTGGGCATGGGCGCGCAGATGCACGGCCTCGCCGTGAACCGGCATAAAGTAGGTGGGCTTGGCCATGGCCATGAGGAGCTTGAGTTCCTCCTGGCTGCCGTGCCCCGAGACGTGAACGAGGGCGCGGGACTTATCCCAGACGTCGCAGCCAAGCTTGGCCAGGCTGTTGACGACCTGCTGAACGGCCTTCTCGTTGCCGGGAACGGGAGTTGCCGAGAGAATGACGGTATCGCCTTCGTGGATAGAAAGCGTCTTGTGCTCGCCGTTGGCCATGCGGGACAGGGCCGACAGCGGCTCGCCCTGCGAACCGGTGCACATGACGACGATCTTGTCGTCGGGCAGGTTATCGATATCGAAGGCATCGATGATATCGGCATCGTCGATGTTGAGGTAGCCCAACTCGCGCGCCACGCGGGTGTTGGTGAGCATGGAACGTCCAGTCACGACGACCTTGCGGCCGCACTTGCGGGCGGCGTCGCAGATCTGCTGCAGGCGATGGATGTGGCTCGAGAACGACGCGACGAACACGCGACCCGGGGCGTTCTTGATGGCATGCAGCAGGTTGGGACCAACCTCGGCCTCGGACTTGGTAAAGCCCGGAACCGTGGCGTTGGTGGAGTCGGAAAGCAGCAGGTCGATGCCCTGCTTGGCAAAGCGGCTGATGGCGGCATAGTCGGGCGTGACGCCGTCGATGGGCGTCTGATCGAGCTTAAAGTCACCCGTGTGCATAACGGTGCCCTGGTTGGTGCGAATGAACACGCCCAGTGCACCCGGAATGGAGTGCGTCATGGAGAAGAAATCGAGCGAGATGCCACCGAGATTGACATGGCTTCCGCCCTTGACCTCGCGGAACTTAGGTGCGCGGATGCGGAACTCGGAGAGCTTGCCCTCAATAAAACCGAGCGTCAGCTTGCTCGAGAAGATGGGCACCTTGTTGTTGAGATCCTGCAGCAGGTACGGAAGCGAACCAGTGTGGTCCTCGTGGCCGTGGGTGACGATGATGCCGCGGAGCTTCTCCTCGTTCTCCAGGACATAGGTGTAGTCGGGAAGCACCAGGTCGATACCGGGCTGAGAGTCGTCGGGGAACATGAGGCCGGCGTCAACGAGCACCATGTCGTCGCCGCACTCGAAGACCGTCATGTTCTTGCCGATGCCGTCAAGGCCGCCGAGCGGAATGATCTTCAAGGGAGATGATTTTTTAGCTGCCATAGGTTCGTGTGGTTTCCTTTCTTCGAAACGGGTCTGGAACAACCGACGGGGCGCTTCTGGCAAACCGACCGCCGGGAACGTACAACAAAGCATCACAGAGTCGATGCAATAACCACAGTATGATACCCATTTGCCCACCAACAGACCACCCATGCATCAAAGCCCCATCTGAACCTGTGTATCACGCCGG
>OGXX01000965.1_pt1 | contig 30632 bp, 34 predicted proteins | sample 1576301 | NCBI WGS metagenome assembly OGXX01 (sample SAMEA3541469, study PRJEB24748) | human gut metagenome | biome: human gut; feature: human-associated habitat; material: faeces | place: China | collected 2012
AGTCCAGATCCTTGCGGTCCACAACGAAAAGCACTTTGTCAATATAGTTCAGCTTCGTGGCAAGCTGCGCCGTTTTGAAGGAAGTCAGCGTTTTGCCACTGCCGGTGGTGTGCCAGATGTACCCGCCACCTGCTACGGTGCCGTATTTCTTATAATTGTTGGCGATCTCAATGCGGTTCAAAATGCGCTCGGTGGCGACGATCTGATATGGCCGCATCACCAGCAGCATATTTTCCGCCGTAAATACACAGTAACGGGTAAGAATATTCAGAATGGTGTGCTTGCAGAAAAAGGTCTTGGTAAAGTCCACAAGATCGGGGATAATGCGGTTGTTCGCATCCGCCCAGAACGAAGTGAACTCAAAGCTATTGCTGGTTTTGGACTTCTTGGCTTTCTGCGCTTTGGTATCCTTGATATGGTTGAAGCGAGTGGTATTGGAATAGTATTTCGTATTCGTGCCGTTGGAGATCACGAAAATCTGCACAAATTCATACAGCCCACTGGACGCCCAGAAACTATCCCGCTGATAGCGGTCGATCTGATTGAAGGCTTCCCGAATGGGAACGCCCCGGCGCTTCAACTCGATATGGATGAGTGGCAAGCCGTTGACCAGCACCGTCACATCATAGCGATTGTCATGAGCTGCCCCCTCCTCTGTGGAGATGGCATACTGGTTGATGACCTGCAAACTGTTATTATGGATGCACTTCTTGTCAATAAGCTGAATATTTTTGCTCTCGCCGGTATCCCGGCGGAGCACCTGCACATAGTCCTCCTGAATCAGGCGAGTCTTTTCGAGAATGCCGGAGTTTGTGTTTGCCAGCACCTCGTTCCAGAATCGCTTCCATTCGCCGTCCGTAAAGCGATAGTTATTCAGCTTTTCCAGCTGCGTCCGCAGATTGGCAATCAGGTCAGCCTCTTTATGGATGGTCAGGCGCTCATAGCCCAGCTCGCAAAGCAGACGGATAAACTCCTTTTCCAAGTCTGCTTCGCTCTGGTACGCCTCCGAGCGCTTCGACTGCGGCTTGTATTCGGTGACAACAGTGCTTTCGCTGCTTTGGGCAACGATGTTGAAATAGCTCATGGGCTACCTCCTTCCGGGTCAATCTGCCGGTGTAAAAGTCAGCAGCTTGTCCCTGTAGTATTCATATTGCTTTTGTCTTGCTTCGATCTCGGCGGGCAGGCCGGAGGAAAGGTCGGTGCAGATGGCATCAAAGTTGTCGAGAACTTCTACAAGGCGCTTCTGGATTTCAAGCGACGGAAGCGGTACTTCAAAATTAGATATATCTTTCAGACTAATATGCGGAATTGCGCCAGCTGTTTTCTTCTTGTGCACATACTCCGTAAAACGGCCACTCGCAATATAGTGATATACATATCGGATATTGGCCTGATTAGTGCGGATTCGAGTAACACGTTGTACAAGAAGCAATGGTAAATCTTTTTTAGAAACCATTCCGTAACTGCTGCCAACAAGAGAACCATCCATAGAAATCACAATATCCTGATCGTTAAGCAGGTATTTCTCAATACCATCTGTGCTTTCCCAATAACGATTATTCTCCTCCGCAAAGTCCAAATAGCCCCTTTTAATATTCATGCCACGCATTAACCTGATTCCATCTTCTTTGAATTTACCACTATCAAAAGGGAACCCAGAAAGCAAATCGCAAAAATCCCCCAATCGTTTATAAACTGTGGTTGCATCGTTATGAAGCAACTTATCCCTATAATACGCATACTGCTTCTTCCGAGCGGTCAACTCGGCGGTCAACTCGGCGGTCAGCTCGGTGAAATTGTCCAGTATACGGACAATTTCACGCTGCACTGGAAGCGGTGGAAGTGGTATTTCCATATCGAGAACTTTCGCCATATCAGGATGCTTGATACCTGACCCGCGATAAAATGTATCAATCACCTTACCTTGCGACATAAGCCAATAATATAAATATTTGTTATCCAACTTCTCAAGCGCACTTGATGTAGCAATTCGATTATCAGCAGTAACAAATTTCCCCTTATAATACTTTATACAGTCAGTAACAGCACGGGATTTTCCCCATGGTAATGTGACAACTTCACCTTCTTTGAGATTATCGCCAGCCAGTTCTTCAGTTGTCCATCCTGTTTGCTCACCGGTTGATAATAAAAACACATCTCCACCATCGGTTTGCAACGCAAACAAATCTGTGGCAAGTAAATAGGAATAATTGATTACTTTAGGCTGTTTCTTTCTGTCAACAGCGTTGAATTTCTTGTCCCAAGTGGTTACAGACCACAGGGGAACTGATTCTACTCCATTGGGGCAAAGCTCCTGAATCAATTCATCAAGTTTAGTCATCTTCTTCACCTTCTTCCACCATTTTTCGTGCCAGCATACCCAATCCGTACAGTTTTTCACCTGTCTCAACAGGCGACACTGTTTGTTTTTCTAAATTAAAAACAAACAATCCATCTAATGAGAGTAAATAGATAAACGAGTAGTTAATAGGTCGCTGACTATATGTGATTAAGACTTTTAACAATTCATCCGGCATCCAGTCGTCAATGAACAATTCGGAATTTACGAATAAATCATATCGTTTCATCGATGCATATCCGCCAGTATTAAGTTTCTTCATTTTTGTTTCAACAGCCGAGAGAAAATATTTGCACCATGTGTTTCTTATATCCGGATAGTCTAAACCCGTCCAAGCATAGCCCATACCCGGGCCGATCATTCCATATTGGGTATAGTTGTATCCTTTCTTTTTCAAGTAGGCAATTCGTTTATCCTGTTTTTCTTTTTCAAGGTACGGAATTTCACAAGCAAGCGCCATCGCTTCTTGCTCACTTTGCGGAATCGCCGAAGTAACTTCTATCCCAATATTGTTAGAGATATCCCGCAAATCCGGTTTATCCGAAATCTGCAAATTTTCGTATTGATCAGGAAAGAATTTCTCTAAGACAATTTTGGCGTAACATTCATCATAATCCAATTTCGTATGTGAAGGCAATGGACGATCTTTTTCAATCTTAGCCATAATCATCCCTCCAATTACTAATTGCTCATTGCTCATTGCTAATTTCAGCAACGATTTTATCAATTTCCTCTCTCAATTTCTGCTCCCGTGCGACGATTTCCGCAATTTCTGCATTCAACTTCACAATGTCAATCTTTTCACGGGTGTCCTCCTGCTCCACATAGGTGGAAACGGAAAGATTGTAATTATTCTGCTTGCTGCCAACTTCGTCGTTCGGCACAAGGCGGGCAAAATGCTGCTCGTCCTTACGCTCTGCCACAGCGGACACGATGCGCCGGATATTGTCATCGGAAAGCCGGTTGTTCTTCGTAACCTTCACAAACTCCTTGGAGGCATCCACAAACAGAACGGCGTTGTCCGTCTTGTTCTTTTTCAGCAGCATAATGTCCACGGAGATCGTGACATTCAAAAACAGATTGGAGGGCAGCTGAATGATGGCATCCACAAAGTTGTTATCCACCAGATACTTGCGGATCTTCTGCTCTGCCCCGCCACGGTACATAATGCCGGGGAAGCAAACGATGGCCGCCGCACCGTTGGAAGCCAGCCACGAAAGGCTGTGCATAATAAACGCCATATCGCCCTTGGAGGCAGGAGCCAGCACTCCGGCAGGCGAAAAGCGAGGATCGTTGATGAGCAGCGGATTCTTATCCCCCTCCCACGGCACAGAAAACGGCGGATTGGACACGATCAGCTCAAAGGGCTGGTCGTCCCAATGCTGCGGGCTGAGCAGGGTATCCTCCCGGACAATGCTGAACTTATCGAACTCGATGTTATGCAGAAACATATTGATGCGGCAGAGGTTGTAGGTGGTCAGGTCAATCTCCTGACCGTAGAAGCCTCGCTCGATATTATCCTTGCCCAGCACTTTTTCCACCTTCAGCAGCAGAGAACCGGAACCGCAGGCTGGATCATAGACCTTGTTGATTTTCGTTTTTCCAATGGTGCCGAGGCGGGCCAGCAGCTCCGAAACATCGGCGGGAGTGAAATACTGACCGCCCTTTTTACCGGCATTGGCGGCGTACATTCCCATCAGATATTCGTAGGCATCACCAAACAGGTCGGGATTGATGCCATCAGTAGAGAACAGCGGCATCTGCGCTACACCGTTCAGCAGCTCCACCAGCACTTTGTTGCGCTTGGCGACGGTTTCGCCAATTGCCTTGCTGTTCACATCGAAATCGTCAAATAGACCTGCAAAGTCATTTTCCGCATCGCCGCTGGCGGCACTGCTCTCAATGTGGTTGAATACACGCTCCAGCGTCTCGTTCAGGTTGTCATCCTTATCGGCACGGGCGAGGACATTGCAGAACAATTCGGAGGGCAGAATGAAAAAGCCCTTTTCCTGCACCAGTCCCTCACGGGCAGTCTCCGCCTCAGCGTCCGGCATTTTGGCGTAGTCAAAGGCCTTGTTCCCGGCGGCGTACTCGCCCTCGTTGATATAGGCGGTGAAGTTCTCCGAAATATAGCGGTAGAACATCGTGCCCAGCACATAAGATTTGAAGTCCCACTCTGCCACATGACCTGCGTGAACAAGGTCGGTGGCGATTTTATATATGCGGCGGAACAGTTCGTCCCGTTCCTGATCTTTCTTTATCTCTGCCATCTTCATCACTCCTTCTGGGCAATCCACGCCGCTTCAATCTCATCAAAAGGGATGTTGTTTTCCTCACAAAAAGCCTTGATCTTCTTCATTGCTGTGATGTTCGGCTTGGTTTTGGCGTTTTCCCAACGGTTTATCGTTCCAACGGATACATTCAGCGCTTTTGCGAAGTCCTCCTGCGACAGCAGGGCTTTCTTGCGCACGACCCGTATTAACTCACTTAAAGGCGTCATCAAACAATTCTCCTTCCAGAAGATTAACAGCATTATACCATAAACCTATCATTTTCTCAACACCGTTTGGAAAAACTGAATACCAAAATACAGAGGCGCAGCCTTCGGAGTGATCCGTTGGCTGCGCCTCTGTTTGCGTTTCGGAAGAAAATTTTCAAGAACACCCTCAAAATCTGCGGCTCAATTCAAAGTAAGTAGAGAGAAAAATTTTGAGAACCGTCCAAAAACACCCCCACAAAAGGACACCCAAATTCAAAGTAAGTGAGGAGGTCTTTGCAGAACTCACAGCCATTGAGCTGTTCATAAAAAGTTTACAAAATTTTCTTCGTTTTTTCTGCGAAAAAGTTCCCAGTTGATTAGTGAGGGGATCTATAAATTGACCTTCTCGCTGGCTACCTAATAGGGAGAATTTTTTCACAGGGGGTTAATAAACGACCCTTCTCGCCGCCTACCTATTGAGGTGTTCTCCCCGTGTGCCTTGAAAGAGGCGAATTTTTGAAAAAGTGCGGGAATTTTGCAGGAAAATTCGGCAAAGGAAAAGTGAGAGGCGATAGAGGATCCCGGCGTAGTCCGCCGCTCTGAGGTCTTCCGTGTGCACCTTGAAAATTAAATAGCAGAAATTTTGGAGAAGAGGGTCACCAAACACCTACCCATTTTAGTAACAAGTGAGAGGAGGTTTTTCCAATGGTCATCAAAATCACACCGCAGCAGGCGAAAAGAGTCAACGCCCTGCTGCGGAAGCTGTGCGCCAACTACGACGGCGGCAACTGCCTGCTGCTGGACGACGGCGAGCCCTGTGTCTGCGTCCAGAGCATCAGCAAGTACGGCATCTACTGCAACTACTTCAAGAATGCCGTGCTCCCAGTGGACGAAGGGCTGCACGCCGAGATAATGAAGCCGACCGACGGCAAGCGCTGTGTGCTGTGCCGTCAGGCGTTTGCGTCGAGGGCGAAGAATCAGCGTTATTGTCCGGCCTGCGCCGCCAAGCAGAAACGGCTGAAGGCAGCCGAACGGCAGCGCCGAAAGCGGGCATCGGCGTCACGCTTTTAAGGTGCGGACAGCCCTGAAATACAAGGCTTTTTTGAACCCAAATCAACCCAAGCAATACAGCAACACCTTAACCTCAAAAATCCGCTTTGAAAAGCGTGACAAATTCAAGCGAGAGGAGGAATTCAATGAACCCATATTTTACAGTCAACGACTCCGAACATTTCACCTTTTACCGTATCCCAAAGCTGCTGTTCACAGATGAGATTTACCAAACTGTTTCCACCGATGCCAAGATGCTCTACGGCCTGCTGCTGGATCGGCTGTCCCTATCCGAGAAAAACGACTGGAAAGACGAGCACGGTCGGGTCTACCAATATTTCACCATCCATCAGGCGCAGGAGCTGCTGCATTTCGGACACGAAAAGGTCTGCCGCCTGTTTGCAGAATTGGATGCAGCCGACCTTATCGAGCGCCGCCGTCAGGGGCAGGGCAAGGCCAACCGCATCTACTTAAAGGAGTTTATCCAAAAGTCCGATTTTCGGAATTTCAGAAGTCCGGGAATCGGAAGGAAATAAGACTTAGAGAGTGATATTTACTACCCGAAAAAGAGAAAGAAGGTCAACAATGAATAACAAAAACACAGTGCCAATGAAACCGGCGCTCTTAAGAATTGAACAGCTGCGCCCGTTTGAAGACCATCCCTACAAGGTACAGGATAACGAGGAGATGGCTGCTCTTTCGGAAAGTATCCGGGAGAATGGTGTTCTTTCCCCGTTGATCGTCCGTTCCGTTGAAAACAGAGATGAGTATGAAGTCATCAGCGGCCACCGCCGCCTGTATGCTGCCCGGAAGGCAGGTCTGACAGAAGTTCCCGTGCTGATTTGCACCCTTGACCGGGATGCCGCCGCCATTGCCTTGGTGGACAGCAATCTGCACCGGGAGCATATCCTGCCCAGTGAAAAGGCGTATGCTTACAAGTTGAAAATGGAAGCACTGTCCCATCAGGGAATCGCTTGTGGACAAGTTGGCCACAAGTCCCGGGATGATATTTCCGATACAGACAGCGGCAGGCAGGTTCAACGCTATATTCGCCTGACCCACCTCATCCCGGAATTGCTGGAAAAGATGGACAAGGAGGAAATTGCGTTCTCTGTCGGCGTGGAGTTGTCCTATCTCGATGAATACAGCCAGCGGGATGTGCTGGAGCAATGTGAGATCAACGACTGCACGCCATCTTATTCGCGGGCATGGCGAATGCACAAGGCCGACCGTGAAGGGCTGCTGACGAAGGATGTGATCCAGTTCCTTATGAGCGAAGAAAAACCGAACCAGCGGGAGACAGTGAAGATACCCACCGAAAAGCTGCGAGAATTTGCGCCAGATGCCAACCCACAGCAGCTTGAGGACTTCGTTCTCAAAGCCTGCGAGCATTACCGCAAATACCTCATCCGCCAGCGTGGGCGGGAGGAACGATAAGGAGTGATAGAAAATGAAGCGGCAAACGAATTGGATCGTCGGCGTATCCGACGGAAAAGTCCACGAATACAAAATTGGGGATGTGACCTATTTTGTTTCTGCAGAATTTGAGCGCAGCTCTCAAACCAATCTGCGTGACCGTGTACAAAGAACGGTGGTCAGCGATCTCATACCTTTGACGCCCGGTCAGGCATCCGATACAATGGCAGCGGAATATGTGTGTTCGGCTGCCGGGAAGGAGGATAATAATGTAGCCGAAAAAGAATAACAAAATCGGGATAACGGCGCTTTATTGCCGCCTGTCCCGTGATGATGGAGCGGAAGGCGACAGTAACTCCGTAGCCAATCAAAAGCGTTTATTGCAGAAATACGCCAAAGAAAATAGCCTCGGGAATACCCGTTTCTATGTGGACGACGGTTATACCGGCACGAATTTCAACCGTCCGTCTTTTCAGAAAATGATTGAGGACGTCGAAATGGGCTATGTGACAGCGGTCATCGTCAAGGATATGTCCCGGCTTGGCAGAGATTATCTCGGTGTTAGGTACTACACAGACACCTTCTTCCCGGAACACAATATCCGTTCATTGCGGTGAATGACTGCGTAGACAGCGATGACGGCGAAAATGAGCTTGCCCCATTTCGAAATGTGATGAACGAGATGTACGCCCGGGACATCAGCCGCAAGGTGCGGTCTACCCATCGTATCCGGGGCAATTCCGGCGAACCACTGGGCCAGCCGCCCTACGGCTACAGGAAAGACCCGCTGAACAAAAAGCACTGGATCATTGACCCGGAGGCCGCTCAGGTGGTGCGGGACATTTTTCGTATGTGTCTGGAGGGTAAGGGCAACGACACCATTGTCCGCATTTTACAGGAAAATGGGATTCTCAACTGCACGGCGTACTGGCACGAAAAAGTCATCGGCAGGGGCGGCAAAAAGACGCAGCCAAACCCTTATCGATGGAAAAACAGCACCATTCGTAAAATCCTGACCCAGCAGGAATACTGCGGCGATGTGATCAATTTCAAGACCTACTCCAAATCCTTCAAGGATAAGACCCGCATCGATAACCCGGAAGAAAACTGGGTCATCTTCAAGGATGTTCACGAGCCGATTGTCGACCGGGACACCTTTGAGCAGGTACAAAAGAAGATCATCAAGCGGACAAAGCGCCGTGCGCCGAAATCGGAGAATGGCGAAAAGAGCATCTTTTCTGATCTGCTGTATTGCGCCGACTGCGGTCACAAGCTGTGGTATCACGTCAACACCATCAATAAGAATATATGCTTTTTCTCCTGTTCCAATTATGTAAAAGACTACCGTGGCAGTTGCCCGACCCGGCACTATGTGCGGGCGGACGCTATCGAGCAGGTGGTAAAACTGGAGCTACAACGAATGGCGCAATTTCTGCGGGACGACGAGCCAACGTTCGCCGACCTTCTGGAACTCAAGTCCAACCGGGAAATCGCAGAGGAAAAGAAGCGCCTTGAGGGAGAGCTGCAAAAGGCACGGATGCGAACAGAAACCGTGTCCCGACTCTACAAAAAGGCCTTTGAAAAGAATGCGGAAGGGCTTCTTTCCGACGAGGGCTTCCTGCAAATTACCCACGAATACGATGTAGAGCAGCTTGTCTTGAAAGCGAAGATCCCACAGCTCCGGGAGCAAATTGCGGAGGCGGAACGGCAAGCGACCAATAAGGACAAGTTTATCGCTGCCATCCGAAGGTTTATGCAGATGGACGAGCTGACCGCACCGCTGCTGCGGGAGCTTATTGACCATATCGAGGTGTACGAAACGCAGGGCGTCGGAAAAAGTAGAACACAGCGCATCACAATTCACTACCGCTTTGTGGGGTACATCGACATCCCGGCAGCGCCTCTGACAAGTCATTATATCTCCGAAACAAGGCAGGGCGTGGCCGTGGAATATATCCCCGCATAACGAAGGAGAGCAGGCGAAATGCCTGCTCTCCAAAAGAAGCATAAAAAATCGAGTGTTCATAACATCAAATCCGTTATGAACACTCAATATGGTGCGGATAACAGGACTTGAACCTGCATGAATTTGCATTCATATGGACCTGATGATTACACCACTTCGGTGTAAGAATATTTAAGTTCCACTTTTAATTCATACACTATATCATAATAACGTTTTGACTACAATCTTCTGACTAGCTTTATGTTAGTTGAATATCTTACTTTTATTAACAAAAACGGAATTCATTATGTTACATATTCCCATTCACTAAAATATTTATTTACTTCATCTTCGTCAACTCTATTCAGTTTTACATCTTTTCTTTCATACCACAAACAATAGGCGATAGCCAATTTCTTTGCATCATCACCTAGTTCTGAAAATACTTGAGTTGATTTGAGTGATACAATGCTATTATAGGCATCTTCGTCGCTTAAAACGCCTTCAAAATTATCTTTTTGAAAGCTCCATCCATTACCTTGTCCCGAACTCCAATGATTTGCCGTTATTTTAAGATATTTTGGAATATTAGAAGGTATCCTAAGTTCTTTCTTAACATAAATATCTAATGAATCCTTATCAATATTACGCCAGAAGATGTATGTAGGATAAAAATATGTTAAGTCAAATAGATTTAGAGTTTTAGAAGATTCTATTAGTTTATCTATTATTATTCTTTCCAAGTTACTTAGCTGTTCTTCTGAAATTATTCTATAGTTATAATCAATATCCTTACCTATTCGTCCATAAGAATATTCTATTTGAAGTACTAAATCAACTACAATTGATAATTCGTCCGATGAATAAGAGTTGATTAACTCTATGATTCTTTGTTCAGCTTCATCTTGAGAATATGTTTTCATTATTTTCCATATGCAATTAGCTATAAATGTACTCGGAGCAGGATTAAATATTCCTCTTGATTTATGATTTGAGGGTATTGTTAATGCTATAATGAGTTCATTTAAAAATATTGATTTTCTATTTTCTGGTATATCAGGAACATATGAGAGCAATTCTCTTGAATATTCAAGCATTTTATCGTTTTTTATTAGTTTATTAAAATAATTATTTAGTTCTCCTCTATCAAAATCGTTTATGGATTCTAGTATTTCTTGTTTTGAAATAGCTACATCATCTAACGATAAATTAAAATATAAACCAGCACGGGTACGACAGGCAATCTTTTGCTTTTTTCTTAACTCATCATCAGAATCCCCAGAGTGATGATATCCTCCTGTCAACCATGAAAATTTTGGAAATAACGTCTGTACTATTTGTATCATTAATTCTGGATTATCATATATTTCCTGAAATTCTTTTAATCTCTTACTATATGCTTCTTTTTGTTCAACCCCAGAAATTCCTCTTGTATAAATACTTCCGCAAATACTATCAGTATTTTTATATATCCAGTTGTAAATACTTGAGGCACATATTTGTAGCGTAGTAATTGCGAGTAAGTCAATACAATTTGTTTCATCATGCATTAGGCTATATTTAAACTGATAGACATTAATTATTCTGTTAACATCCCTAATGCTTTTAATAAAGGGAGATATACAATAATTGAAAACATTATCCCAATAACTTTTTTCAAAATTAGAACAGGGTATTTCGCCAAACCAGAGTTTATTCAGTTTTTCAAAGAAAACACTCTGAACTAAGTCGCCTTTTGCTTCTGGAATATTGAATGGAACCTGTATTATCTTTTCAAGGTATTCTTCACCGTTGCATTTTTGCTCTTCACTTAGTGCTCTCACAACAATTTCTCTGTCAAAAGAAAGCAAATAAATAAGATTCGGAAAACCAGCCAATGAATTAACTAACTGAAAAATCAGTTTAATTTGATTATTGTTTAATCTGTCAATATCATCAATAATCACGATGAATTTGTGACTTTGATGACTTAACGCCTTAGTAACTTCTTCTTTCTTTTTATTAAGATTGTTATCATTACCGTTGGATAGCTTTTTTCCCGTTTTCTCCATAATCCACTTTATCGGTTTTATATATTTTCCGGCAACAGGTATGTTTTCTGCATATTCGAAAACTGTAGAATATTCTTGCAAGGCTTTTCCAACTTTATACAGGCTTTCACTCTTTGAATTAACATTAAGCTCTGCAAGCATAGTTGAAAAAAACTGAGTAATCAATTGAGTTTGGTCTGAATAATTCCACGGATTAAAATGTACAATTATCGGTTTTTCGTCCTCACTATAATTTTGTGTAAGTGTGTTTATATATGTTTCTACCATATTAAGAATAGAAGTCTTTCCAGATCCCCATTTGCCGCATAGACTAATTGTAAAATTATCTGTATTTGTGTATGATAATATTGCTTTTGCGAGTTGCTCTGAAAAAGACGCTCTATTTAATAAGTCAGAGCTAATGTTATCAATTGGCTTATCTGTATTAAACATTTTTCTCATTCCTTTATGATAAATTCTTTATTCCATTTTCAATTGTATAATTATTTCATAAAAATTTTCGTCAACATTAATGTGTATAAAGGATGGCTATAATAATTTATAAAAGTTTTGTGATGAACGAGAATACAATTCCTTACAAAAAATCAACAATTGTTCTTTACCATAAAAAACAATCTCGGAAAACGGAACAGAATCTCACCATTCTTCTGCACTTGATACCGTTGTTGCAATTCTATATATACATCATCTATAAACTCATTAGCTTCTGATTCCGAAAGCTGTTCGAGGTACGGTCTTAAGCCTGTACCTTTGTACCATTCTATAATACTCTCGTAGCTTGGCATACGGTGGCAATAGGTCGTTTCCCATATTTCAAAGCTATTTGAAATATCCGAAAGCACATCAAAGTATTCATCTGTTTTGAGGTTATTGTACTGCCTTGAAATGATTTTACTACTCCATTTTTCAGTTTTTGCAAGCTCATTTATGATAATATGAACTGGGTGTTCCTGTTGCTTAGGTATTTGAATTGCAAGGATTCCGTTCGGTTTTAACAGCGTCATCATTTTTGGCAAAAGCTCTCGGTGATTTGGTAGCCATTGTATACAGGCATTTGAAAAAACTATATCAAACTTATCGCTTATCTCATTCAAATCACCGTTTGCATCAAGTTTGATAAACTCTATATAAGGGTATAATTCCACTGCCTTTTTTAACATATCTTCAGAGTTATCAGCACCGATTATATGTGAATTTGGAAATTTATCTTTCAAAACTTTTGTGCTGTTACCTGGGCCGCAACCTAAATCAAGTATGTTATCTGGATTGAGCGTTTCAAGTCTGTTTGCTAAATCAATAGCTGGTTGTGTCCTGCCTTTTATAAATCTCTCATATTGAATCGGATTCCAATGAGGCATACTAATCTTCCTTTTTATTTAAATAATTATTTTCTTCCGACTACCAAGAAGTGAGGGCTTAATCCTATCAGTGTTTCCTCGTGTTCGGTTGTGTGGATAATATCGAGCAGTCTTTTCCTGCTCTCTGTATCCTGCCACTTTTCATCAAGTTTCGGTGTTATCCATATGCAACCTTCAACAGCGTGATTTTCAACAATCTCAAATCCGCTTTTTCTTACTTCATTTCTTAATTCGTCAATAGTATGAAAATATGCGTTTGCTATAATAAACGGATACTCCTTCGGACGGTTGTGTTTTCCTGTTGTAAGCTCAAGTTTGAGCATATTCATATAAATATCGTCATCTATAAAGTCACAGCCGTTCCCGTAAACAGACAGTGCCCAAGTTGCAGAGCTGAATTTTGATATGCCTGCCGCAATAAGCAGACCGCCTTTTTTCAGCAGACGGTACGCTTCTTTTAATGCTTTTTCTCTGTCGGATTCGTTTTGCAGGTGATACAGCGGTCCCATAAGCAAAACAACATCTGCGCTCTCATCAGGCTTGTTTATTTCTCTTGCATCTCCGATTTCTGCAATGTAATGCGTTTTCATATTTTTCTTTGCATATGCAACAGCAGTAGGTGCAAGTTCAATCAGCGTAACATCGTGACCAAGTTCAGCAAGCCACTCGGAGTATTTACCGATGCCTCCGCCTATATCGTAAATTGTACTTTTCTCGGTTATGTACTTTGAAATAATCTCCTTTGAACGATAAAACTCTACTTTACCTAAACCACGCTCAAGACGGTCAATTTCAGCACCGTTATTGTAAAAATCATAAACTTCTTTTATATTTTCCATTTAATCAATCCTCTCCATATCCTCCTGTTATCTCAATAGGGTTTCCGTCAGGATCCATAAAAGTAAAATACCAGTAAGGAGAAAATACATTCAGATACCTTATGGGCGTTAATTCGGTTGCAATTCCTAAATTAACAATTCTATCGTATTCTTCCTGTAAATCAGGCACACCTAAATTGATAAATACTTTTCTGTTGTTTTCACTGTTTACGATAGCTACTGAATCATCATATATCGGATACGATTCGCCTATTGTTTCCATTTGTTCAGGATGTTCGCAATCATAATAACCGTTAAAAAGGCAAATATTCAAGCCGTTGTTGTTGAAAACAGCAAAGCGTTCTCCGTTTCTTGCACTAACCTTCATATCCAAGAGCTTTTCATAAAAATCAAGAGATTTATTAAAATCTTTAACTACCAAATAAATTGAGCCGTATCGCATTTTAACTTCTCCTTCCTGTTAAGCATTGATATATTCACTTATTCATATTGTTTACAAAATTGATTTCTCTGGCAGTTAATTCCACCCACGCAGGATAGAAGCCGCTTTTGATTGCATTGCGTACCGATTTGATATTAGACCAAGCGGCGCAATAGAAAGGCACCTTGCCGAGCTTTAAGATTTCAAGAGATAATTTGCTTGTCAATGCAGAAGCAACACCTTTTCGTCTGTACTCGGGAAGTACATCAACGCCAATCTGATACATCATTTTGCAATCGGCGGAACATCCCGCAAGCCCTATCAGTTTGTCGTCATCATAAGCACCAACCGCCAAAACATCTCTTTCTCTATCATCAAACGTAAGGCAGTTGCTCCACTTCTCCGAATACAAGTCTGCAAAATCCTGTTTCTGTAAGACACGCAGCTCATATCCGCAATCAAGCTCTTTCAGTTTGGTGACATCAGGCAGGAAATACTCCGCCATAAAGCAGACCTTTAAATCGAACGGTGCAAGCAGTTCGTTCAACACATTGATATTCGGTGTTTCAAAACAACGGTATGCAGAATATTTGTTAATATATTCTGTAACAACCGCTTTTGTTCTTTCACTCGTTTGAGCAACTATATTATTGCCGTATGAAACGAGGTCGCACTCCAATGGCAAAGATATATACTTCCTTGCTTTTGGGTTTGCTTTGGATATCGACACAATGTTGTGTTCAGCTAAAAAATCTTTTGTCTCACAGTTGCAGTCATACGCCGACTGTTGTAATGCGATTTCTAATATATCTTTATTTGTCATTTTCGTTACCTAACCTATGTATCATAATATATTCCTGCTCGTTTTCGCAGGCGATTTCAAAGCCGACCTTATGGTACATTCGGACAGCGTAGTTTCCCTTTTGAACAGCAAGAGAGGCCTTTGGATAATTCAGTTCCTTCAGATGTTCAAGCATTCTGTTCATCAGTGCAGTGCCTATCCCCATTTTTTGATATTCGTCAAAAACCGAGATAGCAAACTCAACTGTAACATTGTCAATACTGCCGTATCCATTGATATTACGCACCCACACTGCTCCGATAATTCTATTATTAACCTCGGCACAAAAGCAATAATCATCCTTTTGCCTTCCAAAGTCCTTTATGTAAACCTGAAGCTCGGGCTTATTGATAATAGATTTCAGTGCTAAGTTTGTTGTGTCCGGCTGATAAATTGCCTGATATAAAAAATCATCAAGCAGAGGGTATTCGTTCGGATGCATTTTTCTAATTGTTAAATTCATAACTCTTTCTCCATATATCCGCAATTGAGAAATGCTACAAAACGGATTTCCTGCAACACTCCGTCATCATAAGTTGCATTGAACGCATTTAATTTACCGTTCGGATATAGTTTTCGTATCATAAATATCTTCCAATGCACATAATTCGCTTAAATTGCTAATTGTGAAATTTGGTTGTTCTTCTTGTGTCAAAGGCACAGCAAGTCCGCCAAAGGCTTGTTTTATCCATACGGTTTTCATTCCGATTTTATTGGCAGAAACAATATCATTGTCGAGCCTGTCGCCGACCATTACCGCTTCTTCTGCTTTGCAATCAGCTTTAATAAGATCAATTTCAAAGATACGTAAATCAGGCTTTGCAATTCCCTCCTCGGCAGAAGCTACAACAAGTTTTATATATTTAAGTAAGCCGATTTTTTCTAACCGTTCTTCGCTTCCAAAGGTCTGATTGGCAATAATTCTGATTTTATATTTCTTGCTTAACTTTCTTAAACATTCTTCCGCTTCAGAATATACAAATTCGTCATCACTGTTCCAAGGAGCCATAGTCAAGCCGTAATATTCAAGTGCCTTATGGTAGCCATTTTGATTGTATTTTGAAATCTCAACCATTTTGCTGTAAAAATCATCATAACTAACATTTGTATTTGCTATGGTCTTTTCAACTCTTTTTCGGAAAGCAACACTTTCATCAACAAGTGTTGAACCTATATCAAAGAAAATCCATTTAATGTTTTTCATCTTATTATCTTCAAATTCAACTTATATTCTAAACATCGCATCAATTCATTATAACGAAATATTTTTCTTTAGTAATTATATCTCCGATACCGTGGGGTAATTTTTTTAGAATGGCTCCTTTAATTAACTCAATAGCATTATCTTTACATAAAGCCACATGTATTTCGCTTAATGTACTTTTACTTTCAAAAAGTCTTGATAATTGTTGAAAGAAAGCGGATACGGATTTGATTGCTCCATCTCTTAGCATATCGTCTAAGTAAAATATTAAAATCTTCTGAAAATCTATTTTTCCTTCGATTAATGGCAACAGTATTAGCTCGCTCTCCCCTGAATAAACCCATTTTGTTTTTCTTTCAAGTTTTCTTGTGAATTTCACAAATTGTTCGTTACTAAAGTACCATTCTGTTCCATCAATTTTTGCGACAGTTTCCTTATCAGGATAATTCTCACCCCAATACGAGCCGAATCCTGGAAGATAAAAATTAACATTTCTGCCGGTTAAATGATGGTAATAATTCAAGCTATTCAATATGCTTTTTCCGGACTCCAAATCCGGACGCGTAATAAAAACACCTATATAATCGTTCCTTAGACCCCTTTCAATATAATTACTATTTATCTTTTTTATCATTTCCTCGTAAGTTAAAGCGTTAATCATAATGCCTCCATAAGTTTTGCTAAAAAATACTTATCAAAATGGTAATACTCTGAACGAATTATACTACAAACTCGCTCATAAGGTAATAGAAAAATAAACGCAATTGTATCCATTTTGTTAAAGGTTCCTCGTAAGTCCATAATCAGTTGCCAGCTAAAAATTTCTCCATTAAATAAAATCTTCCCATACGCCAATCGGCATAGCCTACGATTTTGTAGCCGAGGTTTTTATAAAGCTTTAGTGCATAAGAATTTTTGTTGAAAGCATCCAGTCGTATAGATTCAATACCAGCTTTGCTAAGTTTGGATTCAATATATTCCATTGTAATTTTGCCGACACCTTTATTTTGAAAATCAGGGTGAACGCAAAGCCTGTGAATGATTCTATATTTTGTATCGGGATACTGCCAATCTCCATTATTGTATTCTTCGTCACAGGAATTGTTTATTACATAAATGACAGCTATCTTTTCGTCAACAATTCCTATGTATAAGTCATTATTGTCAATATCCTGTTTTATAGTAGCTTCATCGGGATAAATTGCATCCCACTGATATATTTCTGCTTCATTCATACAAATTATAGCGGATTTGATAAGCTCCATTATTTCATATAAATTTTCTAAAGCTGCTTGCTTGTACTCAATATTCATAATTTTCCTCACTATATTTTCTTTGTATAGCAGATTATCCTGTTTGCTTCGTCAAAGCCTAAATTCATATGAAATTGCTGACTGATTTCATTATCGAGTTCACAGTCACTGGCAAATTCACTGCAACCTTTTTCCTTTGCCCACTTCTCGCAGTAGTTCAAAAGCTGTTTTGCAAAGCCTTGTTTTCGATATTCTTCTTGTACAAAAATTCCTTCTAAATATCCTACCGGACTGCTGTTTGTGCCTTCTACATAATCGTGCCTTAATCCACATTGTGCAAATCCTTCTATAGTTCCGTTAATAATCAACAGGAATAAAGCATTATTATCGCTTTCCATTAATGAAGAAAAAACATTTGACAAATCTTCTACTGTATGGCTTGCCCACATCTGAACAGCTAATAAAGCGATAGCTTCACTGTCAGCATTCGTAGCTTTTCTGTACTCTATTTTCATAACATAACTCCCTATAACCATTGAATAAAAGCAGTTTTGTCCTCGGAGTTGTAGCCTGCTTTTTTATAGAAGTTTAATGTTTTATCGTTCTTTGAACATGTGAGTAACATCATTTTGTAGCAATCTGATTTCTGTGCAAGTTCTTTCGCATAATTCAGGCACGCTGTTGCGTAGCCTTTTCCTCTGTAATCAGCGTGAGTAACCACATTTTCTATAAAAGCATAGGGTCGGATATTTCTTGTAAGATTCGGAATTATAACGCACACGCAGGAAGAAACAATTTTCCCATCAACCTCGCAAACAATAATATGATGATTTTCATCGTTACAAATTGCATTCCAAGTTTTCTCTAAATGTTCACTATGCTCAGGAACACCAAGTTCATGCAAATGCGTATATAATTCAAGTAACTTGTTTAGTTCGTCTGTTTTGATTTCTCTAATCATTTTCATCACCGTAATTATGCACATTCAACAATATATATTTAAATTATTCCACCAAATAAGTTCATATATCAACTGTCCTTTTTTGCATTTTTATAGCATTCCTTACCCCACCAAAATGGAGTAATCTCTTTCAATATCACAGTCTCCCTTTTTTAAAGTCAGTCATTATTTCCCCATATCTTCATTTTTCTCGTTAAGCTGCATAAAGAACTCTCTGCATACTCCGCAGGGTATTCCGTCACCCTCGCCGTATGGGGCTTTATCCATAAATGCAATCAGATTACAACAGTCTGTCAGCTGTTCATATACATATTAAGTGCAGCTACTCGCTCAGCACATAAATTCATAACTCCGCTGCAGCTTTCAATGCAAAAGCCTGTGAATATCTCTCCGTTTTCAGCTTCCAGAGCGCATACAACGTGATGAGCCATAACAAACGGAGATACATCTTCAGGATGGTACTCCTGCTTTGATTTTTCGCATAATTTGTTCCAAATATCCATATTTCAATCTCTAATTAAATGTATTTTCAAGTATTGTTAAAGTTCTATAATCAACATTCAATTCTGCTGTTATGCCATAAGGTAAAATACATCTCGGCTGACAATGACCAAAGTTAAGATTATACATAACGGGAACATTTGTACCTTTGAACACTTCTTTATATACAACCTTATATTCATCATAATAAATTTCATCGAAGGGTTTGCCGACAATCAAACCGTTGATTTGATTGAATATACCTTTATTCATAAAGAAATCGAGCATTGTTTTAAGCATTTTAGGTGAAGACTTTACTTCACTTGTTTCAAGAAACATAATTTTGCCTCTCCAATCCTCAACATTTGGCAAGATATCGTATTTATTTAGCACGTCAAATTCATCTGCGTATCTGCAACTGTTGTAGGCTTCGTAAATGCTCTCAATACAACCGCCGAGCAACTGTCCTGTTACAACTCCACTACCGTTTAAAATCTCGTAACCGAAATTTTCTTTAGTAGATTTTCTAGGCTTTCCAATTTCTTCTTTTCCATAGCTTTTTCTGTCATAATAAACAGTATCAGAGGACTTTATTTCAAAACTTCCACTGCAATTAAAGAAAAGCTCAAAGTATTCTTTGGTGTATGGAAGCATATCATTATCAAGCTCCGCAAGATCGCATAAAATATTAGGACCATAAAAGGTACTCATACCGATTTTATGAAACATCAGGTGGTTGATTGTTGTGTCTGAAAACCCAGTGAAAATTTTCGGGTGTTTTCTAACATTCTCTATGAACTCTTTGTCATTCATGAGATATGGTGTAAGCTTGTATGTATCCACACCGCCGATTGAGCAAATTACGGCTTTTATGTCTTTATCTGAAAAAGCTAACTTCAAATCATCAGCACGCTTTTCAGGGTGATTTTTCAGATATTCAAAACCCTTTAAAGCATTTGGCATCACTACAGGCATTAAATCGTAACCTCTTAAGCGGTTTAATGCTATCTCTAATTCGTGCCTGCAAAAATCCTCGCCCATAATACCGCTTGACAAGGATACTATTGCTATTTTATCGCCCTTTTGTAATTTCTTTGGTTTTATCATAATAAGTTCACCTATATAATTTTCAAAATCTTACTTAAATTCTATCATAAAAGCTGGAATGTAGCAATTAATTTAAAAATCAAAACACTAAAAATATTGCATCAAATAACAAATCGAGAGTGTGGTTTATATCATAGTTGTTTTTGAAAATCTTCTTTTAATTGTTTCAAGATTTTCTTTAATCTTTTTTCTGCACCTTCGGCTGTCAGACCAACTCTCAATGACGCTTCACGGATTGTCATTTTCTCCTTGCTTTTCAGGCAGTCGGGACAGATACCAAAGACTAACTCAATCAGCCTTAAATCCTTTGGCTTGAGTTTGCTCAAAGCCGTTCTTAATTTTTTTCTCTGTTCGTTTTTGAAATATATTTCCTCAGGGGACAATGTATCCATTTCAACATCAGTGATTGAAGAATTGAAATAATTTTCATTATCTTGATTGTGAATATCAAAATTGCTGTTCTGCTTAAACCGAATTGAAGTAATAATGCAGCTGCGAACTGTACTCTTTGAAATGTTCAATTCATTTGCAATGTCCGTGATTGTTTCTTCAAGAGGCTTGTTATTCGGTTGTTGCGAGTACAGCAATGCTACTTTCCTTAAATTCTGATACAGGTTATTATTGTCGATATGTACATTGCCGCAGACAGTACGGACATATTCGTGCCACGTTTTGAGCACTTTATATTTTATCAGTTGCAGTAAAGGTATATCCGAATCGTAGCTTTGCAGTTCACTCCACAGCAGAGATATAAAAATTTGTTTCAAGTCGTCAATTCTGTTACTATCCAAGCTGTATTTCTTTATAAACAGTCGAGCGTTTCTGTTGAGTACAGGCTCATAAAAATAGAGAAATTCATTAAAGTATTTTTCGTAATTTGTTTCCTTGTAGCGTACAAAATAATCATTCAAGTTAGCAGGCTTGATTGGAACGTAATCAAGCTGATACATTTTATTTTCCTTAATCTTTCATAGCCTCCTCATAAATTTTTGAAAGCTCCATATCTTTCTCTTATTGATTTTCAGCATAGTCAAAATCAACATTTGCTAAATTAAAATAATAATCAATAAGCTCCTTTGCCTTGGCAGATACATTCGCACTGTATTTGCTCAGGCTTTTATTTTTACGGATAGAATCGTAACGATTTTTCCATAGAACATAATGCGGACTGTCGGATTTTCTCTGCTTTTTCATTTTCCTTTTTGTGACTTCCGGGTGTTTTGCAATGTACGAACAAGGCACTCCGTACTTCTTATTTACCGTGCTGCAATATAGTTGATTGCGTGCTGTGGTCATAAAGAAATATCTATCACAAATATCGCATCTCCAAAGGTAGTGCCCGTGAATATAGCCTTCAAATAAATCCGTCATCAGAAAGTCTTTCAGATTATTGTAATAAACCTTCCGGTAAATCTTACTTGTGCCGTTTTCAGACTCTACCACAGGGATTATTGTTGCTCTCGTGCCGAATGGGTGGCTGTTAACGTCAAATATAAAATTCATATACTGGTCGTTTATAAAATCGCTGAATGCTTCTGCGAGTTCTGCTTTTGTTCGTGCGTTATTTTTTACTATTTTATTTGTAATCTGAAACACGACAGATGAATAATATTTTACTTCCTTTACAGCTGATGAAATAAAGAAACCGATTAAGAAAGCCGTTTCCAAATCAACAGATGCTTTGACTAACTCGTCTAATTTTTCTGAAATCTTTATTCTATATTCATTCTTTGTGAATCGTTCATATTCCTCATAAAGTTTGATTTTCTCTTCTGTGAAAAACTCATTGATTATTTCTTTGCATTTCTTGATGTCAAATATTTTAAAGATTTCATATTGACTCAAAACATCAATAACTAAAATTATTTTTGCACGATAATTTAAAAAATCGGTTCTGTTAAAATCCTTATTTAATAATTCTTCTGTGAAATTTTTTAAATCTTCAAAAATACTTTCATCAATAAAGCGACTATCGGTATCCATTACAAGAAAACTTGTGTAACCGATAGGATATTCTTTATCGCTGATTGCAAACTTATCTTTTCTATATGTGACGCTAAAAAGATTAGTTGTATTCAGTTTTTTCAGTACATTGTCCTTAAAGTCCATAGTATCAACTCCGTTTATATTATATCACTTTGAAAATAAAATCACAAGTGTATAGGAAAGCAAATTGTGTTGTCACGGACTTTTACGGCTTTTTGAAAATTTCTGACATTTATATATTGAGAGCAAAAAGCTTTCAATATTTTATGAAAGGAGTTGTTATAGTGCATAACAATAAAAAGCTTACTGTCATTGACGGTGAAACATTAATGGATATGCGAATCAAGCTGATAAGCTTTTGCATTGACTCGTTGCTTCCGCAGGGAGTATCAATGCTCTGCGGTGCTCCGAAGATAGGTAAGTCGTGGTTAGTGCTTGATTGGTGTGTTCGCATAGCCAAAGGAGAGGAGGTGTGGAATTTTAAAACTACGAAGGGAACTACCTTGTATCTTTGTCTTGAGGATAATTTGAGCAGAATCCAACAAAGGCTAAATGAAATTACAGATGAAGTTCCGAACAATGTATTCTTTGCAACATCTTCGTGTTCGCTGTCGGACGGACTTGCAGAACAGATTGAAAGTTTTGTCGCAGAGCATAAAGATACGGTTCTGGTTGTCATAGATACATTTCAGATGATACGAAGTAAAAATAAGGATACTACTTACGCAAATGATTATCAGGAAATTGAGGAACTGAAAAGATTAGCGGACAAGCTGAAAATTTCTCTTCTGCTTGTACATCATCTGCGCAAGCAAGGTGACAATGATCCTCTGAATAAAATCTCAGGCACAACAGGAATCAGCGGTGCGGTTGATACAACATTTATTCTTGATAAGAGCAAGAGAAGTCAGAACAACGCAACTATGATTTGCACGGGCAGGGATATTGAATACAGAGAGTTGGAACTGAACTTTTCAAAAGACAATCATATGTGGAATTTAGTTTCGGACAGTGTAGAAAGTCCTGAAATACTTTTGCCGGAAGAAATGAATTCGTTAATTGAATTTATGAAACAAAAGATTGTCTTCAAGGGGACAAACTCTGAGTTCGCAGAAGAATTTAATTCTTTCTGCCGTAAGGAAATCTCTGCAAAAGCGTTAAAACAGATGATGAATAAATGGCGTTACGAATTAGAGAGCAATGACATTTACTTTAGCTCATACAGAAGTAACGGAAAAAGATTTGTAAATGTTCACTATCTGCCCGATAGTGACTCAAGTGCCGTAAGTGACGTAAATATTATTAGCGCCAAAACTTGCGTTCCTTTCGTCACTTGCGACCATGACGAGCTGTGTCAGCCAACGTGAGCCGATTTGTGCGATTATTTTGCAGAGGTGGAGGAGAGTTATCCGACTGCAAGTAAAAATCGCAATTGGGGCGAATTTACGGCAGAATTGAAAGTTTATTTTCAGTAGCAGAGGTTGGGGCTACATTTCCCGGACTTGTCCGGGGCAAGCAGAGCGCCCGGCTGTCCGCCAAACGCATAAAGTCGGGCGGAAGCCCGGACCCACTTTAACACGGAGGTGCATAAAAATAGAAAATCGTAAGAGAAATCAAACCTTAAGTATCAGATTAACTCAATCTGAAAAGTCAGCTATTATTTCAAAAGCTAAGAAATCTAAATTAACCTTGACCGAGTATATTTTGAAATCTTCATTTAAAACACAAATCAAAGTTATTGACTTGCAACTACTGCTCGTTGAGCTAAAAAGGATTGGAAACAACCTGAATCAGATAACACGAAAGATAAACAGCGGTGCTTTTAATTCATACAACTTTAGTGAAATGATTGCTATGCAAAGAAAAATCTATGACGCAATTATAAATCTGTCGGAGGAAAAGTGATGGCGACCGTAACATATATTCGTGAGTCAAAGCAATCAATCAGTGCGATGAAAGGTGTAATTGATTACTGCTGTCAGGATAAAAAAGTCTATGATGAGATTTCGAATCAAAGACTTGTAAGCGGAGTTAACTGTGACGGTGAAAATGCCTTTGCAGAATTTCTTGCAACAAAGAAATCGTATAAAAAGACGGACGGAATGAATTTCTATCAGTACGTTCAATCCTTCTCACCCGAAGAAAATATTACTCCGGAACAAGCTCACGAGGTTGCGTTAGAGTTTGCCGAGAAAGCGTGGACAGGATATGAAGTTTTAGTTGTAACACATTGTGATGCACAGCATATTCATTCACACTTCGTAATCAACTCTGTTAGTTTTGAGAACGGTAAAAAGCTTTGGCAGAATCCAAACACACTCAAATCATTACGAGCCTTGAGCGATGAGATATGCAGACAGCATAATCTTTCAACTCTTGAGCCTTACAGAAAAGACGGTATGAAAATCTCTACAAGAGAATACCGCACGGCAGTCAAAGGTCAGAGTTGGAAATTCAAACTGATGGATGACATAGACAAAGCAATGAACATAAGCGGAAGCAAAGAAGATTTCATAAATGCAATGTCAATTATGGGTTACTCGGTAACATGGACTGACGATAGGAAATACATCACCTATCAATGTCCGAACAAAATGAAGTGCAGAGATATTAAACTGCACAACGAAAAATATTTGAAAGGAAGCATGGAAAATGAATTCAGATACAGGCAAGAACAATATTTTGGAAAGTCTCAAACAGAGGAACAGCAACTCGCTGACAGCGATAGAATTACTATCGGGAGAAACGAAAGTGATTTCAATTCCGTCACAGGTCAGAGAGGAAGAACTCACCCTGTTGAGAACGGCAATAACCTTTCAGCCGGAGCTGTACAATATGATTTCAAAAATCTCAACGGACGACCAGATAGCGGAATATCTGGAGAGGATTCTGGAAATCAACAAAGACAATATGGAATCAATCTCGAAGAGTTGTCAGACGGAGCTGAAGAAAATTTCAGAACAGAGTCTGAAAGGAATCAGGACGGTGCAAACACAGATGACCGAATCTATCCAACAGGCTGGGAAGAGTCAAGAGCAGTTTTTGAACAATACCTTGCAAAAAGGTCAGGAACTGGAATTAGCAATTGCGTCACAAGTGAAGAAGTCAACTCTGCTGACAACCTTAAAATGGATAGCAATAACGGTGCTGTCCTCGGCAGTATCAACTCTCTTGCTGAATCACTTTCTCGGATAATTGATGATGAATCGGAAGATGAAGAAGAACGCAGAAAGCGGATTGAAGCCGAGCAGAACGGAAGCAATATTGGTACTTTGCTTGGACTTACAGCAGGTATGATTGCAGGTGCAATATCAAAAGAAGAAAATAATGAATATGAAGAACCTGATGACAGTCCGACTATGCAAATGTAGTCGGAGAAAGGAGGACTATGAGCAGGAAATCAGAACTGGTAATTATTGAATCTGTTTTTTACAACTACACAGGCACAGACGAGCAATTTAATACTTTTCTGAAAAGTGTAATCAAGGATTATGTTTCAGAAAATAATCTGTTGCCTGATGATGAAAATATTATTGATAAAAAGTCAGCATAATAGCTGGATATTAGAAACGAGTTGTGATATGTTGTGGTTGCACCGAGGTGGTGTGACCACAACATTCAGATAACAAATGAGAGGAGAATCAAAATGAAAGTATGGTTGTATTACAGACTGTCGAGAGATGAAGATGCCGAGCTTAACTCATTGACAAATCAGCGAAATATATTAGTCGAATATGCTAAGGCAAACAATCACGAAATCGTGGGAGAATCTTATGATGATAATGTTTCGGGTATGCACTTCAATCGTGAGGGCATCAATAAAATCTATGAGGAGGTTGAGAAGAAAAGCTTTGAAACAATCCTTGTAAAGGATATGTCACGGCTCGGCAGACATAAAACTCAAACAGCAATATTCATTGATTACCTAAGGGAAAATGGAATCAATGTAGTTTCTGTAACTGAAAATCTTGACACAGGAAACGAATCGGACGATTTGATTATCGGTTTTAAAGGACTGTTCAATGATATGTATGCCCGTGATATCTCAAAGAAAGTCAGAGCAGGCATGAATCAAAAGTTAAAGGACGGACTTGTCCTGACACCGCCTATGGGGTATTTCAAAGATAAGAATACCAACGAAATAGTCATAGTTGAGGAACACGCAGAAATTGTCCGTAGAATTTTTGATATGTATTTAAGCGGTTACGGATTCAATGCAATAGCGAAAATCTTGAATGAGGAAGGTGTGAAATCTCCTGCATACTATCAGAAAAAACTATTCGGCAAGAATCTCGGCTACAACAAACCCGAGATAGGCAGAAGATACCTATGGGATAACAAAGGTGTCAAGAGAATTCTTGAAAACGAGTTTTACATAGGTACGGTGGTTAATCACAAGACCTACAACAATAAAATCAATCACATCAGAAAGAATCTTCCCGAAGAGGAACAATACAGACATGAAAATATTGTACCTGCCATTATCGATGAGGATAAGTGGAAGCTGGTACAATTTTTAATCTCGGATAAAGTTAAAAGAAATGTAAGAGCAGGAAGTAATAAACCATGTCACAGATATGCAGGACTTATCAAGTGCGGTGACTGCGGCTCGTGTTTTGTATGCAAAACAAGAAAATGGCGAGAACATCCCGATAGGATAGAATATGTATGCAACGGCTATCACCGATACGGCAAGGAGAATTGCAGTCCGCATAGAGTAAACGAAAGGGATCTTGATGAACTGATATACAAGGAAATTCTAGCGGTCAAGGACTCTGCAATTGATAATTACAAGTCCATTGAAACCAATGTTAAGAAGTGGATGAAGAAGAAAAACACGGTTAATAACAAGCTGAAAAAGCTGGAAGATAGGCTTGAACAGCGCAAGAGCGACCAAAAAGAAATACTTCTTGAACGCATCAGGGATAAGGAACACGCAGAAATCTATACCGAAATGCTAAAAACTTGCGAAGAAGATATACAGCAGATAACAGAAGAAATTGAATCTATTAAATACTACAATACAACGATTAAGAAACGCAAATCAGAGTTGAAGAAAACCGTAGACATGATTGAAGAAATCATCAAGGACGGAGCAATCAGTGATGCAAATTTACGGTTGCTGGTTGATGAAATCAAAATTTATGAGAGTGATAAAAAGCTGAGGATAGAAATTAATCTGAAAGCCAAATTTACAAAACATTATGAGATTTACGGAAAAAACGGTGTGGAGCATAATCTTATATTGCAAGGGTAAAAATGATTGGCAGACGCACGACCTTTATAAATATAAAATTATGACAATTGCATAATTTAACAGAATTAAATTTGTAGTAAATATACAAGAAGTCTCAACCCCAAGGTTGTGCGTCTGCCAACGATTTAAGCAATGAAAAATGGAAAAAAGCACGTTCGATAAAATCGGGCTTTTTGTGGTGCGGATATTCTACAGTTTTGTTATTGCTTGAAGGATTATTTACACAAAATTTTATGGGTTGTCCGCTGCCGATTTTTATATATAAATATATACATCAACTAACACTTTCTATTATTTCAAGAGAGAGGTTCAGCCATCTAGAAGAAACTATATATCCTTTTTCAAATAGAGAATAGCACATATCCCTATTTGAATAAAGACCATTTAAAGAAATAAACGAGTCACATTGTTGCAATGTTATTTCCATTAGTTTATTAAAATCATTTTTTCGTTCCTCGTTTACCGCCAACTTGCAATTTCCGTCAGCAATATTTCTACCAACCTGAATCAGCAAACCTAGAATAAAGGCATTTTCGGATGGCAACCTCATAATCAAATCTTCAAACTCTGTATTATGAGGATTATAGAATAAATCACTTTCAACATAGTCAGCAATACTATGTGCTTGTGGTTCTTTTAATTCAGTTTGTTCCTTATCTGCTAGTTTATTTAGTTTTTTTGAGACTTCGATTATTTCGTCCTTATATTTATTATAAATACGTTTTATATTGTTTGTCAGTTCTACATTATAATCGTTATTTATAAGCACATTTTCAATTTCACAATCTAGTCTGTGAAACAAGTTAAATAAATCAATCATTTTAGAATGTAATCCTACGACATCAAGTTTAACTGATGAAGTATGTACAGGGGTTAAATCCTTTTTGATAGGATAGCGCATACGGAAAGAATCTGTATCAAAAGAATCTACTTCATTAATAAACTCATCAAAGAGAGTAATGTCTATTGAACTATTTATTTTGGACAGCAACGGTAGCAAATAAGGTTTTACTTCTAACCACGCTTTATTGAGTTTATGGCTCACACGTTTTACGAAGTTCTCTTTATCAGTATCATTTGTTCCAGAATATTTGAAATATAAGTATTTGATATAAAGCTCAATGATTTGACGATAATTAAAGCATAGTGGATAAATGATTGTATCAAGAATATCATTCCTATAGCTATCACAAGAAACAAATTCGCTATATAAGACTTTCGCAGCAAATATATAACCGTCTATATACTGACTAAACCCAGATACCGTTCCAAAATCAGTTCCGAAATACGAATACCTTCCGTGCTTCGGTATCTTGTCATTATCATAAAATACAAATAGTTTGTCACCATGTTGTAAACTCATATTTTATCTCCTTTTACATTTTTGTCATTTTAATACTTCTGAGCAACTGACAATATACATCATTACTGCCATCCATGATATATATCGGTTCGGTTAAATAATGTATAAACTCATCCAACGAGTTAATTACACTCAATATGGCATGCAACTGTTGGGTACTCCTAAATAATGTATCAAAGAACACTTGATTAAGATTCATATCGGATTTAAACATTTCATTTACTATGTTTTTTAATTCGTTACTCATTTTGTTCGGATTATACAACGCACTCTCTTTATTTTTATCATTCGCATGGTATGTGGAAACTAATAAGCTTTCTAAGAATTTTTACTAAAACCCTTATTTGTTAAGAATAAGTATTCGTGAGCACAAATGCTAATGCATATAATACGTCTTTTATTCCAGTTCAATTGATAAGTAACAGGTTTATCCTCATCACTATCATCTTATAGAATAATGTTTCCGTTCTTTTTTAAAAAATACTCAAGCTTCAAGCATTGTATTTGGGCCTTAATCATACCTTCAGCAAGACAACGTAAAGTACTAACATCATCGCCTTGTTCAAATGTTTCAGGTAAATGTCTGTTTTTTATTTCAAGAAATAAGATTTGTTTATTGTTTTCAATAACTAAGTCGCATTCGTTTGTCTGCGATTTATTGATTCTATAGTATCCGTAGGGTATTTTTTGTTATCCAGAAATGACTTTATCATTGCATGTATTTTACGCTATTCGTACATAAAATTATTACTCGTTGGACTACTCAAAAGAATTTTGAAATCTTACAAACGAAATCAAAGCATTTATTATGGAAAAAAGAAAAGACCTTGTAAATTGTGATGGATTACAAGGTCAATGGTGCACCCGACAGGAATTGAACCTGCACTTCCTCTCGAAAATATGGACCTGAACCATACGCGTCTGCCAGTTCCGCCACGGGTGCATATTTAATTTTTCTCTCTGAATTTTTACACGGTTGAGATGTGAGAACCGAGGTGGAGCATATCGCTTAATCCACAATTCGCAGGATATAGTTACTGAAATGAATTTACACCGAGGTGGTGCGACCTGAACCATACGCGTCTGCCAATTCCGCCATATCCGCATATTTAAGATACCTAAATATTATATCAAATATCTTATAAAATGTCAATTACTTTTAAGCTTAAAAATCTGAAATAGCAAAGATTGTAAACAATCAGAAATTTTGCTATAATAAATTAACAATTATTTTGAGGACGATTTATTATGATTAATGTAAAATTATTATTTGTTGATACTTCTTGCGAATTTTCAAGATATAAAAAATATCTTTCTTTTTTGCCCAATGAAAGATTAGAAAAAATCTACCGTTTCAGATTTGACAAGGATAAAATACTTTCTTTATTTTCAGGCTTATTGATATGTACAGAGGCATCTAAACAAGCGGGTATTAAATCTAATGAAATCCAGTTTGAATATAATGAACACGAAAAGCCTTCAATTAAAAACTTTTCTGAATTTCATTTTTCGGTTTCTCATTCGGGGAACTGTGTCGCTTTCGCAAGTGATACTTCACCAATAGGAATTGATGCAGAAATAATCTCAGATGCACGAATAGAAATTGCAAAACGCTTTTTTTCGGAAAATGAATATAAGTATATTCTCGAAAGTGAAAGCCAAGGCAATGCTTTTTATGAGATATGGACGAAAAAGGAAGCCTATGTCAAATTCCTTGGCACAGGGCTTTCCACTCCCCTATCATCTTTTGATGTTACTAATAAAAATCTTAGCAGTAAATTCTATACAAAGCAAATTTCTGAATATATGTTGAGTATATTTTCTGAAAATCAGAATCTTTCTGAAAACAACATTAAAATTGAAATATTAAATTACTGATAAGCTTAATATTTATCGTGCTTTATCACACAATGAATAAAATTCTTTCCAGATACCGCCGAATTTTTCAGCTTTGAATTTTACTACTGTGTTAAAATATGCTTTGAGCTTTTCGGCATCGTCTTTTGTATCCTTGCATACTGCATTGTTGAGGTTTTTTACTAAGTTAATAAACTTATCTAAGACAATTAAAAATTTTGCTCAAAGCAACGTGCCACCGCGGTCAAGACACGGAATCGCTCGACAAGTCTCACTCGTAGTGAATATGAGAGGTTTACCCACGCGGAGAACTAAACTACCGATAACTAATGCACTTCCCAAAGACAGATAAAAGTTTTGCTCAAGCTTTTTCAAAAGCTTGCAGGGTCGAGGGACGGAGTCCCT
>OGXX01000971.1_pt1 | contig 30531 bp, 28 predicted proteins | sample 1576301 | NCBI WGS metagenome assembly OGXX01 (sample SAMEA3541469, study PRJEB24748) | human gut metagenome | biome: human gut; feature: human-associated habitat; material: faeces | place: China | collected 2012
GATAGGCAAAGGGCAGGAACAGCAGCGCCAGCGAAAGCAGCATGCTGTACAAATTTTTGACCAGAAAGAGGGAAGCGGCACGGGTAATGTTGTTGATGACCCGCCGCCCCTCCAGAAGAATCTGGGGCATGGCGTCAAAGCCGCCGCTGAGCAGCGTCATCTGAGCCACCCGGCAGGCCGCGTCGCTGCCGCCGGCCATGGCCAGCGCACAGCCCGCCACTGCGCATGCGTTTCGAACCGGCTGTCGGACGCGAACTGATACATCTCTTCCATTGTATAGAACAGATACTCGCCCACCATGGCCACGCCGTGGCCGTCCCGCTGCAGGGCGCGGATCAGCTCCCGCTTGTCGTTGGGGGAGACACGGCCGAAGACGGTATATTCCCGGCTCAGGGCCGTATAGTCCTTTTCGCCGTCCAGCTGGGAAAGATCGATCTGCTTTTCCGCCCCGGGGATGCCCGCCCGCTTGGCCACGCTGGAAACCGTCAGCGGACTGTCGCCGGAGATGACCTTGAGCTGCACGCCCTCCCGGCCGAAGTATTCCACGGTCTGGCGAACCTGAGGGCGCAGCTCGTCGCACAGGCAGAGCAGAGCCAGCGGCTTCCGATGGGCGGGAAGCTGAGCGTCTCCGTCCTGAATGCCGGGCAGATCGGGGCTTTCCATCAGGGCCAGCACCCGCAGCCCCTGGGCCGCCAGCTCCTGCGCCTGGGCCTGCTCTGTGCCGCCGTGGCCCTGCCCCTGTTCCCGCTCATGCTCCTGCCGGAGGCCCTGCGGCGACCGCAAATGCCTCCCCTGGCCGATCTCCTGGTCCAGCCCGCCGTCGTGGCCCTGCTGGCCTGGCTGCCGGCCACCCTGCTGCTCTGGGCCCTGCTGCGCGCCTCCCGGCACTGGCCCGACACCGCGGACCCGGGCATCACGGCCTATCGCACCGGCGACCTGCGCCTGACGCTCTGGGGCTGCCTGCTGGCCCTGCTGCTCTTCCTTCTGGGCAGCCTGCTGTCCACGGGCCTGCTGCTGGACCCGCCGCAGGGCATGCAACGCAGCGATTTCATCCTGCTCCAGATCCGCCAGGGCCTGCATCTGCTCTTCCGCTACCTCTCGCTGGCGGGCGGCGCTGCCCTGCTCCGGCTCTGGCAGCTGCGCCACCAGCGGCCGCTGACGGACGACAGGACGTTCAGCCTGGCCGTCCGCTGGTGCGCCGTCTGGGCCGTGGTGGGCTACCTGCCCTCCATCATCGACCTCTGGAGCACCCTGCTGGCCGCCCTGCTGCGCAGTCTGCACAGCGGCATCCCCTTCGACATCCTGCCCCAGATGCACGCCCTTGTCCTCTCGGTGCTGGCGGCCCTGGCCATCATCGGCTGGAGCGTCTTCCTGTACCGGCCCCTGAAGGCCCGCAGCCTCGTGCTGCAACTCCTGCCCTGGGGCTTCCTCATCATCCGCATGGCCGTGCCGTTCGCCCAGCTGCAACTGACGCGGCCCTGACCCCGCTTGCCCCCGGCCCTGCCGCGGGCTATGCTGGCGGGGACCCCTCATCCCACTCCAAAGGATCTGCCATGCGCCACATTCTTCTTGCTCTCGTGTTCCTGCTGGCCGCCGCCGTCAGTGCCCCGGCCGCCGAAAAGACCTTCAGCCAGTTCGCCGTGGACCTGCCCGACGGCTGGACCAGCGATGAACGTCCCGGTTTCCAGAGCGGCCACCCGGACGAGTACATGCTCCTGCTGGGCAAACGCGGCGAGGAAGCCGTGGAGGCCCACATCAGCATCTTCATCCTGCCCAACAAGGACGGGATGGACGCCAGGACCTTCGCCTCCCGCATGCGCGAGATGCAGGACGCGCCCACCGAACTGCAGCAGGAAGGCACCATGTGGACCTTCCGCGGCACGCCCCGCAGCCGGGCCCTGGCCATGGAGACCCTGACCCGCGTCAGCGCCGATGATGCCCGCATCCTCATCATCATGGAACAGGATCCCGCCGGACTGGGCACGGCCAGGGTCGTGGACAGCCTGCGCGGCCTGACCCCGGCCAGCAAGGCCCTGCTGGGCCGCTAGCCTCCGCCCTTGCCGCAGCCATCCGGGCCATCCGCCATGCGGGTGGCCCTTTTTTTCATGCCCGCTTCCGGCAAAGCAAAAGGGAGGGCCCGCAGGCCCCCCCTCCACGATGCACGGCACGGATGATCCGTCCCCGCATCCTCTCCGCCGGACACACGAAGCGGAGAAATATCTTCCTGCCCTCCAGATGGCGGATGCCGCCCTCTTCGTTTCCTTCCCGCGTCCCGTTCGGAAGGAATGGCCTGGGGCCGCCGGCGGCGCCCCTGCCATGCGCAGGACGCGTCCCCGCCCGCACGGACACGGGGCGTGACGGTGCACGGGCTCCCTTCCCCGTCCTTCCGCGCCTTCCTGCTAGCCCACGGAGGCGTGCGCCTCGGCCAGGCTGGCTTCCTCTTCGCGGCCCAGGGCGCGCAGGGCCCGGGCCAGCACCTGCCAGCCTTCGGGCGTGTCGCGCAGGCCCACGCTCTTGCGGGCCAGCAGCTCGGCCATGGCCGGATCCTCGTCACCGTCCAGATACAGGCGGGCCAGCAAAAGCATGGCCGCCGCATCGAACGGATTGCGCAGCAGGGTATCGTGCAGCAGCTCGCGGGCCTCGCCGCCATGCCGCTGCCGGGCCGCGAGCCGGGCCAGATAGCGCCGGGCGAGGCTGGGCCGCTGTTCCCCGGTCTGCTCCGACTGCCTGTCCTCGATGGCGGCGGCCAGCTCGTAGAAGCGCCGTGCCTCGTTGCGGCGCCCGCCTTCCTCGCACAGCTGCCCCAGACGCAGATGGGCATAGACATGCTCCGGGGCGTCCTTGATGCATTCCCGGTAATAGCGGGCCGCGGAACGGCGCTCGCCCAGCTGCTGGCAGACCGTGCCCAGATTGTAATGGGTCTGGGCGATGCGCGCCTGGCGTTCCGGTCCGGCATCGCCCTTGTAGCGCAGGGCCTCCAGAAAGTGGCGCCGGGCCTCGTGATACCGGCCCAGGGCGGCCATGCAGACGCCCAGGGAATTGCGGGCCAGCACGTTTTCCGCATCGGCCAGCAGGGCCAGCTTGTATTCGTCGATGGCGCCGAAGACGTCCCCCAGCGCATAGCGGCGGTCCGCGCTGATGTTCAGGGCCAGGGAGTTGCACAGGCCCGCGCGCGGCGGGGGCAGCAGCTGGGCGTACTCCAGGGCCTTGAGGGCGCAGTCGGGCATCTCGCCCTTGCGGTAATGCAGGAAGGGGTAGCCGGCAAGACCGGCCGAGACCGGCAGCCCGGCCGCTTCCAGGCGGGCGCACAGGGCCGTGTAGTGGGGCAGCAGGGCCTCGGCACTGCTGTCCGCATGGAAGAAGATCAGGGCATTGCTGCCGTACAGCCCGGCCAGAGGCTCTCCGGCACACAGTTCGGAGATCTGCCGCCAGGCCGCGAGACATTCGCCCAGGGCCGCTTCCTGCCGTGCGTCATGCGGGACATCCACCCGCACGATGGCCAGCACGAAACGCCCCGTGCGCTCTTTCTCCTGGGCGAAAAGATGCAAAAAATCCCCATGACCGTAGATGCCCGCGCAGGCGCCGTCCTCCAGCGCCGGGACGCGGGCGCGCCCTTCCCGCACGCTCCCGGCGGCGGGGGCCCCGTCCGGCTCCGTATCCGCCGCGGCGCTTCCTTCCTGCCCGGGCGTGCCGGGCACATCGGCGGCAGCGGCCCTGCCGCCCGGCGCATGAGGGAAAGCGGCAAGGGAGGGCACTTCCAGCAGGCTGAGCCTGTCACCGGCTTCCAGCGGCGCCGTGGCATCGGCCAGATGCACGGTCTCGGCCACGGAATGGAATTCCCGCACCTGCAGCAGCACCACTTCGCCCTTGTACGGATTGCCGGCCCCGTCCTGTCCCGAAGGGCCCCACACAGCGAAGCGCATGCCTTCCCGGGCCTTGGCCTGGGCCCCCAGGCCCACACGCACCCGGCCCTGGGGCAGGGCCCGGAGCACGGTGCCGCCGTCCTGGAGGATGCGGGCAAAGGGCATGACGCGCGGCGCCCCGGGCTGGGAGGTCATGCGGGCCGCGAGCCGGGCGCGCTCCATGAGCATGCGGGCCTGCTCGAACATGGGCAGACGCAGTTCCGCGCCTTCCATGTCCTGCGGGTACACGGCATGACCGGCACTCAGGCGGGGACGTATGGTCCTGCCCGTCAGGGGCGCGGGCAGGGCGGCACCGGCCATGCGGGCCAGGGCGGCCTCGGCCGTCTTCTGGCAGGCGCTGCGGCCGCTCACCGAGGGCAGCAGCAGGGCCATGCCGAAGCGTCCCACGCGCGCGGCCACCACATCCGACGGCAGCTCCTCCCGCAGGGCTTCGGCCGCGCGGCGCATGAGCTCATCGGCGAAACGGAAGCCCATGCGGCCCACGATCTCGCGCCCGTTGGAAAAATGCAGCAGCACCAGGCCCATGCACAGCCGGTGCAGGGGCGAGTGCTCGCCGTCCCCCCGGGAAGGGTCCGCGAAGAGCTCGCGCACCCGGGCGGCCTCGTCTTCCATGGCGCCGTAGAGCACGTTCTCCGTGGCCAGGCCGGTCACGGCATCCACGCGCGTGGCCTTGACCCGGGCCAGCAGCTCCAGGCAAAGGCCGGCGATGGCGGGCAGCTGCGGCAGCAGGGCACGGGCATCCCGCACCTTGACGCCGTGCAGCATGAGCACGCCCAGCAGGCTCCCCTGCCGGTACAGGGGCAGGAGCAGGCGGCGTTCGCGCGGCAGCAGTTCCGGCTGGCGCGGCGCATGGGCGGTGGGGAAATACAGGGCATGGTGCGAACACTGGATGAACTTGCCCAGTTCCTGCATCAGGAGGGCGTCCATGTCCATGAGGTCCCTGCGGGTCAGGTCACAGGCGGAAGGAGCGGTATTCATGCCGCCAGTGTAGTTGTCCCCCTCCGTATTGTCTAGAAAAAATCAAGAAATGATGCCCGGGACATACCGCCCGGAGCGGGCTTGCCCCCCGCTCCCTCCTGCGCTACCAAGAAGAAAACCCCATCTCGCAAAAGGAAGGATCCCATGCCGTATTCCGTCTATCCTCTGGGGCCGCTGGAGACCAACAGCTATCTCGTCCACAAGGACGGTCAGGCCGTGGTCATCGATGCCGGCGGCGACCCCGCCCCCATCCTGCACGACCTGCGCGCCAAGGGCCTGACGCTGGCCGCCATCTGCCTCACGCACCGCCACTTCGACCATATGTACGGCGTGGCCACGCTGGTGAAAGAGACCGGCGCCCCGGTCTACTCCCCCGTCCACGATGCCTGCCTGATCGGCACGGAATCCTCCGACGGCGGCATCTGGGGCTTCCCGCCGGTGCCCGCCTTCGAGAGCCGTGACCTGCCCACGGGACAACAGGTCTTCGGCGGCATGGCCTGCACCGTGCTGGACACTCCCGGCCACACCCCCGGCGGTGTCTCCTACTACTTCCCGGACGAAAAGGCCGTCTTCACCGGCGACGCCCTCTTCTACCGTTCCCTGGGCCGCACGGACTTCCCCGGCGGCGATCACGACACCCTGCTGCGCTCCATCCGCAAGGTGCTCTTCGCCCTGCCGGAAGAAACGGCCGTCCTGCCCGGTCACGGCCCGGCCACCAGCATCGGCAACGAACGCCGCAACAACCCCTTCTGCGGGGACTTCGTCTGATGCGCATCCTTTCCCTGCTGGGCAGCCCCCGCGCCAACGGCACCACCCACACCGTGGCCCGCCTCATCGCCGGAGGGCTGTCCTGCGGCGGGGCGGTGGAGGAGATCGCCCTGCGGGAAAAGCACATCCGCCCCTGCCGGGGCTGCCAGAGCTGTGCCGCCGCGCCCCATGCCTGCCCGCTGGCACGGACGGACGATGCCGAGGCCGTCTTTGCGGCCATCGTCGCCGCGGACGTGGTCCTGTGGACATCGCCCGTCTATTTCTATGGCCTGCCCGCCCAGGCCAAGGCCCTGGTGGACCGCTCCCAGCGCATCTGGGCCGGGGTCGAGGCGGGCCGTCCCGCCGGGAAGGGACCCCTGGTGCTGGCGGCCCTGGCGGCGGCCCGTCCGCGCGGGGAGCAGCTCTTCACCGGCAGCCTGCTGGGCCTGAAATACTTTTTCGCCAGTTTCGGCGCCCGGATGGCGGATACCCGCACCCTGCGGGGCCTGTCCTGTCCCGGGGACCTGCTCTCCCGTCCCGACCTGTGCGCCGGTCTTGAGCGCTGGGGCCGGGACTGGGCCGCCCGGCTGGCGGAGGCCCGCCCGTGATGCCCGCCGGGCAGGATGCCGCCGGGGAGAGGGACCGGGACGCCGGCCCGGACGCGTCGCCGCGGCGGCCCTTCCCCCTGATACGGCTGGCCCGGCTGCTGGGATTCACCGAGCACCGCTGCCCGGTCTGCGGCACGCCAGTGGACGCTGCCGGAAAGGATCTCTCCGGCCCGGAGGCCGGGATGCTGGCCCACGGGCTCTGCCCCGCCTGCGCCCGGGCCCTGCGCCCTTCCGGCGGGGGGCGCTGCCGGGCCTGCGGACTGCCCCTGCCCTGGCCCGCCGCCGGACAGCCGCTGCTGTGCGGGGACTGTCTGGCCTCGCCGCCGCCCTGGCAGGGACTGGCGCTGCACGGCCAGTACCGCGGGGCCCTGCGCCGGCTCATCCTGCGTTTCAAGCACGGCGGCAGGCCGTCCCTGGCCTTCCTGCTGGCCGGTCTGCTGCTGGATGCCGCGTCCTGTCTGCCCCTGCCCGACGCTGTGCTGGGCATCCCCCAGCATAAGGACCACCTGCGCCGGCGCGGCTACAACCAGGCACACGAGCTGGCCGTGGCGCTGGGGCTTATGCTCTCCCTCCCCGTCCGTCCCGGCCTGCTGCGGCGGCCGGCGGCCGTCCCGCACCAGACAGGGCTCACGGCCTCCCGGCGACGGCGCAACGCCGCCGGGACGTTCCGGGCCGACGGTGTCCTGGGGCTGCGCCTGTGGCTGGTGGACGACATCATCACCACCGGCAGCACCCTGCGGGCCGCCGGTGAAGAGCTGCGCCGTGCCGGGGCCGCGCGCGTGGACGTGCTGGCCCTGGCGCGCACGCCCCTGCCCTGAGCCCCCCGGAAATGACGCATGACAAAAACGGGGAAAATTGCTACATCTTCCCTGTATTACCCATAAAATAAGGATCGAAGCATGTCACTGCCACGTGCCGCCCTGCTGGGCTGTATGCTGTCCCTGGCCGTCTCCCTGACCGCCCCCGCCCCGGCCCGCGCCGAAGTCACCCTGCTCATCCCCAGCCGTACCGTCATCGACGCTCCCGCCGCGAAGAAAGGAGCGGAAGGCCAGGCCGCCAAAGCGCCCGCCGCCAAGGAGGCCCGGAACGGGGAGAGCGGCACGGAAGCCCCCGCCGCGGCCGTCCCCGCGGACGGCGAGGACAAGGCCCAGGCGGCTGCCCAGCCCGCCCCGCCGCCGCTCGATGAGGAAGTGGACATGCTCATCAGCCTGATGCGTCCCCGGGAACATGCCGCCCAGCCCCTGGAGATGCCCCAGCTCTTCGCCGTGCTGCGGCATGATGCCGGGACACGCTTCGTCAACGGGACGCCCCAGCCCGAACGCCGCGACCTGCTGGGCGACATGGAAGAGAGCCTGTACCTGGATACCAGGGCCTGGGGCGCCAATGTGGCCATCGACCGGCCCGGCCTCTACCAGTTCATCACCGAGACCCGCCCGCGCCTCAATGCGGAACGACAGTGCTTCGAACAGCAGTACGTCAAGAGCATCCTGCCGGTCTGCGGCGTGGAAGACGGCTGGGACCGGCCTGCCGGACTGCGCCTGGAGATCCTGCCCCTGACCCGGCCTTTCGGCCTGACCGCGGGCAGCAGCTTCACGGGCAGGGCCCTGGGGCCTGACGGTCCCCTGGCCCATGCCCGCGTCTACATGGACCGTATCCGCACGGAAAAAAAGACAGGCCCCCTGCCCTGGCAGCATGACCTGGAAGCCCGCACCGGCGCCGACGGCCAGTTCACCTTCACCCCGGGCGCGCCCGGCTGGTGGTGCTGCGTGGTGGAGGTCCCCGGCCAGCCCCTCAAGGGGCCCGACGGCCAGCCCATGCCCCTGGTCCTGGGGAGCGTCCTCTGGCTGTATGTGGACGCGGCGGAGCAGCCCGACAAAAATCGCTAGGGCCGGGAAACACACTTTTTTTGACAGCTATTTCCCGTGATTATCCTCGGGAAGGCCCGGCCGTCCCTCCGGGAGAGCCCTGCGCCCCTTGCCTTTTTGACCAAGCCAGCTATAGTACATGCTATTGAGAAAAGAAGCACACGCGCATCTTTCACCCTTACGGAGACACCCATGAAGATCAAAGCCATTCTGACCATGCTCATCATGCTGGGAGGCGCCTGTATGTACGCCCTGCCCGACACGGCCGATGCGGCCCGTCTGGGCGGCGGGCGCTCCTTCGGCAGCCGTCCCTCCATGTCCCAGCCTGCCCAGGCCCCCAGCGCCATGCAGCGCCAGTCCACGCAGCAGCGCCAGCAGGCGGCCCAGGCCCAGCAGCCCCAGCGCAAGGGCTTCCTCGGCGGTATGGGCGGCCTGCTGGGCGGCCTTCTGGCCGGTTCGCTCATCGGCTCCCTGCTCTTTGGCGGCGGCTTCTCCGGCGGCGGCATCATGGACATCCTGCTGCTCGGCATCCTGCTCTTCGTGGGCCTGAAGCTCTTCGCCCGTGCCCGCAACAAGACCGCGCCCGCGCCCGCCGGTGCCGGCACCGCCCCCGCGGGCGGCATGGAGCCCCCCCTGCAGCGCAGCGATACCGCGGCCACCGGCTGGGACAGCCTGAGCAGCCAGGGCAGCACCTACAACAGCCAGCCCGAAGTGGTCATCCCCATGCCCGCCGATTTCGATGCCGAAGAATTCCTGCGCGGCGCCAAGATGGCCTACAACCGCCTCCAGGCCGCCTGGGACAACCGTGACCTCAACGATATCGCCCAGTTCGCCAGCCCGGCCGTCATGGATGCCGTGCGCCAGCAGCTGGCCGAAGAGACCGAACCCAGCAAGACCGAGATCCTCCTGGTCAATGCCCAGCTCCTGAGCGTGGTCAACGAAGACAAGGAGCAGCGCGCCCAGGTCTACTTCGATGTCCTCATGCGCGAACGTCCTGACCAGACCACACCGTCCAACGTGCGCGAGATCTGGCATTTCGTGCGTGAGCTCGACGGCGGCACCTGGAAGCTGGACGGCATCCAGCAAGTGGCGTAAGCTACGCAAAGAAGAACTGTTACTAGTCAATCGGGCCGGAAGTTCTTCCGGCCTTTTTCATGCCCGCCAGACGGGACAAGGAGTTCACATGGAATGTTATGTCCGCAAGCACGACAAGCTCGTGCGCTATCTTGACATGTGCATCGAAGAAGCCAGCCGCGAATATGCCCGCGTGACCATGCCCATCACCGAGAACCACAAGAACGGCATGGGCGTGGCCCACGGCGGCGCCATCTTCTCCCTGGCCGACGTGGCCTTCGGCTGCGCGGCCAATGCCGGCAACGAGCACGGCGTGGTCAGCCTGTCCACCACCATCGAATACCTGCGCCCCGGCATGGTCAGCCCCCTCAAGGCCGAAGCCCGCCTGGTGCGCAACGGCGCCCATGTGCTCACCTACGATGTCAATGTCTATGACGGCAGCGGGGCCCATGTGGCCCGGTGCATGGCCACCGGCTTCCAGACCAACGTGCCCCTGCCCCGCTAGGGCGCCCCTGGAAAACGCCGCGGCCCCGGCGCCACGCGGGCCCGCGCGCTCCGGCGGCAGGGGCCGCTCTCCGGCACGGGGACAAGCCCCCCAGGCTGCCTTTCCGGGGGCGGCCCGCTCTCCGCGTCTTCCCCAGCATGCGAAAAGGGGACGGCTTCATGCCGTCCCCCTTTTTTGTCGTCGTCCCGGAGATGCCCCCGGGATTCAGTGCCCCTGCCGGGCCGCTGCCTCGTCGATCTCGTCCGGCAGGACCTGCGGCAGCCTGTCGGCGGGCCAGTCGGGCAGGCAGGCGAAACGCCGCCCGTCCGGCAGGATGACCCGCATGGCGTGCAGGTACATGGGCGTCCCGGCGGCGCGTCCCCGGGCCCCGTATTTGACATCGCCCTCGATGGGATGCCCCAGGGACGAGAGCTGCGCCCTGATCTGATGGGTGCGGCCGGTCAGCAGCCGCACCAGCAGCAGGCTGTGCCGCTGCTCCACGCGCACGGGCCGGACCAGCAGCAGGGCTTCCGTCTCGCCGTTGCCCGGCGCGCCCGTCTGCCGGACATGCATCTGTTCCCGGCCGTTCCCGGTCTCCTTGCGCAGCCAGTGCCGGAACAGGCGCACGCCGGCATGGGGCCAGCGGCCTTCCACCCAGGCCAGATATTCTTTTTTCATGCGCCGCTCGCGCAGGACCGTGGTCAGCTCGCGCAGCACGGAAAAACTGGCGGCCACCAGCAGGATGCCCGAGGTGTCCTTGTCCAAGCGATGGACAGGCGTCGGCTTGAAGGGGGCATCGCCCGCCCGGGCCGCCAGGCGGCTGGACAGGCTGTCCTCATGCCCGGTGCCGGGATGGGTGGGCAGCCCGGCCGGTTTGCAGAAGACCCAGAGGTCCCCGTCCTGCAGCAGGGGACGGGGGAGGGGCGGCAGGGCCTGCGCCCGCGGGCGCGGCTCCTGGCCCGGTGCCGGGGAAGACAGGCTCCCCGCAGCCTTGCTCCTGCGGCTCATGCCCAGGGCGAAGGGGGGCAGGCGCACGGCGTCGCCCGCGGCCACCAGACCGAACGGTTTCGCCCGGCCTCCGTTGATGCGGACCTGACCCGTGCGGATCCAGCGGTGCAGCAGCGACGGCGGCAAGTCCAGGCGCCGCTGCAGGAACTGCAGCAGCTTCTGCCCGCCTTCGCGGGGATCCACGGTGACTGTATTGGGGTCGGGCGCTTCACCCATCATAGCGGCTCTCCTCCAGGGATACCACGCAATCCTTGCGTTTTTCTATCCAGGCCTTGATGGCATGGCCGGAAACCAGCCGGCTGCCGTGCTTTTCGTGGAGCATCCGGCGGTCGGCCAGGGCCAGGGCCTCCCGCAGGGAGGGCGCCTCTTCCGCACCGGAAAGGCCAAAGGACATGATGACCGGCACATGGCCGGAATGTTCGTTGTAATGCCGGAAAACTTCCCTGATCTTCTCCAGGACCCGCGCGGCGTCGCGCAGGTTGCACCGGGGCAGCAGCACGGCGAACTCGTCGCCGCCCAGGCGGGCCACGCAGTCCGTGGAACGCAGCGAGCTCCGCAGCAGGCGGGCGGCCGTCTGCAGCATGCTGTTGCCGGTGTCGTGCCCCAGATAGTCGTTGATCAGCTTCAGCCCGTTGACATCGCAGCTGATGATGCTGACCTCCCTGTCGGGCTGCCTGTCCAGCCGGTCCAACTCGTTGTGGAAATAGACCAGGCTGTGGACGTCCGTCAGGGAGTCATATTCGATCATCTCCGCCAGACGGTCACGTTCGCCCTGGGTGGCGGTGATGTCCGTATGCAGGCCGATGAGGCGTGTGGCACGGCCGTGGGCGTTGCGCCGCAGGACGCGGGCGCGGCTCAGGATCCAGCAGTATGTGCCGTCAGCCTTGAGCATGCGGAAGGACTGCTCGTAACTGTCCCCGTAACGGGGCGACATGATGATGTCCATCTGCCGCTTCAGCACCGCCGGCCGTTCATCGGGATGCAGCTTGTCCCGCCAGCTTTCGAAGGTATGCCCGAACCTGCGCTGGTCATAGCCCAGCATGGCGATATACCGGGGACTGTAATAGATGGTGTTGGTCTCCATGTTCCAGTCCCACAGGCCGTCACCGCTGCCGAACAGGGCCATGAGGGAGATCTCGCAGTTTTTGCTGGAAAGGGCCTCCTGCCCTTCCTCCCCGCCCCGCGGCACAAGGTTCCCCGTCACATAGACGGGCGTGCCGCTGCCGTCATGGCCCACCAGGGTGCCGCAGGCCAGAAAGTCCTTGCGGCTGCCGTCCGGCAGGGTCAGCAGCACGCGCTCCACAAAGCTGCCGTCATGGTCACGGGCGGACAGGAGCCGGGAAAAACGGGTGGACAGGACCCGGACCGTCTCGGGCCCCATCATGTCCCGGATGGCCTGCCGGGAAAGGCGCAGGGCGCCGCTGTCGGGCAGATGGAGCAGACGGGCGCAGTTCCTGTCCAGCGTGTACTCTTCCCGGGCACGGTCATAGATCCACCGGCCCTCAGCGCCCGGCTGGTACCATCTGCCCCTGCCGTCCAGGCGTGTCAGCGCCCCCACCAGCAGACGGGGCGTACCGCAGGGGAAGCGTTCCAGCACGATGGCACGGCAACAGATGATGTCCCCGCCCACGGCCTGCAGGATCTCCAGGGCGCTGCCGGAGGAGCGGCGCAGGGTGCCGAAAAGCTGCCGGACCCCCTCCTGGCGGCCGGCGGCAAGACCGGCACAGAACGCAGCGGATCCGCCCCGGTAGCTCCCTGCGGTCCCGCCTTCCAGCAGGCTCGCTGCCTCCGGGCTCAGGACGACGCGGTCACTGTGGACACGCCACTGCCAAAGGGGATCTGCAGCATCCATGACATGAGATTCGAACCAGTCGGCCGGCAACGGTACATCACTCATAGGGTCCATCCGGGTATCATATGTTATTTCCTATCAAAAGCATATCGGGGGGGCAAGCCTTTCCCTCCCGGCCTTCCGCGTGTATGACAGGGAGCAGCGGAGAGGCCGCGCCCGCCCGGCCGGCCTCCCGGACAGGAGGGACATATGCGCTGTTTTGTATTGCAACATCTTGATTTTGAAGACCTCGGGACCTTCGCGCCCGTACTCCGTGAAGCGGGCTGGACCATACGGGCCTGCCATGTGGCGGACGGGCTGCCCGCCGCACGGGACTGGCTCGATGCCGACCTGTGTGTCGTCCTGGGCGGCCCCATGGGCGTCCACGACGGGGCGGCCTACCCCTTCCTTGCGCGGGAACAGGAACTCGTCCGCAGCCGTCTGGCCGAAGGCCGTCCCCTGCTGGGCATCTGCCTGGGCGCCCAGCTCATGGCGCAGGCCCTGGGCGCGGCCGTCTATGCCGGCAAGGCCAAGGAGATCGGCTGGGGCGGCCTGCACCTGACGGAGGCCGGGGAAGCCTCGCCCTTGGCCGCCCTGCGCGGGGCCCCCGTGCTGCACTGGCACGGCGATACCTTCGACCTGCCGCCCGGCGCCAGCCTGCTGGCCTCCACGGACATCACGCCCCACCAGGCCTTCCGGGCCGGGCCGGGACAGCTGGCCCTGCAGTTCCATGCCGAGGCCGACGCCGCCCGCATGGAGCACTGGCTCATGGGCCATGCCTGCGAACTGGCCGCCGCCCGCCTGGACGTGGCGGCCATCCGGCAGGATGCCCGCGACCTGGGCGGCCGTGCCGCTGCCGCCGGACAGACGTTCTTCCGCCGCTGGCTGGACAGCGTCTTCGCCGCCTGAGCCCCCGGCGCCCCACAGACAAGGAGCAGCACATGAAAGCCGAGATCATTGCCGTGGGCACCGAGCTCCTGCTCGGCCACACCATCAATACGGACGCCGCCCATGTGGCCCGCGCCCTTTCCGCCCTGGGCGTCGACCTGCACCATGCCTGCGTGGTGGGCGACAACGCCGCCCGTCTGGAAGCGTGCCTGCGCGCCGCCCTGCAACGCAGCGACCTGGTCATCACCACCGGCGGCCTGGGCCCCACCGGTGACGACCTCACCAAGGAGACCGTGGCCCGCGTGCTGGGCCTGCCCCTGGAAGCGCACGCGGACAGCCTGCGCAGGCTGCGGGAATACTTCGGTGACCGGCCCGTGGGCGAGAACCAGTACAAGCAGGCCTGGCTGCCGCGCGGCAGTCATGCCTTCGCCAACAGCGTGGGCACGGCCCCGGGCTGCGCCGTGCCCGCGGAAGGGCACACGCTGGTCATCCTGCTGCCCGGACCGCCGTCCGAGCTCCTGCCCATGCTGCATGACGGGGTCGTGCCCTGGCTCGCCCGCAAGACCGGGGCCTGCATCCAGTCCAGCATGGTGCGCACCTTCGCCCTGGGCGAAGGGGATGCCGAACTGCGGCTGCGCGACCTGACCGGCGGCGCCAATCCCACGGTGGCCACCTACGCCACCGACGGCGAGATGTTCGTGCGCATCACGGCCAAGGCCGCCACCGCCGGAGAGGCCGCGGCACTGGTGGCCCCCGTGCGGGAGGACGTCTGCCGGCGCCTGGGCGACCACGTCTACGGCGTGGATGTGGAAAATCTGGAGAGCGTCGTCGTGCCCCTGCTGCTGCAACGCGGCGAGACCCTGACCACGGCCGAATCCTGCACGGGCGGCCTGCTGGCCAAGCGCATCACCGATGTGGCCGGTGCCTCGTCGGTCTTCCATCAGGGCCTCGTGACCTATGCCAATGAGGCCAAGACCCGCCTGCTGGGCGTGCCCGAAGAGCTGCTGGCCAGGGTGGGGGCCGTCAGCCCCGAAGTGGCCCGCTGCATGGCCCAGCAGGCCTGCGCCCGCTACGGCAGTACCTGGGGCGTGGGCATCTCCGGCATCGCGGGGCCCGGCGGCGCCACGGCCACCAAGCCCGTGGGCCTGGTCTACATCGCCCTCAGCGACGGGGGGCGGACCTGGCTGCGCGTCATGCGCCCCCACGGCCGCTACATGGGCCGGGCCTGGACCCGCCAGCGCGCCGCCAGCCATGCCCTGGACATGCTGCGCCGCGCCATGCTCGGCCTGCCTGTGGAGATGGAGGCCTAACAGCGGCCAGCCGGATGACGGGGGATGGCCCCTGGCCCTGCTGCCAGTGCCCCCGGCTCACCTCGCCGTGACGGGCACGGCCGCGCAGGCCGCCTGGAGATCCCCGCCCTTTCGTGCCGCCCTTCGCCGCCGCGGCTGCCGCTGCCGTCCCGCCGGAGGATGCCCCGTGATACGGCCGTGCCGTGCGCACGGTACGTCGAACACGCCGTCACATCCTTTCCTTCCCGGAAACGGGATACCGCCCCGTTTGTCAGCGCAGGCCGGTGAACGGGGCGGCATGTCAGGACGGGTCGCTCCCGTCAAGCCGCGAGGTCCGGTCTGCCCCGGCCCGCGTCTAGTGTTCCAGGAAGGCCACCACCTTCTGGCGGAATTCCCTGTAATAGGGCTTTTCCATCATCATGGCATGGGCAGCGCCGGGCATGATCTCCAGCCTGGAGCCGGAAGGCAGCTTGCTCATGGCGGCCCGCATGCTGTCGAGGTTCAGGTACGGGTCCTTGTCTCCGCCGATGACCAGCGTGGGCACCTGGATGGAGGCAGGATCGATGAGGGGGGTCTCGGCGGAGACCAGCAGGTCGCGGCGGCCGCCGTTGGGGCTGGAATCCTTGTCATAGCGCCAGCAGTTGGACTGGAACACGGCCACCACCTGCGGATCCACGATGCTGTAATCGATGGCGCCGTCCTTGGTGGTCTGGAAATCGCCCGCGGCATGCAGCCAGGTGTTGTGGTTGAACGGCACCTTCACGTCCGCCGCCCCCAGGCCCACCATGATGGGCGCGTACAGCACCAGCTTCTTCACCATCTCGGGATGGCGGGCCACGAAGCGGCTGCTGGTGACGGTGCCCCAGCTCCAGCCCAGCACATCCAGCTTCTTCTGGCCGGAGACCTTCAGGATCTCGGCAGCGGCCGCCGTGGCATCCTCGGCGGCATAGTCGGAATCGGGCATGAAGCCGTCCTTCACCTCCTGGGACTCGCCATAGCCCGCCACATCGAAGGTCCAGACGGCGAAGCCGCGCGCGGCAAGATAGCGGGCCAGGCTGTAATCGGCATAATCCACGTCGAATTCATGCGAGGAATAGGTCAGGCCATGCACCAGCAGGATCTGGCGCTGCGGCTGCGTCCCGGCCACGGTCAGACGCTGCAGGTGCAGGGCTATGCCGTTGCGCTCCAGGGGAAAGGTCTGGATCCGGTATTCCGTGGCGGCATCCGCGCGGGCCTGGACCGTGGCGACCTGAAGGGAAAAAAGCAGCACCTGCAGCATCAGCAGGCAGGAAAGAAGTGAACGGATCATGGTTCCCCCTGTGTCCGCTCCCCGGGACGTCCCCGCGGGAACGGCATTGGATGAAATGTGGACGATGTGAACTTTTGCGGCTGAAACCCCTTTGCAGTCGCAAAAAAATTTTATAGCATGGTTTAATGTTTGTAAACAACGGCGTATTTATTTTAAATCGAAAGCGCCGGGAGGCGCGCAGGGCGCAGCCTCTTCTCCGGGAGGGAACATGCTGGATTTCTTGAACGTGGTCGCTGGTTATGTCTGGGGATGGCCCCTGATGATCCTTCTGGTCGGCACGGGCCTGTGGCTGACCTTTTCCCTGCGTGCCCTGCAGTTCAGCCATCTGATCCACGCCTTCGGCCTCATCGTCCGCAAGACGCCCGATAAGAAGGCACAGGGCGACATCTCCAACTTCCAGGCCCTGATGGTGGCCCTTTCGGCCACGGTGGGCACCGGCAATATCGCCGGTGTGGCCACGGCCATCTACATCGGCGGGCCCGGCGCCCTGTTCTGGATGTGGATGACCGGCCTTGTGGGCATGGCCACCAAATACGCCGAAGCCGTGCTGGCCGTGAAGTACCGCGTGCAGAACGAGAACGGCACCTTCAGCGGCGGCCCCATGTACTACATCTCGCGCGGGCTGGGCTGGAAATGGCTGGCCACCCTCTTCGCCTTCTTCGCCTCCATCGCCACCTTCGGCATCGGCAGCATGGTGCAGTCCAACTCCGTGGCTGACGCCCTCAACCACAGCTTCTCCATCGCTCCCGGCATCACCGGCATCGTGCTCATGGGCCTGACCGCCGCCGTCATCATCGGCGGCGTGCGCAGCATCGGCCGCGTCACCGCCCTGCTGGTGCCCGTCATGATCGCCCTCTATGTGCTGGGGGCGCTGGCGGTGCTCATCATGCACATCACCGAGATCCCCGGCGTCCTGGCCATGGTCGTGTCCAGCGCCTTCGAACCGGTGGCGGCCACCGGCGGCTTTGCCGGCGCCACGGTGATGATGGCCATCCGTCTGGGCGTGGCCCGCGGCCTGTTCTCCAACGAATCCGGCCTGGGTTCGGCCCCCATCGCCGCCGCGGCCGCCCGCACCAGCCAGCCCGTGGTGCAGGCCCTCATCTCCATGACCCAGACCTTCATCGACACCCTGGTGGTCTGCTCCATGACCGGCCTGGTCATCCTCGTCACCGGGGTCTGGACCTCCGGCAAGAACGGCGCGCCCCTCACCTCCTATGCCTTCGAAACGGGCCTGCCCGGCGAACTGGGCGGCCTCATCGTGACCATCGGCATCATCCTTTTCGCCTACTCCACCATCCTCGGCTGGAGCTATTACGGTGAAAAGGCCATCGAATACCTGCTGGGCAGCAAGGCCATCGTCCCCTACCGCTGGGCCTTCATCATCTCCGTGGGCCTGGGCTCGTCCATGAAGCTGGACCTGGTCTGGGTGCTGTCCGACATCTTCAACGCCCTCATGGCCTTCCCCAACCTCATAGGCCTCATCATGCTGACGCCCGTGGTCAAGGCCGAGACCATGGCCTACCTGCGCTCCCTGAGACAGGGGAGCAGCTCCGAGAGCTAGCCCCCGGGCGGGGGATCCCCCTCCTGCCCGGTGCGCCCCGCAGCGGCATCCGTCATATCCTGCCGCTGTCCGCTCTTGACCGGAAAGCCCCTGCTTACGCGGGGGCTTTCTTCTGTCCCGCCTCCCGGGAGGACCCCGGCGCTATGGGGAGATTTCCCCATGTCCCGGGCCTCCTCCTGGGGCAGCCTCCCTCCCGCATACGGGCGGGAGCTGTTTTTTGTGAAGAAAATAACCAAGCAAAAACAGAATCTTGTCCATCATTTCCCGGCCGCTGGCGGCTGTTTGCCCCAATTTCAGGATTCTCCTGATACCGGATGTCCCCCCGGGCGCGTAGGCTGGAGCCATCAAAAGGAATGCATGTGGGGCATCGCCCCACCAGACAGTAAAGGGGGATCACATGGCGCGCAACGCACTTGCAACGACGGCCCGTGCCGTCAAAGCCGCTGCCGGGCAGTGGCTCGTTCTGTTTTTCCTGACCTTCGCCCTGGCGTGTCCGGCCATCAGCATGGCGGCCGACGCCGCCACGGCGGCTCCTGCCGCCCAGACGGGCGTCGTCACCACCGTGGCCGATGCCCAGGATGCGGCCGTGACGCCTTCGCCGGTGGCCGCCACCACGGGCGACGTGCAGACCGCCCCGGTCGTGGACAACCACCCGTGGTGGTTCTGGCCCGTGGCGCTGCTCTTCTTCTGCTTCATCCTCGGCATCATCGCCGTCATGGCCGGTGTGGGCGGCGGCGTGCTCTTCGTGCCGCTGGTCTCGGGCTTCTTCCCCTTCCACCTGGACTTCGTCCGCGGCGCGGGCCTGCTGGTGGCCCTGGCCGGTGCCCTGGCTGCCGGTCCCGGCCTGCTGCGCCGTAACTTCGCCAACCTGCGTCTGGCCCTGCCCGTGGCCCTCATCGCCTCGGCCTGCTCCATCGCGGGCGCCATGCTGGGCCTGGCCCTGCCCACCGACATCCTCCAGATCTGCCTCGGCGTGACCATTCTGGGCATCGCCGTGCTGCTCTTCTTCTCCAAGAACTCCGTGCGTCCCGAGGTCAGCAGGCAGGACGCCGTGGGCATGGCCCTGGGCATGAACGGCGTGTTCCTCGAACCCAGCACCGGCGAAGTGGTGGACTGGAAGACCCACCGCACCCTGGCCGGTCTGCTGCTGTTCATCGTCATCGGCATCATGGCCGGCATGTTCGGCCTGGGCGCCGGCTGGGCCAACGTGCCTGTGCTCAACCTGCTCATGGGCGTGCCGCTGAAGGTCAGCGTGGGCACCTCCAAGTTCCTGCTTTCCATCACCGACACCTCCGCCGCCTGGGTCTATCTGAACCAGGGCTGCGTGATCCCGCTGATGGCCATCCCGTCCATCGTGGGCCTGATGCTCGGTTCCGTGGTGGGCGTGCGCCTGCTGGCCAAGGCCAAGCCCAAGTTCATCCGCATCATGGTCATCGCCGTGCTGTTTTTCTCTGGCGCCAAGGCGCTGCTGAAGGGCCTGGGCTGGTAAGCGCCGGGCAGTGAAGGAGACAGAAAAATGAACAAGAATGACATCCAGGCTTCGCCCGCGCAATTGCGCTATGCCGATACTCTGTTCTATGGTTCCCTCATCGGTTTCGTGATCATGCTCATCACCTACATCCTGTATGTGACGGGCATCCTCACCCCGCAGATCCCCCTGGACGAGCTGCCGCACCTGTGGACCGGCAGCGCCGCCGATTACCGCGCCGCCGGGCACATCCCTCAGGGCTGGGGCTGGCTGTCCCTCATCGGCAAGGGCGACATCTGCAACTTTGTGGGCATCATCATCCTGGCGGGCCTGACCATCGTCTGTTTCGTCCAGCTGGCGCTCTCGCTGGCGCGTCGCAAGCAGTGGCTGCTGTGCGTCATCGCCATCCTCGAAGTGCTGGTGCTGGTGCTGGCCGCCTCCGGCATCCTGGTGGGCGGCGGCCATTAGGCCGACGGAGCACAGGCCGCGCCGATCCTGCGCGGGAGGTCGCATGTTCTCTGCAATCAAAACGTATTTCGGGCATCTGCTGGAAGTGCCGGATGCCGTATCACCAGCGCGTTACCGCTCACTGCGGCGCATCATGACCATCCTGATGGTCACGGTGTCGGTGACGCCGCTGCTGATCCTCACCGGCATCAACCACGCCCAGTACATGAGCACCCTGGAACGGGAGATGGAAAACCCGCTCTACGCCATGGTGCGCAAATCGCAGGCCTCGCTGGAGCTTTTCCTCGGCGAGCGGGCCTCCACCGTCAGCCTGATCGCCCATGCCTACAGCTTTGACGATCTGACCAACGAGCAGACCCTCAACCGCGTCTTCCTGGCGCTCAAGAGCGAGTTCCAGGGCTTCGTGGACATGGGCCTGGTGGACGTGAACGGGCGGCAGGTGGCCTATGTGGGCCCCTACAAGCTCAAGGACGCCGACTACGCCGGGCAGCCCTGGCTCAGCGAGGCCCAGGTCAAGGGCCGCTACATCAGCGATGTCTTCCTGGGGCTGCGCGGCTTCCCGCACATGGTCATCGCCGTGCACCGCATGGAAGAGAGCGGCCGGGAATGGACCCTGCGCGTGACCATCGACACCTCCCGGCTGGAACGCCTGGTGGCCGCCGTGGGCCTGATGCAGGACACCGACGCCTTCCTCTGTGACAGCCGGGGCATCCTCCAGACCAACTCCCGTTTCTACGGCAAGGTGCTGGACAAGCTGCCCCTGACCCTGCCGCCCCAGTCCTTCGAGACCACGGTGCGGCCCTGGAAGGATGACAGCGGACAGGACCTCATGGTGGCCTATACCAGCCTGACGGGCACGGACTTCATGCTCCTGGCGGTCAAGCCCACCCTGGACATCTACAAACCCTGGACGGCCCTGCGCAGCGAACTGCTGCTGGTCTTCTGCGGCGGCATCGCCGTCATCGTTCTGGTCTCGCACCTGCTGATGAAGCATCTGGTGGGACGCCTGCAGGCCAGCGACGAACGCCGCGTGGCGGTCTTCGCCCAGATGGAGCACAACCAGAAGCTCTCCTCCATCGGCCGGCTGGCGGCCGGGGTGGCCCATGAGGTCAACAACCCCCTGGCCGTCATCAACGAGAAGGCGGGCCTTGGCCTCGACCTGCTGCACATGAGCGGCGACTTCGAGCGCAAGGACCGGCTCATCAACCTGCTGGAGGCCATCGAGAGCACCGTGGAACGCGCCCGCGGCATCACCCACCGTCTGCTGGGCTTTGCCCGGCGCATGGAGGCCAACCGCCAGGAACTGAGCGTGCCCGAAGTGCTGACCGAGACCATGGGCTTTCTGGAACGCGGTGCCAAGAACCGCGGCGTGAACATCGGCACGGACTTCGCCGAAGGCCTGCCGGACATCGTGTCCGACCGCGGCCAGCTGCAGCAGGTCTTCCTCAACATCATGGGCAATGCCCTGGATGCGGTGCCCGACGGCGGCAAGGTGGACATCGCCTGCACCCGGACGGACGGCGGCGGCCTGCTGGTGCGCGTCACGGACAACGGCAAGGGCATGAGCCCGGAAGTGATCAAGCACATCTTCGAGCCCTTCTATTCCACCAAGAAGGAGAAGGGCAACGGTCTGGGCATGTTTATCACCTACGGTATCGTGCGCCGTCTCGGCGGCGAGATCACCGTGGACAGCACCGAAGGCAAGGGCACGACGGTCAGCATCACGCTGCCGCTTACACCGCCGGAACGTCCTGTGGAGGCTTGAGATGGCACTGCGTGTATTGTTGGCCGATGACGAGAAGGAATTCGTGGAGACCCTGGCCGAGCGCCTGGACCTGCGCGGCATCGACGTGCGGGTGGCCCTGGACGGCAAGGCTGCCCTGACCACCCTGGACGAGATGGCGGCCGCGGAAGCCCTGCCTGATGTGATGGTGGTGGACCTGCTCATGCCCGGCATGACCGGGGACGCCGTCCTGCAGCAGGTGCGGCGGACCTATCCCGGCCTGCCGGTCATCGTGCTCACGGGGCATGACTCCGTGGACGATTCCGGCGACAGCCCCGTGGCCAGTGCCTTCGCCTGCCTGACCAAGCCGCTGAGCCTGGGCATGTTCCTGGAAACGCTGGAAGCCGCGGCCCGTTCCGGCGGCAACGGCACGAATCCGGCCAGGGGGGCGTAGCATGACCGATTCGCAATGCATGGGACGCCTGCTGGCCTCGGCCACGCACGACATGCGCAACGTGCTGGCCGTGATCCGCGAATCCGCCGGGCTGGCGCAGGACATGGTGCAGCTGGCCGCCGGGCCGGACAAGCCCGCCGATCCGCGCGTCATCAAGGCCCTGAAGGAGGCCCAGCAGCAGATACTGCGGGGCGCGGCCCTGGCCGAGTGCATGGAGTACCTGGCCCAGATCAGCCACAGCGAGAACGAGAACGCGCCCTGCGACCTGGTGCGCGTGGCCGGCACGTTCTGCCTCATGGCGGCCCGACGGGCCCGCGCCGTGCAGATGGTGCTGGAATCCGCCGGCAGCGAGGAGCCCGTGTGGTCCGCCGTGCCCGCCCTGGCGGTGCTGCGTGCCCTGCTGGACATCTTCGACCTGTGCGCCTCCGTGGGCGGGCAGGTGAAACTCCGCTTTTCCGCCGGTCGCCAGAACAAGGTGGAAGGCATCATCATCGAAGTCTGCGACGGCGCCAATCGCGACATGGCCCTGGCGGCCCTCACGGGCAGCCCCCTGCTCAATGCCCGGCCCCGGCCCGGCTGGCAGGCCCTGCTGATGCCCTGGCGCGATCCGGCACAGCGCTTTTTCCTCTCCATTTCCGCCTGCGGGAGTGAAGACTAGAACGACATTTTTCCCGGCATCACCGGGTGAAGGAGAATGGCATGAGCAAGGAAGAGATCAAGATTCTGCTGGTAGACGACGAAAAACAGTTTGTGGACACGCTTGCCGAGCGCCTTGCCATGCGCGGTTTTTCAGCGCGCGTGGCCTATGACGGCCCGCAGGCCCTCAAAGCCGTTGAAGACCCCACCGACGTCATCGTCCTGGACCTGCGCATGCCCGGCATGGACGGTTTCGAAGTGCTGCGCAGCGTCAAGAAGAGCAACCCCCAGGTGCAGGTCATCATCCTGACCGGCCACGGCGGCGATGCCGAAGAACAGACGGCCTACCGCATGGGCGCCTACAACTTCCTCAAAAAACCCATGGACATCGACGAACTGCTGAACAGCATCCGCATGGCCTACCGCGACAAGGTGGAGAACGCCATGGTGGCTGTCAGCCTGGCCGAAGGCGGTGATTTCGATTCCGCCCAGGATGTCCTCAACGAAAAAGACCTCCTGGCCGAGCACAAGCTCTAGGCCGCCATTGCCCCTGTCCGGCGGCAGCACCGCCGGACAGGAAAGACCCCGCACGGCCCCGGCCGTGCCCCATGTTTCCGCATCGCCGCAAGGGGGAGGACGTCATGCGTGTACTCATCGTCGACGACGAACAGGCCTTTGCCGAACCGCTGGCACAACGCCTGGAGCTGCGCGGCATCGAGGCCGCCGTGGCCGGCGATGCGGAAACGGCCCTGGACATGCTCTCCCGGCAGGAGTGGGACCTGGTCTTCCTGGATGTCTGCCTGCCGGGCATGGACGGTGTCTCCCTGCTCAAGCTTTTGCAGGAGCATGAGCCCCGCCCCGACGTGGTCATGCTCTCCGGCGCCACGGAGATGAGCCAGGCGGTCAAGGCCATGCGGCGCGGCGCGCTCAACTGGCTGGCCAAGCCCGTCTCCCTGGACGCGGTGCTGGAAGAATGCCGCAAGGCCCGTGAACGGGCCGACGCCCGGCGCCAGGCCCGCCGCCTGGCCGAAGAGGCCCGCCTGCGCAGCCTGGGCCGCATCGCCGAAGGCGTGGCCCACGAAGTCAACAATCCCCTGAACATCATCGTCCAGGCCGCGGGCCTCATGAGCGACAGCCTGGACAGTCCCGAGGCCGGGGCCCTGCCCGACATCGAAGACCTGCGCGAGTCCCTCAGGACCATCGTGACCCAGAGCATGCGCGTGCGCGAGATCACCCGCAAGCTGCTCATGGCCGGTGTGGGCCTCGACCCCCGCAGCGCGCCCATGGACGTGCGGGCCGTGGTCTCCCGCGTCCTGACCCTGCTGCAGGGCCGCATGGACAGCCTGAAGGTGGCCTGCCGGCTGCATTTCCCGCCGGAATGGGGCGAGGACGGGCCCCGCCCCCTGGGATCGGCGCTGGAACTGGAGCAGATCTGCCTGCATCTGGTGGAGAACGCCCTGGACGCCATGCCGGAGGGCGGCACGCTGGACATCGGCGCCCGGCTGCTGCCCGCCGATGCCGACGGCACCGCCTGGTACGAGCTTTGGGTAGCCGACAACGGCACCGGCATCGACGACGACATCATGCCCCATATTTTCGAGCCCTTCTTCACCACCCACCGCCAGGCGGGCCGGGCCGCCGGTCTGGGCCTGTCCGTGGCCACGGGCCTGGCCCACGGCCGCGGCGGCCGGATCACGGCGGCCAACCGCCCCGAAGGCGGGGCCCTGTTCCGCCTGCTGCTGCCCCTGCCCGCGGCCGGAGGCCGGAACGAAGACACCCCCTGATCCCTTCCCGCGCCGCCGCGCTCACGGCCCCCCCCTGCCGGGCCCGCCATTCCGGCGCCCCCGGCGGACACCGCCGCACATGCAGCCCCTGCAGCCCCTCCGGCCGGCAGGGGCTGCTTTTTTCGCGCGGGCGCCCCATCCCGTCCGCCGCACCGCCCGTCTCCTCGAAAAAACCTGTCATCCCGCCATGTTGCCAGCCCGTCTCCGGCCGTGCCCCCCGCTGGTGCCCGAAGGATATTTTTTTTCTTTTCAAACGACCTCAAGGATGCTACACAAGCGCAGCGTGTGGCGCTCACCCCGCTTGACGGGGCCTTTTTTCCATCCCGCTTCCCCGCGCCATGCCCGCCGCCCCTGCGCGGCCCCATTTCCGCAACAACGGCCTGTCATGGCCGAAGGGAGACCCATGTCCTCATTACCCTGCATCGTTCTGGTGGGACGCCCCAACGTGGGCAAGTCCACCCTGTTCAACCGCCTGATCCGCAGCAACCGCGCCATCACCCATGACCGTCCCGGCGTGACCCGCGACCGCATGGAAGGGGTGGTCCGCCGCAAGGGGCACCCTGACTTCGGCATCGTGGACACCGGCGGCATCACCCTGGACGCCCACGCCATGGTCACCGAAGGCCCCGAAGGCATCCGCGGTTTCGAGTCCGACATCCTGCGCCAGGCCGAGGCGGCCATGAAGGACGCCTGTGCCGTGGCCTTCGTGGTGGACGGCCGTGACGGCCTGCTGCCCCTGGACGAATATCTGGCGGCCCACATCCGCCGCATGGGCCTGCCCACCCTCTGTGTGGTCAACAAGGTGGACGGTCTGGAAAAGGAAGACGAGCTGCTGGCCGAGTTCCACAGTCTGGGCTTCCCCCTGCTGCCGGTCTCGGCCGAGCACGGGCACAACATCCGCGCCCTCACCGAAGAACTGGCCGCTCTGCTGCCCGAGGATTACGAGGCCGTGCACGAGCCCCCGGCCCTGCGCCTGGCCATGCTGGGCCGCCCCAACGCGGGCAAATCCTCCCTGATCAACGCCCTGGCCGGCGAGGAACGCATGATCGTCTCCGATGTGGCCGGCACCACCCGCGACAGCGTGGACGTGCGCTTCGCGCGCGACGGCCAGGATTACGTCTTCGTGGATACCGCCGGGGTGCGCCGCCGTACCAGGATCACGGACATCGTGGAAAAATATTCCGTCAATGCGGCCCTCAAATCCACCACCAAGGCCGACGTGACCCTGCTGACCCTGGACGCCACCGAAGGCGTGAGCCAGCAGGACAAGCGCCTCATGGACCTGCTGGATACCCGCAAGATCCCCTTCATGGTGCTGGTCAACAAATGCGACCTGGTGCCCGCCGGCCAGCTCAGGCAGCTGCTGCAGAACGTGAGCGAGATGCTGGCCTTCTGCAGGCATGTGCCCATCCTCACGGTCTCGGCCCTCAAGGGCACGGGCCTGAACAGGATCCTGCCCCTGGCCCGCAAGATCCATGAGGAATGCGCCATCCGCGTGCCCACCGGCCAGCTCAACCGGGCCATGGAAGAAGTGCTGACCCGCCACCAGCCCCCGGTGGTCAAGCGCGTGCGCGCCAAGTTCTTCTATCTGACCCAGGCCGAGTCCCAGCCGCCGACCTTCGTCTTTTTCGTCAGTGACGCCGACCGCGTGCCGGAAAGCTATGCCCGCTATCTGGAACGCGCCCTGCGCCGCATCTTCGGCATCACGCATGCGCCCATGCGCCTGCACCTGCGTTCCAGCCACAAGAAATCACAGTAAAAAAAGCGGGATGCGGATGCCGGGACCTGTCTGTCCATCTGGCGGACCGCATTGACAGGAATCAGGTAAAGATGCAATAGAAAGGGCTTATACTGCCGCAAGGTAGACGTCGCTTTGCTGTTGTGCGGCGCGCGGCAGTGCATGGAGTCTCTCAAGGAGGGAGAAAATGAAAAAGTGCATGACCTGGCTCATGGCCGCGCTGTGCAGCGTTGCCGTCGCGGCTCCCGCCGTGGCCGCCGACACCATCAAGATCGGCGTGCAGGGCGCCCATTCCGGCGACCTGGCCTCGTACGGCGTCCCCAGCCTCAATGCCGCCAAGATCGTCATTGAAGAAGCCAACGCCAAGGGCGGCGTGCTGGGCAAGAAGATCGAACTGGTGTCCCAGGACGACCAGTGCAAGCCCGAACTGGCCACCAACGCCGCGACCAAGCTGATCTCCGACAAGGTCGTGGCCATCATGGGCCCCATCTGCTCCGGCGCCACCAACGCCTCCCTGCCCATGTTCGAAAGCGCCAACATCATCAGCATCTCTCCCACGGCCACCACGCCTGCCCTGACCCTGGAAGGCAAGCACCCCCTGTTCCTGCGCACCGTGGCCAACGACAATGCCCAGGCCCAGCTGACCAGCAGCTACATCACCGATGTGCTGAAGGCCAAGAAGGTCGCCTACCTGCATGACAACGGCGAATACGGCAAGGGCTTTGCCCAGCAGAACCGCACCATCCTCGAAAAGGCCGGCGTCGAGACCGTCCTGTTCGAAGCCGTGACCCCCGACGCCGTGGACTTCTCCGCCGTGGTGCGCAAGCTGCGTCGCGCCAAGGCCGACGTGCTGGTCTTCGGCGGCTACCAGAACACCGCCTCCAAGCTGGTACAGCAGATGCGCCGCGACCGCGTCAAGACCCCCCTCATCGGCCCTGACGGCGTGAAGGACGAGACCTTCCTCAAGATGACCGGCAAGGACAGCGAAGGCGTCATGGCCTCCTATCCCAAGGATACCAGCACCCTGCCCATGTACAAGCAGGCCCGCGACGCCCACGTCAAGCAGTTCGGCAGCGAGCCCGGCTTCGGCTACTACAACGCCTATGCCGCCACCCAGGCCCTCCTCAAGGCCATCGAAGTGGCCGGCAGCACCGACACCGACAAGATCATGGCCGCTCTGAAGAGCACCGAAGTGGACACCCCCCTGGGCAAACTGTCCTTCAACAAGGCCGGTGACGCCACCGGTCTGGGCCTGTCCGTCTATGTGGTGAAGGACGGCAAGTTCGTCGAAAGCGACCACAGCATCACCCTGCATTAATCGGATACGATGGCGCACGGGCGCGGGGGCACGGCCTCCGCGCCCTCTTGCCCGCTTGCGCCCGGGTAAACCGCAGCCCCTGTAACGGCATGGACTTCCAGTACTTTATCGAACTTTTCTTCGGCGGCCTCACACGCGGCAGCATCTATGCCCTCATCGCCCTGGGCTATACGCTGGTGTACGGCATCATCGAACTGATCAACTTCGCACACGGCGAGATCTACATGCTGGGCGCCTTCACGGCCCTGCTGGTAGCCGGCGTGCTGGGCATCGTCGGTTTCCCCGCCGGAGGCATCCTCATCGTGGCGGCCCTCGCGGCCGTGGTCTGGAGCGCGGCCTACGGCTATACTCTGGAAAAGGTGGCCTACAAACCCCTGCGCGGCGCCCCGCGCCTGTCGCCCCTCATTTCGGCCATCGGCATGTCCATCTTCCTACAGAACTATGTGCTGCTGGCGCAGACCTCCGACTACGTCCCCTTCCCCCGCCTGCTGCCGGATATGGAATTTCTGGATTACCTGGGCAACATCATGGGGCCCAGCGACTTCCTGATCCTCGTCACCAGCACGCTGGCCATGGTCTCCTTAAGCCTCTTCATCCGCTACACCCGCATGGGCAAGGCCATGCGCGCCACCGCGCAGAACCGCAAGATGGCCCTGCTGCTGGGCATCAACGCCGACCGCATCATCTCGCTCACCTTCATCGTCGGCTCGGCCCTGGCGGCCCTGGGCGGCGTGCTCATCGCCTCCCACATGGGGCAGGTCAACTTCGGCATCGGCTTCCTGGCCGGCCTCAAGGCCTTCACGGCCGCGGTGCTCGGCGGCATCGGTTCCATCCCGGGGGCCATGGTGGGCGGTCTCGTGCTGGGCATCGCCGAGAGCATGACCACCGGCTACCTGTCGGGCAACTATGAGGATGCCCTGGCCTTCGCCCTGCTCATCCTCATCCTCATCTTCCGCCCCGACGGCATCCTCGGCAAAGCGAAAGTGCAGAAGGTGTAGCCAATCATGATGCAATATCTCACAAAAGCCCTTTTGGCCGCCTGCTGGTTCATGCTTCTGACCTTTCCGGTCATGGGCATCAAGCTCAACAGCGTCGACCAGACCGTGGAATGGCAGTTCGACAGGGTCATCCTGCTGGGCGTGGCCATTTTCTTCCTTTCCATGCTCTGGAACTGGTGTTTCAGCCGCAAGGCCCGCGGCATCCCGCTGATCCGCCTGCCTGAGGGCCTGGGCAGGGGCCTGCACAGGCTGGTCACCCTGCCCGGACGCAGCACCGCCACCCGCCTGACCAGCCTCGGCCTGCTGCTGGCCGTCATGATCGTCATGCCTCTGGTGAGCTCCTTCTACCAGACCAACATCATGATCTCGGCCATGCTCTACGTCATCCTGGCCCTGGGCCTGAACATCGCCGTGGGCATCGCCGGCCAGCTGGTGCTGGGCTATGTGGCCTTCTACGCCGTGGGCGCCTATTCCTACGCCCTGCTCAACCAGGCCTTCGGCCTGGGCTTCTGGGCCTGTCTGCCCGTGGGCGGCTTCATGGCCATCGTGTTCGGTCTGGCCCTGGGCTTCCCCGTGCTGCGCCTGCGCGGCGACTATCTGGCCATCGTGACCCTGGGCTTCGGCGAGATCGTGCGCCTGGTGCTGCTCAACTGGACCAGCCTCACCGGCGGCTCCGGCGGCATCAAGAACATCCCCGGCCCCTCCTTCTTCGGCCAGGAGCTGGAGATCGCCGCCAACACCATCTTCATCTACTATCTGGTGCTGCTGGCCGTGATCCTGACCATCATCGTCATCAGCCGCCTCAAGAACTCCCGTGTGGGGCTTGCCCTGCAGGCCCTGCGCGAAGACGAGATCGCCTGTGAGGCCATGGGCATCGACCTGGCCCGCGTCAAGCTCTCGGCCTTTGCCCTGAGCTCCTGCTGGGCCGGTTTCGCCGGTGTCATCTTCGCGGCCAAGACCACCTTCATCAATCCCGCCAGCTTCACCTTCATGGAATCGGCCATGATCCTGTCCATGGTGGTGCTGGGCGGCATGGGCTCCATCGTGGGCGTGGTCATCGCCGCCACCATCCTCATCCTGGCCCCCGAATACCTGCGTGCCTTCTCCGAGTACCGCATGCTGCTCTTCGGTGCCATCATGGTCATCATGATGATCTTCCGGCCCCAGGGCCTCGTCACCGGCGAGCGCCGCCGCTACCGCATCACCGCCCTGCAGGGCGGCAGCAAAGGAGAACGCGCATGAAACCCGTTCTTGAAGTCAAGGGCCTGACGCGTGACTTCGGCGGTCTGCGCGCCCTCAACGAGCTGGACCTGACCGTCAACGAAGGCGAGATCGTGGCCCTCATCGGCCCCAACGGCGCCGGCAAGACCACCTTTTTCAACTGCGTCACCGGCATCTACAAGCCCACGGAAGGCACCGTGCACCTGTACGGCGCCAACGGCGAGAAGCATCTGCTCTCCGACGCGCTGCTGGCCCGCATTGAAGCCGCCATTGCCGAGCTCGACTATCGCCCAAGCCTGATGGCCCGCAGCCTGAAGCGCGGTCGTACCCGCCTGATAGGCCTGATCATTGCCGATATCACCAACCCCTACTCCGTCAACGTGCTCAGCGGCATTGAAGCCGCCTGCCGCGAAAAAGGCTTCACCCCGCTGGTGTGTAACACCAATAACGAGGTGGACCAGGAGCTGCACTATCTTGATCTGCTGCGCAGCTATCAGGTCGAAGGGATTGTCGTCAACGCCGTCGGCATGCGTGAAGAGGGGCTGCAACGTTTGCAGCAGTCCGCGCTACCGATGGTGCTAATCGACCGTAAAATTCCGGACTTCGCCTGCGACGTGGTCGGGCTGGATAACACTCAGGCCGCTACCACCGCCACTGAACACCTGATTGAGCAAGGATTTGAGGCGCTGCTGTTCCTCAGCGAACCGCTAGGCACCGTTAACACCCGGCGCGAACGCCTGAGCGCCTTTCGCGCCACGCTGGCCCGCTATCCCGGCGTCGTCGCCGAAAATGCCGAAGTGCCGCTGGCAGAGAACGCTCAGCTTGATAACACGCTGCGCCAGTTCCACCAGCAGCACCGTGGGATGCGCAAAGCGGTGATCTCCGCCAACGGCGCGCTGACGCTGCAGGTAGCCCGCGCCCTAAAGCGCGTCGGCCTGATCTGGGGGAGCGATATCGGCCTGCTGGGCTTCGACGAACTGGAGGGGGCGGAGCTGGCCGGCGTCGGTATTACCACCCTCAAACAGCCGACGTGGCAGATCGGCTACGCGGCGGTCGAACAGGTTATTCGGCGCATTGCCGGCACTAACGACCCCATCCGCGAACGGGTATTTTCCGGCGAGCTTATCGTCCGCGGATCAACCTCCCGTTAACGATCCT
>OGXX01000978.1_pt1 | contig 30403 bp, 23 predicted proteins | sample 1576301 | NCBI WGS metagenome assembly OGXX01 (sample SAMEA3541469, study PRJEB24748) | human gut metagenome | biome: human gut; feature: human-associated habitat; material: faeces | place: China | collected 2012
TTTTTTGTTATTATTTTTACAGGTACAATAAAAGAAATATCATGGTTTTACTTGCTATTACCACTTATATTTTTATTTGGATTTTTATTTACTGTAGGTATAAGCTTTATTTTAGCTACTGTGTCAGTGTTTTTCCGTGATATGTTTTATATTTATAGTATTTTACTTACTATATGGAATTATGCTACACCTGTATTTTATGATATTTCAATTATACCAGCTACTCTACAGAGAATATTTAGATTTAATCCTTTGTACGTATATATAGATTCTGCTAGACAAATTATTTTGTTTGGTAATTGCCCGTCTATAACAAACATATTTTTAATGGTATTTTATGGTGTTTTTGCCGTAGTAATTGGATCTATTATTTTCAAAAAACATCAAGATAATTTTGTTTATTATGCATAAAAGGAGGAAAATATAAAAAATGTAACAATGAAGTTTGATATGGGAATTGAAAAAGGTTTTTCATTTAAACAATTGTTTATTAATATGCTTGATCCAAGAGAAAGAAAGAAAAACAAAAAGAAAAAAAGTGTTTTTGTAGCATTGAATGATGTTTCATTTCATGTTGATAAGGGTGAAGTAGTCGGTTTAATTGGTAGTAATGGTGCTGGAAAGTCTACTTTATTGAAAGTTGTTAGTGGTGTTATGAAAGCTACAAAAGGTAATGTAACTGTCAATGGTTCTATTGCTCCAATGATTGAATTAGGAGCAGGTTTTGATGCTGAATTAACAGCTAGAGAGAATATTTATTTAAATGGAGCAGTTTTAGGTTATTCAAAGAACTTTATTGATCAAAAATTTGAGGAAATTGTCGATTTTTCTGAGTTACGAGATTTTTTGGATGTTCCAATAAAAAACTTTTCTTCTGGTATGACAGCTAAACTTGCATTTGCAATTGCTACTGTTGTTGATCCAGAGGTTCTTATTGTAGATGAAATTTTATCAGTTGGAGATATTAAGTTTCAGGAAAAAAGTAGAAATAAAATGATGAGCATGATTAATGGTGGTACTACTGTGTTATATGTATCACATTCTCTGGAAAGTATAAGAGAATTATGTACTAAGGTAGTATGGTTGGAACATGGTACAATGAAGATGATAGGTGATCCTGATACTATTTGTGATACATATTACCGCTTTCAAATGGGTGAACCTATCGATATGAAAAAGAGTAAGAAGGATAATAAGAGAAAAAAACAAGATAAGTAGTTGTGGAGGATAATATGAATATATTAGGCAGAAATTATATAAAATCATCTGGAAAATTAAGGGTTGTTAGGAAAAAAAATAAAATAGTAATAGAGAATAATTCCGATATGAAACAAAAATTAATTTTTTATAAATCGATAAAAACAGATAATAAAAGATTAACAATTAATTCTGTTTCAAATATTAAGGCAGAGGAAAATTGTACAATAAAAATTTTAAATAGAAGGTTTAGAGTTATTCAATCAGTTGATATGAATACTAAATCATTTTTTTCTAATTTACCTAAAAAGGTTTTTATAGGGCTTTCAATTTTACCAAATGCTAAGATTGAAATTGATTCTTTAGAGGTTTCCTTTGAAAAAGAAGATGTAAGTATTAATGAATATTTTTCTGGTAATATATTGTTAATTTGTCCTGGGTATCCAATGGTAAAAAATAAATATTTATTTTCTTTTATTCATTCAAGGGTGCAAGCTTATAAGGAAAATAAATTGAATGTTGATGTTGCAGTTGTTCATAGTGAATATATTGAAAAAACTGAATTTGCTACTTTTGAAAATGTTGATTATATAAGAACTGGATACAATCAAATAAGAAATTTATTACAAGTTAAAAAGTATGATAAAATTTTAATACACTTTTTTGATCCTGCCTATTTTCAATTGTTAGAACCACAGGATTTATCGAATACTCAAGTTATTTTATATTCTCATGGTACTGATGCCTTGTATAGAGCTTTTGATGTGATTGGACGTCCATACTTTGTTTCAGATTATGTTGTTCCAGAATCATTCACTAAAACTTTTGCTTTGAGGGATTATTATATAAAAAAATATAATAATCTGCCAAATGTGAAATTTGTGTTTGTGTCAAATTGGGCTAAAAAGATGAGTGAGGAATTACTGAAAATAAAATATAATAATGCAGAAGTTATACCTTGTTTTATAGATGAAAAGCAATTTCCATATACTGAAAAGGATCCAGAATTAAGAAAAAGAGTTTTTGTGCTTAGAAAGTTTGATGATTTAAGTACTTATTCTATTGATATTGATGTTAGAGTAATTTTAGAACTTAGTCATAGAAAATGTTTTAATGACATGGAATTTTCAATTTATGGTGATGGGGGAATTCATGATAAGTTGGTTGAACCATTAAGAAAGTTTTCTAATGTTCATATATATAGAAAATTTTTATCGCATGATGAAATTAAAATGATGCAAAAAGAAAATGGTATAGGCCTTTTTGCAACAAGATTTGATACACAGGCTGTGTCTTCATGTGAGGCAGCTATGGCAGGTTGTGTTGTTGTAAGTTCTAAAAATGTTGGAACTTGTGAGTACATAGATCCTAAAATAGGTACTTTTTGTGAAACAGAAAATATTATCGAATATGCTGACCTAATCGAAGAATTATATAATGATCCAAAATTGTTTAAAACAATGTCTGAGAAGATGCATGATTCTGTTATGAAAACGTGTAGTTATAAGTATTCTATAAAAAAAGATATGGATATGATACTTAGTTTTGATAAGACTGAAAAAATTAAGGTCCCTGATATAAAGAAAAATCCTATATTGAGTATTGTTATTCCTTCTTATAATGTTGGTAAGTATATTAAAGGTGGGGTAAAATCACTTTTACGTTCTAAATATGCATCTGACTTGGAAATAATTATTGTGAATGATGGCTCTAAGGATGATACAGTCGCTAAAAGTAACGAATTATTGATTAATTATCGTGGTAAGAATCCTATTATAAAAATAATAGATAAAGAAAATGGTGGACATGGTTCAACTATAAATGCAGGATTAAAAGTTGCCACTGGTAAATATTTTAGAGTAATAGATGGTGATGACTGGATTAATTCGCAAGAAATGGATAAATTAATTGATAAACTAGAAAATGAAACATCTGATATAGTTATAACTGATTATTCTGAAGATTTAGCATTTTCTAATATTTTAAATCATAAAAAAATATATGATTTTATGATTCCTAATATTAAATATGATTTTGAAGATTTGTGTATTCCAAACTACGGATTTGGTGAGTGGGGGCCAATTTTAGCTACAGGAAATTACAAAACAGAAGTTTTAAAGAAAACTAATTTCAAACTGTCTGAAAAAAGCTTTTATGTTGATATGGAATATAATGTTTATTCAATAGAAAAAGCTAAAACAATTACATATTACCCTTATGATATATATAGATATTTTATTGGTAGATCTGGTCAGTCTGTTAGTAAAAAATCATTTATAAAAAATAGATTTCAACATGAAAAAGTGTTGCTTAATATGATTACTTATGTTGAAAATAACAAAAATATATCAGAGTTAAAAAAACAATATATTTATGAAAAACTAATTAATCCAATGGCAAATGCTCATTATATAATACTTACTGAATATCAAAAAAAACCAAGCGAATTTAAAGCATTCGATAAATTGTTAAAAAGTCATCCAGAAGTATATTATTCAAAAATATTAACAAGAAAATTTATTAGACTAAACAGAAAGACAAATGGGTTAATACTTCCTATTAGTCCATTAATAATAAAATTGTATAAGTTTGTTAGGAGGTAATAGATGAAAACTAAATATTTAATTATTGGCGCTGGTATATCCGGTTTGACTTTTGCAAGTTATTGCAAAGAAAATTACCTAATTATTGAAAAAGATAGTGAAGTTGGAGGGTATTGTAAAACTCATTATAATAAAGATTATGTATGGGATTATGCTGGACATTTCTTTCATTTTAAAACTGATGAATTTAAGAAAAAGTTTATTGATAGTTTGGATAAAAATGATTTTGTTACGCAAGATAAAAAAACATATATTTATTTTGATAACGCTTTAGTTGATTATCCATTTCAAACAAATATCCATGAATTATCTAAAGATAAATTCATAGATTGTTTATATGATTTATTTAATAAAGAAGAAAAAGAAACTTATGATAATTTCTTAGATATGTTATATGGAAAGTTTGGTAAATCTATTACTGAAATGTTTTTAAAACCATACAATGAAAAATTATATGCTTGTGATTTAACTAAGTTAGATAAAGATGCAATGGGAAGATTTTTTCCTTATGCTGATATAAAAGCTATTATTAAAAATATGAAGGATTCTAAAAATACTTCATATAATAATACTTTTATGTATCCGAAGAAAGGTGCTCAAGTAATAATTGATATATTAATGGAAAATGTTAATAAAGATAACATATTACTTAATACTATGGTAGAAAAAATAGATTTAGAAAAACATGAAGCTAAACTTAATAATGGGGAAGTTGTAGTGTTTGATAATTTAATTAATACTTCACCATTTAATACTTTCTTAAAATTAACTAATAATTTAGAATATAATGAACTTAGTGATAGATTAACTTATAATAAGGTATTAGTATTTAATTTAGGTTTTAATAAAAAATCTAAATATAATAAAGAACACTGGATTTATTTTCCCGATAAAGATATTAATTTTTATAGAATTGGTTTTTATGACAATATATTAAATTCTGATAAGTTAAGTATGTATATTGAAATTGGTTATCCAAAGGATGCTGTGATAAGTAAAGAAGAAATTGATGATGAATTAAATAAGACATTAAAGAACTTAAAAAAAGTTGGTGTTATTGATGATTCATTTGAATTAGTTGCTCATGAAAGTATTGTTATGAATCCAGCGTATGTACATATTGATACAGAAAATGATAAATTAGTTAGAAAAATAATGAACGATTTAAGTGAAAATAATATTTATAGTATCGGCAGATATGGTGCATGGACTTATTGTTCAATGGAAGATTGTATGTTAGATGCAAAAAACTTATCTAAGAAGATATAAAGGAGGCCCATTCTTATGTTAAAAAAAATCATAAGATTTATAAGAAATTGTAATAATTTTGTTAATGTGTACTCAAAAAAGATTGATGAGATAGAGGAAAATGTAAATTCTTTATCCAATGATTTTATAAATGCTAAAAATAATGTGAAAGATGATTTATTAAAAATGGAAGAACAAATTAAAAATTTAGATTATGTAAATTTAGAATATATAAATCTACATACTGATGTATCAAAAAACAGAGTGTTAATTGTTGGGTTTTATGGAGCTCCTAATTTAGGAGATGAATTGATGCTATTTTCGATATTAAATAAACTCTCACCAATTGATAATGGTTTAGATATAACTGTGATGATGTCTGAAAATTTTAATTTTGATATAACTGATTATCCAAAATGTAAAATTATTCATTATCCTAAAAACATTATTGATATTAATACATTAGCAAATTATTATGATACTGTAATTATTGGTGGCGGTGCTTTGCTTGATGATACGGATTATACTTTAAATAGTAATATGCTATCATTACCTACAACACTTATTAATTTATCATATAGGATGATTACCTGTAAAAAAAATGTTATTCTTTATGGCTTGAGCTCTAGTTATGAACTTAATAATAAAGAGTTTATTAGAAAACTAAATTATATTTCAAGTAATGCCAACTATTTTTCCTTAAGAGATACTAATAGTTTAAAGATTTTAAATAAATGTGGTATTAATACCAATAAAATAAGGATAGTCCATGATTTAGTATATACACTCGATTATTGTAAATATAATAAAACTTTAAAAAATGATTCATGCACAAGAGTTGGTTTAATTTATGTTTGTAATGAAAATAATTATGATAAATTGTGTGAACTTACAAAAAATATTGTTAAGTATTTTAAAGAAAAAAAACAGGATTATAAAATAGTTATGATACCATTTTATGAATATTTAAATAATGATACAGGTTATTATAAAAAAATTATTGAATACTTGAATGATAAAAACATAGAAAATTTGCAGTATACCAGTAATGTTGATGAGGTATTTAATACTATTTCAAATTTAGATGTATGTGTAAGTATGAGATATCACGGAACACTTATATCAAATATGTTGGGAGTTCCAACATTGAATTTGTTATATGACATTCATAAACATTACAAAAATAAAGTTGGATATTTATATGAAAATTACGGCTATAAAAATTATCAAGTGAATTATTCTTCAACAAATAGTGAATTATTTATAAATACTTTTGATAAATTATGTAAGCTACAGAAAAATAAATTATTAAGTAAACAAGTTAATTATGAAGCTAATCAACAAATAGATGAAGTACTTAAAAAATTTGTTTTAAAAGAAAGTAAGGTGAAATAATGAAAAATATTTTTGTTACTGGTTGTGCAGGTTATATTGGAAGTCACACCTGTGTTGAATTATTAAATGAAAATTATAACGTTATTGGGATAGATAATTTTAGTAATAGCAAAAAAAATGTACTTGATAATATAACGAAAATTACTGGAAAAGTCATTAATTTTTATGAAGGCAATATGCTCGATAAAGACTTGTTAGATAAAATATTTAATGAAAATGAAATAGATGCAGTTATTGATTTTGCTGCATTCAAATCTGTCGGAGATAGTGTGAGTAAACCAATTGAATATTATATAAATAATGTTAGCAGTGTTTTAACATTATTAAGTGTTATGAAAAAACATAATGTAAAAACTTTAGTGTTCAGTAGTAGTGCTACTGTTTATGGTGATTCCAAAATAATGCCAATTACTGAGGAGTGTAAAACAGGCAAAACTACTAATCCTTATGGGACAAGTAAATTATATTGTGAAGGAATACTACAAGATTTATATAAGTCGGATAATGAGTGGAATATTTGTATATTTAGATATTTTAATCCAGTAGGAGCTCATAAATCCGGTTTGATAGGAGAAGAACCTAATGGTATCCCAGCTAATTTAATGCCTTTTATTTCTAAAGTTGCGACCGGAGAATTAGAAATATTAAGTGTATTTGGAAATGATTATAACACAATAGATGGTACTGGAGTAAGAGATTATATACACGTCGTTGATTTAGCAAAAGCCCACGTAAAAGGTATTGAAAAGCTCAATATGGATAAAAAAGGAATGCATATTTATAATCTTGGTACTGGAAAAGGATATAGTGTTTTAGAAATGATTAAAGCATTTGAAAAAGTCAATGGAGTTTTTATTCCCTACAGGATCGTAGGAAGAAGACATGGCGATATTGCTATATGTTATGCAGATCCATCAAAAGCTCAAAAAGAACTTAATTGGAAAGCTGAATTGAAATTAGAAGACATGTGTAAAGATGCTTATAATTTTACAAAGAGATTATTAAAATGACCGGAGTAATGAGTATATTCGGAACAAAGTTAAGCATATGAGAAAACTAACTGACATTAAAAAAATAAGGTGTTGAAGCATTAAAATAGACGCTTTTTGGATAAAAAGAAAGAAGTGATAATAAATGATAAAAGTAATGAGTATATTTGGAACAAGACCAGAAGCAATAAAAATGGCTCCACTTGTTAAAGAATTAGATAATAGAAAAGAAATTGAAAGCATAGTTTGTGTAACTGCACAACACAGAGAAATGCTAGATCAAGTTTTAAAAACATTTGATATTAAACCAGATTATGATTTAAACATTATGAAACAAGGTCAATCATTAAGTGAAATAACTTCCCGAGCCCTATTAGGTTTAGAAGAAGTAATAAAAGAAGTTAAACCAGATATAGTTTTAGTACACGGTGATACTACAACAACATTTGCTGGTGCATTAGCAGCATTTTATAATCAGGTTTCTATTGGCCACGTTGAAGCAGGATTAAGAACTTATGATAAATATAGTCCATTTCCTGAAGAAATGAATAGACAAATGGTAGACTCTATGACTGATTTATATTTTGCTCCTACCGAAATAAGTAAAGAGAACTTACTTAAACAAAATATTTCTGAAGATAAGATATATATAACAGGTAATACAGCAATTGATGCTATGTCTACTACAGTTAAAGAAAATTATAGTCATAAAGAATTGGAATGGATAAAACCAGGTGAAAGGATGATTCTTCTAACTGCTCACAGAAGAGAAAATCTAGGGGAGCCTATGCGTCATATATTTAAAGCAATAAGAAGAATAGTAGATGAGTTTGATGACGTTAAAGTTATTTATCCAATACATTTAAATCCACTTGTTAGAAGTATTGCTAATGAAATATTTAATGGTTGTGACAAAGTTAAATTAATTGAACCATTAGAAGTATTTGATTTTCATAACTTTCAAAACAAGTCTTACATAATTTTAACAGACTCAGGTGGTATCCAAGAAGAAGCACCAAGTTTAGGTAAACCAGTACTTGTTTTAAGAGATACAACAGAAAGACCAGAAGGTATAAAAGCTGGTACCTTAAAATTAGTTGGAACAAATGAAGAAACAATATACACTGAAACTAAAAAATTATTAACAGACAAAAAAGAGTACAATAATATGAGTCATGCATCTAATCCATATGGAGACGGTCACGCTAGTGAAAGAATAGTTAGTTCTATAATTTCTTGGTATAAAAATACAAAATAATCATATTGTTAATAATTTTTGAAAATGTTTTAAATTTTTTTAAACATTAACGGGAAAAAATATCCCGTTTTTTTAAATTCATTTTGCTATTATTTAAATTATTACTTCATTCAATATTGTCAATTGTAAATACATTGCTACGTGACCATTATCAATTTTTCTTGGTGTTAAAACGGCTAAAGTATAATTAATATCTTCTAATGATGGGGATTTTTCAAAAACTGATTCGAATTATTTATAGTCCATTGCAAATCTTTTATTAAAGCATGGAATAAATACATTTAATAAGTATTTATTTGCTTCTTCTATGGTTGTAATACCATTAAGTTTTAGCTCATTAACAAGTCTATCTTGGAAAGTAATATAAATAAAATTATAAAATACTTTAATATTTTCATTTTTTTCTAAAAAACGTATTTTTGCGCCAAAAACCGCATTTCACAGACATGTCACCACCTGTATCCTGGTGCTTTTCCGTCTGCAAAATGCGGTTTCTTTTATCCACCATAAAATATTCCTGTATAAAGTAGTATAATATCTTCAGAGATTGGTTTATCTAATGTACTTGCTGGTTTTTTGTTTCTGTTACCATGTACAAATGCAGATTTTCCTTTCTCTTTATACTTAATTATAAGACGATCAATTTGTCTTCTTGATATACCAAGTTTTTTTGCTGTTCGTTTTTTTGTTACCATTGTGATTTACTAGTTCCTTGATAACTTCATATTTTTCTTTTTCATTCATTCTTAATTCAACCTTTCTCATTTTATATATCACCTCAAGTTATATTATTAATTAACTTTGAGACATTTTCCAAAGTTATTACTTAAGACATTATCATAAATTAATCATATTCTTGATATAAAAACACAAAATAATATAGTCTTTATCACTAATATTTGATATAATATTTCTAGTAAAAATGAATGGAGGAAAATATGTCAAAGCTAAATAAAATAAAAACATCTATAAAAGAAAAAGGACTTATTAAAACAATTAAATGGTTATATGAATCATTAATTTTTAGAATAAAAATGATAAAAAGACCATCTTTAGACTTCACTAAAATAGAAAACACTAAAGATGAAAACACATATAGTTACCCAAAAATACTACCAAATGTATTTATAGTTGCAAGTATACCTTACTATGATATTGGAGGTGGCCAAAGATGCTCACAACTTGCAAAAACATTTAACAAAATGGGATATAATGTAATTTACCTATATGGATACAAATCTTCAGAAAGTAAAAAATTCAACCTAGAAATGCCCGTGTCTTCTCATATGTTTATAAATGATAAAACCATTTTAGAAGTTAGAAACATTGTAAAAAATAATGACTTATTCATATTTGAAGCACCATCACTTAGATTTAAAGATATACTAAATATTGCTATTAGTAATAAATGTAAAATAGTTTATGAAAATATAGATAACTGGGAAACATCACTTGGTAACGATGTATTTAACGAGTCTATGTTAATTAGTTTACTTAAAAATAGCGATTTACTAGTAGGAACAGCAAAACCATTAGTTGAACAATTAAATACTTACCTAGAAAAATATAATATTGAAAATAAATTAGCAGTATATTTACCAAATGCAGTAGATGAAGAATTATTCTGTGGTTTAAAAGAATTACCTAAACCAAAAGACATGATAACTGGAGAAAAAACTTTTCTTTATTATGGGTCTTTATGGGGTAGCTGGTTTGATTGGGATTTAATAAAGAAACTTGCACTTCATAATGAAAACTATAGTATTAACATAATAGGTGACTACAAAAACTTAACTGAATTAATAAGTACACTACCAAAAAACATTCACTTTTTAGGACTAAAAAAACAAATAGAATTACCTAATTACTTAAAATACACAGACTATTCACTAATACCCTTTAAAACAGGTGAAATAGGTGACTTTGTTTCACCTCTAAAAATATTTGAATACATCTCTATGTACACAAAAGTATTGTCAACAACACTTCCTGATATAAAAGGATATCCTAACCTTTACTGTGGAAACACTTCTGAAGAATGGATTAACATAGTTGAAAAAAATTACGAAGTAAATAAATTTGATGCAGATAATTTTATTGATAACAATAGTTGGCACTCTCGTGTCACAGAAATCATTAATAACATTTACAAAGAAAAAAATAACTCAATACTTAGTGGCAAATTATCAATTATAATATTAAATTATAACAACAAGAACATAATATTTAAATCTCTTAACTCATTAATAAAATATAATGAACTATATAACTATGAATTAATAGTAGTAGATAATGGAAGCACAGATGGATCATACGAAATATTAAAAGAAAAATATAGTGATAAAGTAAAAATAATTCAAAACACAAAAAACGGATGCTCAAGCGGAAGAAACTTAGGTGTAACATTAAGTACAAAAGAATATATTATGTTTTTAGATAGTGATCAATGGGTTACTAATAAATATTGGTTAGAGCCATATGAAAATATATTAAAAACTGACAAGAATGTAGGACTAATCGGATGGGCAGCAGGATTTTTTAACAAAGAAGGATATGCATATCATGTAGTTGACAGTTTTCCACATAAATATATGCCTGCAAATAAGTTAGGAAGAAAAGATATAAGCTATTTAGGTTCAGGAGGAATGCTTTTAACAAGAAAATTATTTGACCAAATTGAAGGATTTGATGAAAAATACGACCCAACTTGCTATGAAGACACAGACCTTTCTTTAAAAGTAAGAAATACTAGTAAAGAAATAGTATACTGTCCATATTTAGGAATAATACATTTACCTCATCAAACAACAGATGGAGGACTATTAGACCATAATAGTTTATTTATAGAAAAAAGAGAATACTTTAAAAATAAATGGACAAAACAAAATGAAAGTTTATTAAAAAAGCATATTAAATAAATAATATGTTTTTTAAAAAAGGAATGAATTATGAAAAAAGAAGAAACAAAAAAAAACACTAAAAAAGAAAATGTAAAGATAAATAAAGATACAAGCAAAGCTAAGAAAACAACACAAAAAGAAATTAAGAAACCTACAAATAAAAAATCTGATATTCCAAAAAAAGTAGTAAAAAAACAAACTAATAAACCAAAAGAAAATAAAACAAAAACAAATAAAGTATCAAAAACTACACCTAAGAAAAAAACAACAAAAACTATAAAAAATATTGAAGTTGAAAATAAAAAAGAAGAACTTGTAGAAAACAATAAAGAAGTTATAGAATCACCTAAAAAGAAAGAAATAATTTCTATAATTAAAAAAGTTTTATATAACAAATACACAATAAATTACATATTATTTTCAATATTTATATTGTATTTTGGAACACTATTTTTTGGAATAAAAGTATTTGGTTTCAATTTAGAATGTTTAAAAAACAGTTTTAATGTTTTCAAGTATCCTCTAGTATTAATAATGTTTACACTCATACTGAGTTTACTTACATACTTTTTTAAAGTACTTACAAATAACATAACTATATCAAAAATAATAATCTTTGTAATAACTTTAATATTGTTAACAGTAAATGACATAAAATACACTATAATGTCTTCACCAGTAATACTAAGTGATATAAACTATCTAAACCCTTCAAGTATCAGTATGATGACTTCATCTACTTCCAATATAGGTTCATGGATATTTATAACTATTCTAAAATCTTTAATACTAACTATTTTATTTATATTATATTTAAAATTATCAAAACAATTTACATTAAAAAAACTAAATATTAAAAAAAGAATAATAAGCACATTACTAAGTTTAATAATAATTATATTAACATCTATTCTACTAATAAAGTGTCCTAAATTTATTACTAAATATATGTACTTAATTAACAAAAACACTTTATCAGCAAAAAAAATAACAGAAATATACACAGACTATGGTTTCTATGAAGGTATGTTACTTCAAGAATATAGTAACAAACTTCTAAAACCTGATGACTATAAAAACAACGATGATTTAAAATATAATGAAATTAACACAAAAAAATGGGAAAAAGCAAATATTATATTTTTATTGTCAGAAACATTCTTTGATCTTGAAAACATCAAAGAAATAAAATTTGATAAACCCTTAACACCATTTATTAATAGTTTAAAAGATAACAAAAATAGTATAACTTTAGATACATTAGTAGAAACCTATGGAGGAATGAGCGTTTTAAGTGAATTTGAAATACTTACCGCTAGTACTTTATCTATCTGGCCAAGCGGTTATAATCCATTTGATAGTTATTTCTTACAAAATAGTAACATCAACAGCCCTAACATAATAAAAGAACTAAATAAAAATAACTATACAACAACATATCTTGCTCCTTGGGGTAGAGACTTATATCATTCCGAAGAAGTCTACAAATTATTTAATACTTCTAGACTAAAATATCAAGAAGACTTGACTGGTAAAAAGAAAGGTATTTATTATTCAGATGAATCATTAATAAACGACATATATGAGGAACTTATTACACCAACTGAAAACGACTATAAATTTATAATGGCTGACTCTGCAGAAAACCATTTTCCATATCCAGCTAACAAATTCAAAAAAAGTGACTATGAAGTATCAGTAACTGCTTCAGATTATACAAAAGAAGAAACAGGTATGCTTCGATCTCTAGCACAAGGAATATATGATGCAGACAAAACATTAGGAATGCTATATCAAAAAATATGTGAGTTAGATACTCCTACAATAATAGTTTTCTTTGGAGACCATTTACCATATTTAATAAATAAAAAAGGAGAAAACATTTTATTTAAATCAAGTTACTTTAATACAGAAAATGCTAGTTTAAATGAACTTAGAAGATACACAACAAAATCAGTTATACTTTCAAACTATGACATAGAATTAGATAACTTAGAATACATAAACTTAAACTATTTAGGTAACTATGTAATAAACAATATGGATTTAGAAATATCTCCATACTTTAAATACATAAACACATTAATGAAAAAAGTTCCAGTATTTAATAAAACAACATATTTAAAAAATAATACTACTCATAGTTTAGAAGATAACTCAGAAGAAAGTAAGTTAATTAATGAATACACTAGTATAATGTATTATAACTTCTACGAAAAAACTAATTAAATAGGTTTAAAAACCTATTTTTTTATGTTAAAATTAATTTATAAGGAGAAACTATGAAAGATAAAATAACAAAACTAATTAATGTTTACAAAAAAAATGGATTATCAGGATTAATAAAAAAAAGTACTAAATATATAAAAGCAACCTACATAGACAAATATAATTTATTCACATTACTAAAAAAGAAAAAATATACATGCATCATAAAAAAAATCTTAGAAGAAAATAAATATGACAGGATAATATTATGGAGAAGTAACTTTGGTTATAATGTCCCACTATATCAAAGACCACAACACATTGCTAACAACTTATCAAAAATGAATTCTTTAGTTTTTTATGAAGTAACAACAATGACTGATAATATATTAACCTTAAAAGAAGCACAAAATAATTTATACCTATTTAATTTCAATAACAAAGTATTAAATAAAATATTAATGTCATTATTAAGAAACATAGAAAAACCAAAATATATTGAAATATATTCAACTAACTGGAGTCTAACATTAAATGAATTAATTACATACGAAAAAAATAATTTCAAAATAATATATGAGTACATTGACCACCTAAGTCCAGAATTATCAGGAACATCTTCATTACCAAAAAATATATCTGATAAATACAATTACATGCTAAAAAATAAAAATATATTTGTAGTAGTAACTGCAGATAAATTAATGACAGACATTATAAATAAAAGAGGTAAAACAAATCTAGTATTATCAACCAATGGAGTAGACTATAACTTTTTTAAAGAATTTGATAACTATAAGTTAGAAGAAAGCTATATAAATATAATAAATAATGGAAAAATAAATATATGTTATTATGGAGCTCTTGCAAAATGGTTTGATTATGAATTAATTAAAAAAATTGCTAAAACTGATAAATATAATGTAATACTTATAGGAATTAAATATGATGAAAGTTTTGATGAAAACATTAGTAACGAAAAAAATATCTACTTCCTAGGACCAAAAGACTATAAAATATTAAAGTATTATGCTAGAACTTGTGACATATTAACAATACCTTTTATAATAAATGATATCACATCTTCCACAAGTCCATTAAAAATATTTGAATATATGGCTCTAAATAAACCAATTGTAACTACAAATATGTATGAATGTAAAAAATATAGTTCAGTTTTAATAGGCGAAAATCATATAGACTTTATTAAAAAGTTAGAAACTGCTTATAATTTAAAAAATGATAAACAGTATTTAGAATTATTAGATAAAGAAGCGTTAAATAATGACTGGTCAATGAAAGCAAAAAAAATTATTGATATGATAAAAGCAAGCGAAAAGTAATGAATTAAAAATAATCAAAAAGTATTATTATCAATTAAATACTTTTTTCTTTTTAAAAAAAATAGTATAATAAAAGTATAAAAATAAGAGGTGATAAAAATGAACAATAAAAAAGTAGTAGATGGTAACGAAGCATGTGCTCTAGCATCTTATAATTTTACAGAAATAGCAGGAATATATCCAATAACTCCATCAAGTAGGATGGCCACACTTATAGACGAATGGAGTAGCAAAGGACAAAAAAATATATTTAATGAAAGAGTAAGTGTAGTAGAAATGCAAAGTGAAGCAGGAGCAAGTGCTCTAATACATGGTGCTTTAGTTTCAGGTAGATTATCTACTACATACACTGCTAGTCAAGGTTTACTTTTAATGATACCTTCAATGTATAAAATGTCAGGAGAAATGCTTCCATGTGTTATACATGTTGCATCAAGAAGCCTAAGTACTCATGCATTATCAATATTTGGAGACCATCAAGACATATATGCAGTACGTCAAACTGGTTTTAACATGCTTTCAAGCACAAACGTACAAGATGCTTACTACTTATCCTTAGTAGCGCATTTATCAGCCATAGAAAGTTCTTTACCATTCTTACATTTCTTTGATGGTTTTAGAACAAGTCACGAAATTAATGTAATAAATACACTAGTAGAAGAAGAAATAAAAAATTTAATTAACTATGACAAACTATCTGAATTTAGAAGTCGTAGCCTTAATATTGGAAAAGAAATAACAAAAGGAACATCACAAACAGAAGACGTATATTTCCAAAACACTGAAGTAAGAAATTCATTCTATAACGAAGTACCACTTATAGTAGAAAAATATATGAATAAAATTAATGAAATTGCAAACACTGATTATAAACCATTTAACTACTATGGAAGCAAAAATGCAAAACATGTAATAATAGCAATGGGTTCAGTAATAGACACAATAAAAAGCGTAGTAGAAGAATTAAATAAAAATGGTGAAGAAGTAGGTGTAATATGTGTTCACCTTTATAGACCTTTTAGCACATCTCACTTCTTTAAAGTATTACCAAAAACAACAGAAAAAATAACAGTATTAGATAGAACAAAAGAGCCAGGTAGCATTTGTGAACCATTGTATTTAGACATATGTGCTGCATTAAAAAATGAAAACATAGAAATCTATGGAGGAAGATACGGACTTTCAAGTAAAGACACAACCCCATCTATGATTTACACAGTATTTGAAAACATGAATAAACATATTCCAAAAGACCATTTTACTTTAGGAATAATTGATGATGTTACAAACACAAACTTAGAAATAAAAGAATTTAAACTAAATAAAAAATACAAAGAAATAAAAATATATGGTTTTGGAAGTGATGGAATGGTAAGTGCATCCAAAAACATTTTAAAAGTAATGTCTAAAACTAACTTTGTACAAGGATACTTTGAATACGATTCTAAAAAAAGTGGAGGTGTAACAATTTCTCATTTGCGCCTCTCTGACAAACAAATAAATGCACCATACTACTTAACAGAACCAAACCTAGTTGTAGTATCAAAAGATTCATATTTATCAAAATACGATATACTTTCATCAATAAAAAAGAATGGAATATTACTAATTAACAGTAACAAAACTGATGAAGAAATTAACTCTTTACTAAAAAATAATACCAAAGAAATAATAAAAGAAAGAAATATAAAAGTATTTATTTCAGAAGCAAGTTTGTTAGCCTCAAAATATAACCTAAAAGGAAAAATAAATAACATAATGTCATATTATATACTTAAAATGTTAGGCACAACTGGTGAAAGCATTTTAGAGTTTAAAGAAAACATTAAAACAATGTACATAAAAAAAGGCCCAGATGTAGTAGAAGAAAACATAAAAGTATTAGATTTATCAATGGACTATTTAAGAGAACTTAATACTAATCTACTAACTTTAAATGAAGAAAAAAATGATAGTACTTCAATATATAATGAAATGTTATTAAGAAGAGGAAACTTATTAAAAGTCTCAGATTTTCTTAAATATAAAGATGGAACTTTTGAAGGCGGAACTAGTTCTAGTGATAAAAGAAAAATATCTTCACTTGTTCCAAAATGGTGTAAAAATAATTGTATAAACTGTAACTTATGTGCATTCATTTGTCCTCATGGTGTTATAAAACCCTTTGTATTAACAGAAAGCGAGCTTAATAGTAGTCCACTTACAAAAGATGATGTAATAGACCTTAAAAATGGAACTTATTTCTATTTGGGATTAAATACAGATAATTGTACAGGATGCTCTTTATGTTCTAAAATATGTCCTGGTAAAAATAAAGAAAAAGCGCTTTCCATGAATAGGGTAGAAGAAAACACTGACAAAATATGTGACTATTTAAAAGAAAATATAAAAAACGAAACTGACCTATCAAAATACACTGTTAAAGGGTTAGGATTTATTCTTCCTAGTTTGGAATTTCCTGGAGCTTGTGCAGGTTGTGGAGAAACAGTCTATTTAAGGGCCCTAACAGAGCTTTTTAAAGACGAAATAGTAATATCTAATGCAACAGGTTGCTCTTCAATATATGGTGCTAGTCTTCCTTGTACGCCTTATAAAACACCTTGGGTAAGTAGTCTATTTGAAGATAATGCAGAATTTGGTTTAGGACTTCACTATGCATATAAAACATCAAGAGAAAGAATAAAAGAAATAATGTATGAAACAAAAGATGAAGTAAGTAAAAATATTAAAGACATTTACAAAAAATGGATAGACAACATTGAAGACTCAAAAATAACTTTAGAAGTAAAAAATGAATTAATAGGTAAAAATATTCCTAAAGAATTATCTACATTAATAGATTATATCCCAAGTAGAAAAGTATGGATAGTAGGTGGAGATGGTTGGGCATACGATATAGGTTTTGGAGGGTTAGATCATGTATTAAGAAGTAATGAAAATATAAAAGTACTTGTTCTTGATACAGAAGTATATTCAAATACTGGAGGCCAAACATCAAAGTCTACACGTACTGGTGCAGTAGCAGAGTTTTCATATAATGGGAAACTAAAACCTAAAAAAGACTTATTTCAAATTGCCATGAATATTCCAAACACATACGTTGCAAGCATCAGTGCAGGAGCAAGTCCTATGCAAACTATAAAATCATTTAAAGAAGCCATGGAACATAATGGCCCTAGTGTAATAATAGCTTATAGTCCTTGTATTGCACATGGAATAATTGGTGGATTAGAAAATAGTATTGAAGAACAAAAACTACTAGTAGAAAGTGGATACAATATATTAATGAGATATAACCCAGAAGAAAATAAACTTACTATTGATTCAAAAGAGCCAAATTATTCACTATATGAAACAGTATTTGCAAAAGAAATGCGTTATAAAAATCTAGAAAGATTAAATGAAAAAGAATATTCACGTTTATATAATGAACAAATGAAAAATGCTAAAGAAAGATATGATTATTATAAGAGTCTTAGTGAACACTAAGACTTTTTAAAAACACAAAAAAAAGGATTGCTCCCCCGAGCAATCCGGAAAAAAGAATAAAAAGGGGTTGGCTAGTGTGATACTAGCACCAATTCGCCTAAAAGTGAATTGGTAAGTCTATATATTAAACTAGTTTAACAAAAAAGTCAACCTTTTTTTAAAATAAATTATCAAAGTTTTCATACAATTATTATTGACAAACATATTTTTGTATTATAAAATATATATGAAGGAGGGATAATATGGAATTAAATAAAATTAAAGGTATAAATAAGACTAATATTATAACTCTAAATAAAATGAATATATATAAAGTAGAAGACTTGTTAGAATATTATCCCTATAGATATCAAATATATAAAATTAATGATATAAATGATGTAAAAGACAAAGAAAATGTTATAATATATGGACTAGTTGAAAGTACTCCTATAGTGAGATACTTTAAAGGTAGAAAAAATATACTCACTTTTAGATGCCTAACAAATAATAGATTAATAAGTGTTAATATTTATAATCGTGCTTTCATGAAACCAAACTTACAAATAGGTAGTGAAATAACTATAGTAGGAAAATTTGATGAAAGAAAAAGTTGTGTGACTGCGACCAACATAATACTTTCAAAAATAGAAGAAAATAAAATAGAAAGTATATATCATTTAACTAATAAAATAACTAATAAAAATTTAACAAAAATAATTACGAAGGCATTAGACTTTAATATAGAATTAGATGACCTTATTCCAGATTATTTGAGTTTAAGATATAACTTTATTAATAAAACAGATGCAGTAAAAAAAATCCATTGTCCAACTAGTATACAAGACATAAAAGAAGCAAAGTTAAGATTAATTTATGAAGAATTATTTATTTTTATGTTAAAAATTAATTACCTGAAATACTTAAAAACAAATGTTACTGAGAAAAATCCTAAAATATGTGATAAATTAGAAGTTCAAAATTTTTTATCAAGTTTACCTTTTGAATTAACAAAAGACCAAATGAGTGCAGTAACTGAAATATATAATGATATGACTAGTGAAAAAAGAATGAACAGATTAATATGTGGAGACGTAGGAAGTGGAAAAACAATAGTAGGAGTAATTGCAGTATATATATCATACCTTAGTAATTATCAATCTGCCCTTTTGGCACCAACAGAGATTTTAGCAAAACAGCATTATGAAAATATAACAAAATTATTTACTGGAACTAACTTAAAAACTGCTTTACTTTTAGGTAGCACTAAGAAAAAAGAAAAAGAGAGTATTCTTGTAGACTTAAGTAGTGGGAAAATAGATTTGCTTATCGGAACTCATGCAATGCTTAATGAGAAAGTAAACTTTAAAAACTTAGGTTTAGTAATTACCGATGAACAACATAGATTTGGTGTTAATCAAAGAGAATCCCTAAGAAACAAAGGATTACTACCTGATATATTATATATGTCAGCAACCCCAATTCCTAGAACCTATGCTCTAACTATATATGGAGATATGGACATATCACTAATTAAAACAAAACCAAGTGGTAGAAAAGAAATAAAAACAATAATAAAAGACGAAAAAGAAATAAAAAGTGTCTTGTATCTAATGCTAGAAGAACTAAAGAAAAAACATCAAATATATGTAGTAAGCCCATTAATTGAAGAAAATGATGCATTAGACTTAACCCCAGTAACGGAACTTAAAACAAAAATGGATTTAGCATTCAATAACAAAGTAAATATAGGACTATTACATGGAAAACTTACTAAAGAAGAAAAAGATAAAGTTATGAATGATTTTATAAGTGGAAAAATTAAAGTACTAGTTTCTACTACAGTAATAGAAGTAGGAGTAGACAACCCTAATGCAACAATGATGGTTATATTTAACGCTGACAGGTTTGGTCTAGCAACACTCCACCAATTAAGAGGAAGAATCGGAAGAAACAGTCTTGAGTCCACATGCATTCTAATAGGAAGTGAAAAAAATGAAAGACTTAGTGTCTTAGCAAGTTCTAGTGATGGATTTTACATTACTGAAAAAGATTACGAAATGAGAAAAGAAGGAGACATATTTGGTGTAAGACAAAGTGGGGATATGTCATTTAAAATAGCAGATATCAAAAGAGATTATAAGGTTTTAATGAGGGCAAAAGAAGATTCTTTAGAATTTTTAGAAAAAAATGACAAAAATATCTTTAAAAATGACGAAAAATATATTAAAATAATAAAAGAAATCGAAAGTTTAGATTAAAGGAAGGTGATTTGTGTGGGAAGAGCACATGAAGTAAGAGCTGCATCGATGGCTAAAACAGCAGCAATGAAATCAAAATTATATTCAATATATGCAAAGGAGATATATCAAGTAGCAAAAACTGGGGGAACAGATCCTAACGGGAATCTTGCACTTAGAAGTTTAATAGAAAAGGCTAAAAAAGAACAAGTGCCAGCCGATGTAATACAAAGAAGTATAGACAAAGTTAACAAAGGTGTAGGCGAAGACTATACTGTATGTGAGTATGAAGCATTTGGTCCAGCCGGAAGTAACTTAATTATAAAATGCTTAAGTGACAACGTTAATAGAACAGTTGCAAGCATAAAAACAGTTGCAAACAAAACAGCAATGAAAGTAGCAGGTCAAGGAGCAATTTCATATATGTATGAGAACTTATGTGCACTTGGCTTTAAAGGACATACTGAAGACGAAGTAATGGAAGCATTAATAAATGCAGATGTTGACATGAATGATATGGAAACTGATGACGACTTAATTATAGTTTACTCTGAACCTAGTAACTATAGTGCTATGAAAAAAGCTTTAGAAGATGCATTCCCAGGAATATCTTTTGAAGTAGACGAAATTGGAAAATATGCAAAAGATATGGTTACATTAGAAGGAGAAGACTTAGCTGCATTTAATAAAATATTAACAATGCTTGAAGAAGTAGATGATGTTAGTAACATTTATCACAATGTAAATTTATAAAAAAGACCTAGCTAAATGCTAGGTTTAAATAGTTAGGAGATAATAATGAGAATAAGTAATAATTGGAAAGACTATGAATTACTTGCAAGTGGAGACGGAGAAAAATTAGAAAGATGGGGTAGTGTAATCCTTAACAGACCTGACCCACAAATAATTTGGGACAAGACTAATAATAACATTTGGAATAAATCTGATGCAGTATATCATAGAAGTAACAAAGGTGGGGGTTACTGGGAATACAAGAAAAAACTTCCAAGTAGTTGGCAGATAAACTATAAAAACTTAACATTTAAAGTAAGTCCAACAAACTTTAAACACACTGGTATTTTCCCTGAACAAGCCACAAACTGGGATTACATAATGGAAAAAGTAAGTGCCTTTGGTCCAAATATGCGAGTACTAAACTTATTTGCTTATACTGGATGTGCTACAATGGCAGCTAGTATTGCAGGTGCAGACGAAGTAGTACACGTAGACGCTTCAAAAGGAATGACTGAGTGGGCTAAAGAAAACATGAAACTTTGTAAATTAGAAAACAATAAAATCAGATTTATCGTAGATGATGTTATAAAATTCCTTGAAAGAGAAAAAAGAAGAGGAAGAACATACCACGGAGTAATAATGGACCCACCAAGTTATGGAAGAGGTCCAAATGGTGAAGTGTGGAGACTAGTTGATAATCTAAAAGAATTACTTCTAAAAGTAAAAGACATATTAGACGAAAACTATTCATTTGTTTTAATTAATTCATACACAACAGGAGTAAGCCCAACATCATTAAATAACATTTTAAGCATGAATTTTAAAGGAAAAAATATAGAAACAGGAGAAATAGGATTACCAATAACAGAAAACAACTTAGTACTTCCTTGTGGAATATATGGAAGAATTGACTGAGTTAAATATCTTATACGAAGATAATCACATAATAGTAGTAGAAAAGAAACCTAATATTCCAGTATGTGAGGACTCTTCAAAAGACAAAGATTTACTAACTATTATAAAAGAGTATATAAAAGTAAAATATAACAAACCAGGTAACGTCTACTTAGGACTTGTCCACCGACTTGATAGACCTGTCGGAGGAGTAATGGTATTTGCAAAAACTTCAAAAGCTGCTTCTAGGCTTAGTAAACAAATAAATGAAAATAAATTTGCTAAAACATACATCGCAGTTGTTGAAGGAAAAATGAACAAAAGTGACACATTCACAGACTATTTAACAAAAGACGAAAAAACCAACACTAGTTATATAACAACAAAAGAAAAAGGTAAACTTTCTATTTTAGACTACACCTTAATTTCTTATAAAGATAACATGAGTCTTGTAAAAATAAACTTACATACTGGTCGTTCACATCAAATAAGAGTACAGTTTTCAAGTAGAAATCATCCTTTAATTGGAGATGCAAGATATAATAAAAATGCTGACTTAAAAACAAATATAGCCTTATTTGCAATATCTCTAAGTTTCTACCATCCAGTTACAAAAGAAAAAATGTCATTCAATTTAGACATACCAAAAAGATACCCATTTAACATATTCTAGGGTATCTTTTAACATATATAATTATTTATTTTATTTTTTTATTAAAACATGATAATGAAATGAAGAATAAGTTTTACCATTTGATTCATAAAAATCTTCAATATGATTAATAAATTCAATTTTAAAATCTTTAAATAAAGTTTTAATCAAATTAATGCTACTGGAGTTTTAAAAGGTTCTAATTTTTTATAGAAATTTCTTAAATTAAAATCCCACTGTTTTTCAGCAAAGTTAATAACTTGCTTTATTAATTATTGAATATCTGTTTTATATCTATCACAGAGATTTGTTTTAATAATTTGTGCTCTCCATTTTTGATATAAATCTCAATCTAAGTTTACTAATTCTACATTATCTAGTAATCCCATATATTTAATCCTTTCTCCATATGTCTTAAGAGTAGAATCTTTTATTTTATCTTTCTGATATTCATAACATATAGTGTAGGCTTCTTTAAATGTCATATGTGGATTTACTTCAACATCTTTATATTTATTTAAATATTCTTTTTCAGCTTGTAATGCGTCATTTTCAGTCCTTTTGATTGGTATTGGTGTCTTTTACCATCTAAATCTTTACTATATTGTATAAATACCCAAGATCCTCCATCTTTTGTTATTTTATTTTTTTTAAGCTTTCTTACGGACATTTCATTTTTCTTTTCTTATCCGTAAAATATAGACATACAAATATATTTTAGTATTTATTTATAATTTTTAATAATCAATCATTAGATTGTTTTATTATTTTTATCAAGAAAAAAGATAACTATTTCGTTAAAAGTTATCTTGCTTAATTCTTGCTTAATACTTACTTAAATTAATTTTTATAATACATTTGATTTTTGCTTGTTGGTTTATCTGGAATAGTTAAACTAACTAAACCTTGTTTAATAGCAGGATCAAGATATTGTCCTCTTAAAGTTTCTTTAGATTTTATTCCTAATTTTTCCATTATTTCAGTTGATGTTATTGGTTTACCAGATTCCATAACTTCTAATAATTTATTTATATTAATTGTTTCATTTGTAATTGGTAGGTGAGAAGTAGATATTGCTTCATCTAAAGTTTCATCTATCATTTTTAACATAAATTCAATAAATACATTTGAGTTGGCATTTTTATGACACTTTGCTATTGAATCATAGTATTCATCTTGATATTTATGAATTTTAGATTCAATTGGTAAATATTCAAAAATATCTTTCCATTTATAAAGAATTGAATTTTGCCATAATCTAACTGTTCTACCATTACCATTTGTAAATGGATGAATAAATACAAATTCATAATGGAATATACTTGATAAAATTAAAGGATGAATTGTATCCTTATTTTCATTTAACCATTTAAATAAATCATTCATTAATAAATTAACTCTATCTCCTGGTGGACATACAAATATACAATTTCCATTATCATCAAATACACCTTCTGAAGAAGTTCTGAATTCTCCAGATACTTCTTCAACTAAGAAAGTCATAACTCCATGAACTTTTTTTAAATCATCAATAGAGTATGGATTAATATCTTTTAACATTTCATATGCTTTATAAGCGTTTTTAACTTCTTGAATGTCCTTTTGTTCACCAATAACTAATTTGCCATTGATAACATCTTTTACTTGTTCTAAACTAAGTGGATTATTTTCAATAGCAACTGAAGAGTGAACTGAATTGATTTTAGTTTGTTTTCTTAAATATGGTGTTTTATCTAAATTAGTAAAAGAATCTAATTTACCAATTTTTTCCATAATATCAGAAACTATTTTTAACATTTCATTTGATATCTCAAATGGTGGAATATATTTATCCATTAAAATCACCCCATTTTGCTATTTATATTATACCATTTTATTGAAAAATATACAACATATCTTGCTTAAATCATACTTAAATTATACACGTTAAAAATAAATAAATTATAACTCTGACAAGACTAATAAAAATACAAAAAATATTGACATTTACACTTTTTTATTATCATCATATTTTGGATTAAAGTTGTTCATAATATTACTCCCTTTTTGTTTAAACAATTAATACTTTCTATTATTGTTTTATTTTCTTTAATGATTACAAAATTTTCTAGTAACTTAAAGTTTTACCTGCTATAAATAATGTTTTTTAATTTCACTAAAAAACGCCAATACAAAAACTCATTAATTTAATAAGCCTGTACTAGCGCCCCTTTTTTAATTCTCTTTATTAAATAATTCTTCTACAATTAAATCTTTTGAATGTAAATTATTATTTTTACCTAATAATAAATTTTCATAAAATTTAATTAAGAAACTATTGTCTTCCTTTATATTTAAATAATTATTAAAATAATTACTTCTTACTAATGCATTTCTAAAATATACTGATTTATCTTTAAATAAAGTATTATCTACATTATATCCTAATGATACTAGATACTTTTCTATAAATAGTGCAGTAGTTCTAGTATTACCTTCTCTAAATGGATGTATTTGCCATATCCTACTAGAAAAATCTGTTATATTATTAATTACATCAACTATATTCATTTCTTTATAGTTTTTATTTTTTTCAAGTGTTATATCATAATCTAGTGATTGCTCTAATAATTTATGGTCACCATAAGCTACTGAATCATTATTTAAGATTCTTTCATGTTTAGAAAAATCTACTTTTCTAAATTCTCCAGCAAATTCATAGACATCTTGAAATAAGTATTTATGGACATATTTTAAATAATCTATAGATAAATCAAAGTTATCTTCTTGTAATAACTCTACTATTCTAGTAGAAACTAAATCACATTCTAATTCATTATGATTAATATCATTATTTTTTTCTTTTTCTGTGTAATACTCTTTTAATTCTTTTTCTACTTCATAAATAGTTTTTTCACCTGTTACATTTTCTTGTAATAACTTTTCTAAATACTTAGATGGTTTTAAGCTATCTACTTCTTGAAGTCCAATAGCCATATCCCACTGTGATTGTTTTACATAGTTTTTAGGTGGTTCTGCTTCAATATAATCATTTATACTTGAATCTAATTCTCTTTCAGACATTCTAGCACCTCCACTAATAAAATTATAGCATAAGAGTTCCTTTTTGTCAGCATTATACACATTAAAAATAAATAATTCATAACTCTGACAAGTGTACTGACAAAACGATAATTATCAGTAAGTTTGTTAGAAAAAATATTAACTTTTTCTAAATTTGTGTACCCAAAATTACTAAATAGGTTTTATGCCTTATAAATAAAACAAAAAGTGGATCCTTTCGGTTCCTTCAGGGGGCCGAAAAAATACAATTCAGTTGCAAATTATTACGATTAAATCATAATATCTTGCAAATAAGTTGTAAAAACTTACAATTTTCTTTAGTAATACTTTTTAAATATCGACTGTTTCGTAATTTTATTATTTTATAATAATGAAATGGTACCTAACTCAGTTTCCAACAAGTCCTTATAACTCTTGAAGTTAATGTTTATAAAGGTTTGTAATAAGTATCTGAACTCTTCAGGTTGTTCTGTCTTATTATGTACAACTTAAAAAAATCCTTTCGGATTTTTTATATTACATCACCAAATTCTTTTTCAAATTCATCTTGCAAATCAGATAATGTAGAAATTTTTCTCATTTGTTCTGGTTTTAGATCACACTTATATCCAGCACCAGTTGCTCTTCCTTCCAATCCATCTCTACCTCTATTATGAAGATTTACATGTACCCCATTATGGTCAATTTTTTGGTTATCAAAATCTATGTTTTCTATTTTAATACAATACATATAAATATCATTTGGCGCTATTCCTAAAAACAATACACCATTATAATCGCCATCTTTTTTTAATCCTTCATTTTGAAATTTTCCATTTTTATCTAAAGATGATGTTTTTACTTCAAATTTCATTCTTCCTATTTTTAAATCCCAATCGCCTTGGTCTCCATCTCTATACTCAACTCTTCTTGGGTATAGGCTCGTTAATGTTAATAAATAAAAACGCTCTCCTACACTGCCACGTTTATCAATTTGTATCATTCTTTGTTGTAGGAATCTGGCATCTTTCCATTGTTCTGGCATATCCTCAATTACCATTCTGGCTAATAAATCTTCTAATATTGCATCTAAATCATTCATCAACAAAACCTCCTTTAATGATTTGATTCATAATCAAATCAGTTCGTAAATTCAATGCTCCATTTGTAGATGTAAACGAAACTTCTTCCCAATTAATTTTATAATAAAATAAATCCATTAATTCATTTTTATTCTTTTTAAATACAACTCCATAACCTCTTCTATTTGGTAATGATTCAAAATTATTATAAGCCTTCATTCCTTTAAAACATGTTGAAGGTAAATAAACATCACATGCATCCAACATTTTTTTGTTTCTCGTACTAGATGGAGTTCCGCCATCAGATAAACTATAGACTCTTGCATATGTATCACATTTTTTTGCTTCCTCTATTTTTATTTTATCTGTATTAACTTTAGTCCATACTTGAAATATTGTTGCAACATCAACTAACGAACCATCAGGATATTCATATGAGTTTCTAGGTAAATTTTCCGTATGTGCCAATTTATATCCTTTTACTCTTGTCATCGGCACGCCCTTACCAGTCGAATTAAATAATGGTGGTAAAATAAAAGCAATAACATCAGCAAAATCATAAGAATGATTCATAAAACGCAAAGCTAAATTACCTCTCAATCCAAATGGTGGATTACCTATAACAATATATTTACCTTTTTTATCAGGTACATATTTTAAATAATCTGATTTTATTAATTCGTCTTTTAAAATTCCTTTAGGATCAATATCTACACCTATTCTTTTATCTGCTGGTAGTAAACAATAAAAGTTACAACAACCTGCACTAGGTTCAATAAACGTATATTCATTTACATTTATTTCTAATTCTTTTAATATTTCTAAAGTTTTTTTATAGCAATATTCAGCAGTTTTTTTAGTTGTATAAAATTGGTCTTTATCACGAAATTCCTCTTTATTTTCATATTTATATTCTAATAATGAATTCAAATCATTAAAATAGTTATTAGGAACAGAATCATTTTCTTTCCATCTTCTTAAAGTTCCTATGTGTAGATTTAAAAGTTCAGCTATTTCATTAAGTGTCTTAGTTAATAATAATTCCTTAAATAAATCTATTGCTTGCATCCTATCACTACCTATCTTCCTAAATTAATTATATCAAAAAAACATTTTTTTAGGAATATTTTATTTAAAAATAACAATACTTTTTTTGGAAAAATGTCAATTGTTTTTCTCGTTTTTTTACAACCAAACCTCCCCAAGAGAGCAAAAAAACACTCTTTTTTCTATTTAAAGCCAGTATTTATAAGGGTTTAATAAACCTGGCTTTTTATATTTAGATACTTTAGGTACCAGAAAAAGTATCTAAATGGTACCTAAAATGTACCTAATACAACTGAGTTGTAAACTCACAAACTCTTGTAAAACAAACAAAAAGTGGAGCCTTTCGGCTCCTTCAGGGGGTTTTGGTTACTACCTTCACATATTAATCGTAAAAGTAGTGCGGGTATACCACCACGCATTTTAATCATAATGTATTTTAATATAATTGTCAATATGATTTAATTAAGTTAATTAAAAAAATTTTGCTTTTTAGCAAAACTTTTTAGCAAAATTAATCTTTTGAAATTACTATTTTTTTAACATTAGATAATTTTGCAGGTTCACTTGGCATTACTTCATTTGATGCTGTAATAGTTACTTTTTGATTAACCTTTAATTGATCTTTTGTTGTTTCTTTATTATCATAAATTATTTTAGTATCTTTATTTAATTCAAATTCATACTCAGTAACATATTCTTTTTTCTTTTTATCATATTCTTCAACTAAAATAGTATATACATTATCATTTACTACTACTTCTTTAATTTTTGCTTCAAAAACAAAATCTTTTGTTTTATAATAATCTTTATATAATATATATCCTAATCCTGCTAGAACTGCTATAATTATAATTAATTTTATAACCAATGATGTTTTCATTTATTACCTCCTTTCAAAATTTAATATTTATATCAAAAATATTCATCCATAAACTCTTAATCATAAATAAATATTTTTAATATCTTAACTCATATTAAACAAATTATCCCCATAATTTCTTTTTCTTATTCTATTATATCATAAGTTTACCGATTTCGGAAATATATTTTTATAATAAAAATACGATAAATGCAAAACAAATTAAAAAGAACATAAATTGTTCTTTTTAGTTTTCATTAATTAACACTTACCACCATTATCAAAAAAATATGATTCAATATATTTCACTAAAATCTTAGCTTTATAAATTTTTTTATCTTTTACAATATTAGTAATGTAATCACTACCACCTGCTTCAATGATATTATCATCTTTATCATATTCTATTAAATAATCATATTTTTCACCATTAAGTTGACAATTAAGAAGTACTGTTTGCTTTTCTACTACTGTCATTGGTGTTTTAGTAAAATTAAAAATACCAAATGAAAAAATTCCAACAACAAAACCTAAAACAAAAATTATTCCTAAAATTTTTAATATTTTAATTATTATCTTAGCAAGTTTTTCAGTATTGCTTACTTTTTCTACTAACACTTGTTTTATATCATTATTTAATAATTCATCAATACTAATATTTAGTTCTTTAGATAATAATTTTAATTGTTCAGGATTAGGAGCTGTTTCCCCTAATTCCCAATTTGATATTGTTTGTCTAGTAACATTAATCTTTTCTGCCAATTGTTCTTGTGATAGATTATATTCCTTTCTTAATTTAAAAATATTTTCTCCTAATTTCATTTTTTCTCCTTTCACAAATAATTATATATAAATTTTAAATTTAATTCTACCAAATATCTTTGGAAATTTGTCAAATATTTTTAACAATTATTCTACATTACAAAACATAATTCAATTTCTATTATAACAAATCTATTTTTTGATTATTTTAAATATTTATAATTAATATTAATAAAAATAACTGATTTCGGTAAACAATTTTATTTTTATTTTGATATAATATAATATGTAATGGGAGATGAGTAAAAAATGACTTTTACAGAAGCCGTAATAGAAAGAATCAATGAGCTTTGTGAATTAAACCATTTAAGTACAAATAAGTTGTCTGAGCTTTCTACTGTTCCAGCAACAACACTTTATGCATTACTTTATGATAAAGTAGAAAACCCAAGTTCTAAAAACATTTATAAATTTTGTAAAG
>OGXX01000983.1_pt1 | contig 30309 bp, 28 predicted proteins | sample 1576301 | NCBI WGS metagenome assembly OGXX01 (sample SAMEA3541469, study PRJEB24748) | human gut metagenome | biome: human gut; feature: human-associated habitat; material: faeces | place: China | collected 2012
ATCCCCATCTTAGTTCATAATCTATTTACTATTTTTTATATTTGATTGTGCAGATGCAAGTCTTGCTCCTGGTACTCTAAATGCTGAACAAGAAACATAATCAAGACCAATTCTATCAAAGTTTTCTGTGAATATTCTACTTTTATTATTTTAAATATTTTTTCTTCATTTTCCACATATTTTGAATCATTGCTTTCTGTTTTAGAAGATGCTGATTTATTACTAAAAATTGATTTTAATATCTTTGGAACAAGTTTAGGCATAGACAATGATTTTTTAATGGCAAACCTTAATCTTGAAAATTTAGAATCATCTGGATAAAAATCTGCTTCATATTTATCTTCTTTAATCATTTTCTCAGCAAAATCACAGATATTTTCATATACTAATTTATCTCCAAAATAATAGTATTTATCCACATCTTCCTGTGGAACCGGAAACTTATTATTTGTTCCTACAGTATTATAATATTCAAAATCATCATAAGAAGTTATATAATCTGCATTTACCAAAAGAGGATTATCAAAATCAGGATTTAACGGAACTGGCCGTAATATATTACACTGTTTATTTTGTAGATAAACATCGATTATAGAAGTGGAAGTAATTGTATTTAAATATTCACATGGCCTTATCCATTCTTGAATAGCATATGCATTGATATAATTAAAATTAGAATATTTTTTTTCTAAATCTGATACTCGTGTATCTTCACTTAGAGTATTATGTTCCGCCGGATGAGGCCTATAAATAAACTCTTTATCTGGATTGTTTTTTACAAATTTTTCAATCCATTCTAGAAGTATCTCTTTAGATTCACAATCCCATTTCTGTAAATATTTTCCATCTTCCAGATTATTATTTAATCTCATTAAACGTTTATCATCAACATCTTCATTAAATGTAAAACTGGATATGAATAATATCCAATCTTTATCCTTATCTAAATCAAATTCTTCTGCTAATTCTTCTTTTGTTTTATAAAAAGAATCGAATTTTTCATTGGAAAAATCAGTTTTTATATCTCCAGTGACAATTAAATTTTCTTCATGAATTCCTTCTTTAATCATTTCTTCTTTTATATATTCACTCCAACATATATGACACATATTTTTCATATAGCCCCTAGGATAATGTAGAGATGAGTTGAGAACTCTTTTAGATATAACCTGTTCATATCTCATATTTAGCATTTTATCAATTTTATTTTTAAAGCGAAGAGTAAATCTCTCTAAATCAGAATTATCATATCCTGATTGAGCAATAACTAATTTTGGTTTTTCTTTAATAGGTGAAATAATTTCATGATAATTATAATAATCTTTTATTTCAACAGTATACCCTCTTCTTTCAAATTCTGCTTTCAATAAATTAGCATTATTAAGTTCTCTTTCTGGAAGTTCATAAAATATTACAATATCACTCATCTATATCATCATCCTAGTATTGTTTCGGCCAAAATAATGTCAAAAGGCCTTGTAATTTTAAAATTATTCGAATCACCATCAAACAAATAAACGGGCTCATCTCTTAAATTAAATAAAATCATTGCTTCATCTAAAATTTTTTTCTCTTCATAAGAGAGATCTTCATATATTGTTAGGTATTTATTAATATTAAATGATTGGGGAGTTTGTGAATGGTAGAGAAACTTTCTTAAAGGTATACTTTCTAGTTTATTTGGCATTGTACTTTTAAAAATAACATCAGTAGCAGGGATTACCGCACTAGCTGCCCCATATTCTTTTGCATATTTTATACTGTCTTTAATCAATTTAGGAGTTACAAATATCCTTGCAGCATCATGTGTAACCATTATAGAATCTTCATTTGCCCCATTATTCAAAGCCCATCTGATAGAATTTAATATTGTATCACTTCTTTCTTTTCCACCTGCAATAACTACCAATTTAGAATCATTATCAAAATATTCTGTAATCAATTCTTCTGTTTTGTCAATATAATCTGGTGGAGATGAAATGATAAGTTTATCAACATCATCTACTTCAAGGAATTTTTCAATTGAATGGACTAAAATTGGCTTACCACATATTTCCAAGAATTGTTTAGGTTTTCCACAACCTAATCTTTGACCAATGCCCCCAGCTAATAATGCTCCAAATATCATGTAACACCTTTTATAATTTATTCCATAATCTAGTAAAAGACTGTTTAGCATTCTTTTTTTCTATTATAACATCATAAACAAAATTAACAGTCAAACTATTAATTTCTAATTTGTCACACAAGTGTTTTAAAATTGAAGTAGTATTTTTACCTTCAAATAAAACACCTGAAGCTTTTTCATCAATGATTATGCCCTGACCATATAAAACGCCTAATGTATGATTTCTACTTACTGATAACGTTGATGCAGTTATAATATCTCCAAATCCACAATAATTATCTACTGTATCTCTTTTACCACCTAATTTCTCAATAATATCTTTAGTTTCCAAATAGCTTTTTGTAAAAACGGCAAATTTAGCATTATCGTTAATATCCATTCCTTCAAAAATACCTTGAGAAATAGCTAGAACATTTTTAATAATACCACAATATTCTGTTCCGATTACATCTCCGTTTGTATCAACTTTAAATTTTTCTGTGTTTAAAGCCTTTTTAACTCTTTTAACATATGATTTATCAGTAGAAGCAATTGTTGTAGCTGTAAATAAATTTTCCATCATCTCTGAAGCTATATTCGGACCTGATAAAACCACAGCCGGACGGCAAATAATCTCTTCTATGATTTCGCTCATTCTTTTATTGGTTTTATGTTCCAGGCCTTTTGCTGTACTGACTAAAATAGAATTCTCAGAAATGATGTTTTTTAAAGCCTCTGTAGTTTCTCTAATAGTGGATGAAGGAATACATAGAAATATAACATCCATATCTTTAAAATCCTCTAAATTGTTTGTAGATTTAATATTATCATGTAATTTAATATTGGGATAATACTCTTCATTATAATGTTTATTGTTTATATTCTCACATACTTTTTCTCTTCTTGCAAATAACAATAATTCTTCAGTATTTTCTGAAATTACTTGAGCAATAGCTGTTCCCATTGCTCCAGCTCCAATAACACCAATTTTTAAACTCATTAATTTCACCTCTTAAACAAAATCTCTTTTAAATGGAGTCCCTTTCTCCAAATCTTTTTTTGCTTTTTTACCTAAAACTTCTTCTAAATATTTCGGATGCAAACCAAATCCTGGTCTGACTGATCTGACATTTTCTTCTGTTATTAATTCCTCTTTTTTAATATCTTTAACTACAAATAATGATCTTGAAAATTCTCTGTTTTTTCTTGTTTTATCAGATAAGTTATAGCTAACAGTTCCTAAAGCTTTTTCTGTGTTTCTAATAGCTGTAACCATTTTTTTAAATTCCTGAGGTTCCATTGAAAATTCACAATCCGGACCTCCCAGTTTCTTATCTAATATAAAGTGTTTTTCTATGATTTTTGCCCCTAATGTTACGGCAGCTATTGCTATTTCATCTCCTAAGGTATGATCTGATAATCCTACTGTTGTATTGAATTTTTTCTCCATGTCATTTATTGTTTTGAGGTTTATCTCTTCATAAGGAGCAGGATATGATGACGTGCATTTTAAAATAGCTATTTTGTCATTTCCTTCTTTCAAACATGTTTCAATAGCTAATTCTATATCTTCTTTTTCTGCTATTCCAGTTGATATAATAATGGGTTTGTTTTTACTTGCAACATATTTGATTAATGGAATATCTGTAATTTCAAAAGATGCTATTTTATATGCTGGTACATCCATATCCTCTAAGAAATCTACAGAAGTTTTGTCAAATGGTGAAGAGAAAACAATTAATCCTAAATCTTCTGCTATTTTTTTAAGCTTAGGTTGCCAATCCCATGGCATGTATGCATCCTCATATAAGTCATATAATAGCTGCCCGTCCCATACTGTCCCTTGCTTAATATGGAAATATTCATTGTCACAGTTTAAAGTTATAGTATCTGGAGTGAAAGTCTGAAATTTAACTGCATCAGCCCCTGATTCTGCAATAGCTTCAATAGTTTTAACTGCAATATCAAAATCATTCATATGATTTGCTGAAAGCTCTGCTATTATAAACGCAGGACTATCCTCTCCAATTTCTTTATTACCTATTTTAAATACCATAAATTAACCTCTATAAACAAATTTTAAAGCATCATTTCCCTTAATTATGCATTCCTCTTCAAATTCAAAACCTATGCTTTCAAAAAATCCGATTGATCTTTTATTTTCTGACTTTATATATGCCAAAACAATATCTTCCCCAATAACTTCTAAACCCTTTGAAAATAGGAATTTAGATAACGACAATCCCCTATACTTTTTATTCAGACTTATGCTGATGACTGGATACTCTTCATCAAAATCAAATCTGATTTGACCTACAATATCATTTTCAAATTCTAAAACAAAGAATTTAGTTGAATCATCTTTTAAGATATTTTCAAACCAGATTTTATGGTTTTTTAAATCAATTTTATCAGAATTGAAAGAGCTTTCTCTTACCTCATCATCATTAGCTATTTCAAATATTTTCAGACAATCTTCATTTTTTATTTCCCTAAATACCGAATTGTTTCTAATATATTGATTTAATATATGTTTAACAATTCTTCTTGAACCCTGTCCGTCAACAGCAGAAATTCCCTTAAAATGGGATTCATACCTGTCAATATTTTCTATTCCTTTAATAATATTGTCAAACAAATCAGGATTGTTCCAACATCCAGCATAGTAAATAAATCCCTGTTCCTGCCAGTTTTCAATATTATTTACCTGATTGTCAATAACTCCAATAGCTATTGTAGGTAATCCTGTACATGCAAGTTCATAAAGTGTCTGTCCACTTGCGGAAACTGCAATATCAGAGTTTAACATGGCATTTAACATTCCAGAAGCATCAGGACCGTATATCAATTCTGTTTTGTCATCAGCAGCTTTTTCAATCTCTTCCTTGTTTGAAAAACTATTTCCAATTATAACTTTTTTATTTAAATCTGAAAAGTTCTTGGATAATAAATCTAGAATCCCTGGAGTTAGATTCCTCAAATCATTTCCACCTAATGTTATGAGAATAGTTTCTATTTTATCTTTAATTTGAATATCATTGTTTTGCCAGAATTCTTCTCTTAAAGGAATATATTCACTACCAAGAAAATAGATTAAATCATGTTTCGATGGATAATTAAGATTTGAAGCTAAGACTGTTCCATTAACAACAATCCCCTTGGGATAATTGATTCTTTTATTGTCATCTAAAAAGACCATCAAAGGAACTTTAGAAGTAAATTCATCAAAAAGAGTCTTGTCTGCCAAATAGGAGTCTATTATAACAATATCTGCATTTTCCAGAAAATCATTATCTTCAATCCAGTTTGAAACTATATAATCTTCATTGTTTACATTCTCATCAGTGTTAACAATGAATTTGGGATCATACCCTCTTTCCTTAAAAGCCTGATAGATGGAGCTACATCTAGAAATATGGCCTAAACCAATATTTGAACCGCCTTCAGTAAGAATATAAATATTCATAATAATCAGATAGTGGAAATAGTATCAAATAAAGTATCTTTAACAAAATTTATATCTTCATCTGTTAATGTAGGAAACATCGGTATACTGATTTCTCTTTGATAGAAATCTTCACACACAGGACATTCTCCTTTCTTAAAGCCTAGATTTTGATAATAAGGTTGGAGATAAACTGGAATATAGTGAACCTGAACTCCTAAACCATTAGCACGAAGCCTTGAAAAGATTTCAGCCTTCTTAGATTTATACTCGTCCTTAAGTAATATTGGATATAAATGATAAGCAGACTCGTTATTTTCTTTTTCTAAAACCACATCAAAATAAGGATTGTCTTCAAAGAGTTCATCATAAGTTTTAGCTATTCTTCTACGGTTTTTAACAAAATCATCTAATTTTTTAAGTTGTGAAATGCCTAAAGCACATTGAATGTCAGTTATCCTGTAATTGAAACCTAAGTCCTGCATTTCGTAGTACCAGTCTCCATCAGCTTCATTAACAAGATTATTTTTAGTAATTCCATGAGATCTGAAGAGATTTAATTTATCATAATATTCATCATCATTGGTGACGATAATTCCACCTTCACCTGTAGTAATATGCTTTACTGGATGAAAGCTGAACATTGCCATTTCAGAATATTCTAGAGATCCTACTTTCTTGTTATTGTACTTTGCTCCTAAAGCATGAGCCCCATCTTCAATAATTTTAACATCATGCTTTTCAGCTATTTCAGATAGCTCTTTCATGTCGACAGGATTTCCAGAATAATGAACAGGTGTTATCAATTTGGTATTGTCAGAGATATTCTCTTCAACTTTACTTATATCCAAATTACCTGTTTCTTTTTCCACATCGCTGAATCTAGCTTTAGCACCTAAATATAAAGCAGCGTTAGATGAAGCTACAAAAGTATTTGGTGATGTAATCATTTCATCCCCTTTTCCAAGACCTAAAGCAAAATAAGCACCATGAAGTGCAGAAGTTCCTGAATTAAAAGCAACGGCATATTTGGCTCCAACATAATCAGCTATCTTCTCTTCAAATTCATTGATTCGAGGTCCTTGAGTTATAAAATCCTCTTTTAAAACCTCTACAACGGAATCAATATCTTCATCATCAATAAATTGTTTTCCATAAGGTAAAAACTTAGAAATAAAAAACCCTCCTTTAATTCTCTTCCACAATATTTCTTTTAAAAACAGGATCGACTTTACCGCCTTTTAAAATAATGTCTATGGAATCTTCTTCAATAGCCTGTTTAATATCCACCATACCCTCTTCAGCAGCTTTTAAAAACAAATCAATTTCTTTTTCACTGTGAGACAACATGATGTTATTTATTCCTACAGTTAAAATTCCATTTCTAACCATTGCCTGATTGTAAATAGAATTAATGTCTAAATAATCCAAGCTCCCTTTTCCTTCAAATTCAACACCGCAATGAGGAGGAAGGCCACTTATAATAATTACCTCGTTTAAATCATATTTGTCAACTAATTCTTCTAAGCCATTTTTAAGCTTTTCACCTAAAGTCCAGATATGTTGATAAACCCCATCTCCTTCAAGAATTTTTAAAGCAGCTAAAGAACCTGCCATTGATAAAGCTTCTCCACCAAAAGTAGTTGAAACAAAAACACCTTCAGAAATAAGTTCCATAATCTCTCTTTTACCTGCCACTGCAGAGATAGGTAAACCGTTTCCCATACCTTTTCCAAAGGCAGCCATATCTGGAACTACACCATACAATTCAGATGCTCCACCTAATGCATATCTAAAACCCGAAACAACCTCATCGAATATTAACACAGCACCATATTCATTAGCTAATTCTCTAACTTCTTCTAAAAAACCGTCTTTAGGACCATTAGCCTGAATAGGTTCAAGTATAACAGCAGCTATCTCATTAGGATATTTTTCGAATAACTCTTTTAAAGAATGAATATTATTATATTCAAATGTTTTGGTTAATTTAGCTACATCTTCTGGAACTCCCCTATTGTTTTCACTAGCTCCAATAGACCAGTCATGCATTCCATGATAACCTGACATTGCCACTAAATCCCTTCCAGTGAATGCTCTTGCTAAACGTATAGCTGAAGTTGTGGCATCTCCACCGTTTTTAACGAAACGAACCATTTCAGCACATGGAATAATGTCAATCAATTTTTCAGCAAGTTCTACTTCTAAAGGTGATTGAAGAGAAAATGAAATTCCTTTATCTAATTGATTTTTAACTGCATTGTTAATATCCTCATTATTATAACCAATTGTGATTGGACCTAATGCACAAACAAAATCAATAAATTTGTTTCCATCAACATCAAATAAATAACATCCTTCACCTTTGTCAATGAAGGCAGGAGCATTACCTTCACAATAATACCTATATGATTTACTATAAGTTTGAGCACCTAAAGGAGTCACTTTAACTGCTCTTTCTAATAATTGGTTACTTTTATCATAATTAGCCATATTAACACCTACTTAAAAATCAGCCCATAATCTAGGATCTATTAAATTAACATCATAAATTCGTAGCTTATCAAAATCAACATTTTCAAAGAGTTCATCATTATACTTATCAAGAGTCATGATATTTTTCTCAAGCTCTTCAGAGGAATTAACACCAAAGATTGTAGAATTGATGAAATCATTAGAATAAACAAATAAATTAGCTAATTCATCAACTCTTAAATCCAAACTATTAGCTAATTCTTCTAATTCTTTTTTAAAATACTTAATTCCATCTAATTCTTTAGGAACATCCTCTAAAGAACATGGTATAATACCTTTTAAAAAAGTAGATCTTGAAATCAAGCCAACAGAGTTATCAGATAAAATATCATACATATCCTCAAAACGTCTGTCAAAAATATTATAAGGAATTTGGAAAAAATCAACACTATCGGTAAAATTATTTAAAATAAACTGAGTTTCCTCTAATCCATAGACAGAAACACCAAATAAATCAATAAGATTATCTTCTTTTAGCTGAGCTATAACTTCCCAAAAATCAACATTTTTAAACAATATCTCATCAGTTTGGTGCAATTGCAAAATTGGAATCTTATCTAAACTTAAACTATCCAAAGATTCATTTACAGAAGAATAAATACTGTTTTCTAAAGTATTAAAATCCAAATCATTCAGATTGTCAATAAGCCTTAATTTAGTGGCAATTACAAAATCGTTATCGAATTCACTTATAAAATTACCAATTTTAGATTCACTATCTCCATATTCACGAGCAGTGTCTATTAAAGTAACATCATTATTTACAGCCGTCTCTAAAATACTATTTACCTCATCTTGAGTTTTCTTTTTAGTGAACCCATAATCAAGACCAAACTGAACGGTACCCAATCCTAATTTGGAAATTTTATAATCAGAGCCCTTAAATTTATTAATTAACATGTCGCTTACCTAAATCCATATCTTCTTTAAGTGATTTGCTTAAACCTTCATTACACTCGTACATATTATTTATATTGGTTAATTCTGGTTCCTTTTCAAGTAATTCCAAAATATCCTCAGTTGAAAATAAACTATCTTTATTGAATAATTTTTCGTAAATTGTTTCTATAAAAATGAAATCTTCCTTTTCATCTAAAGTCCATCTTAAATCAGCTAAGTCCTTATCGCTAACATAATCCCCGATTTTATAGGAGTCTGAATTGTTTCTAACATACAAGGTAACATGTTCTCTCTCAGACTTTAAATTTGACTTACTCCAAATATCCTTTAAAATTGAAAAATTAAAAACTTCACAGTCTAGACCATCGGGAAATGAACGGATAATAACATTAGATGTATAATCATTATTCTCATTAATGTGTTGAGTAATAATATTATCAATAAGTAACGGATCAATTAAAGGGCAGTCTCCTGTTATTCTAACGATAATATCATCATCATTTAGATTATAGGATAAACCTGCTTGATAAAATCTATCTAAAACATCATCTTCATTACCTGCAAAAAATTTCACATTATTTTCATTGCAGAAATCTGAAATAGATTCATTTTCTGGAGAGTCACTAGAAACAATAATAATATTGTCTATCATTTCGGAAGATTTAACTCTATTAATCAAATGTTCAAGAATAGGACTTCCCACAATATTTTTCATGACCTTTCCAGGTAAACGGGTTGATCCCATTCTTGCTTGAATCATAGCATAAATCATAAACAACCCAACTATTCTAATAGACAATATCAATATCTTTTAAAGCTTCCCTAATATCTTCAACAGTTAGCCATTCAGGATTATTGTCTGAGGAGTAGTAGAATCTGTCTTCTACTTTTTTACCTCCTTCCTTAATATCTACTTCATCCCACCAGTTCAAAGCAGGATATATTATATAATAATCATCATATTCATAGGTGGAACGGGAGTCTTCACGGGTAACCATCACTTCATGAAGTTTTTCACCAGGTCTTATTCCAACATCTTCAAATTCGCAATCTGGAAGCATTGCTTTAGCTAAATCAGTGACTCTAAATGACGGACATTTATGGATGAACAATTCTCCTCCTTTAGCATCATTAATAGCTTTAATAACGAGATCAACAGCTTCATCAAGTGTAATCCAGAAACGGGTCATTCTCATATCTGTGATTGGGATTTTAGTTTCTCCTTCATCAATAAGTGTTTTGAAGAAAGGAATGACAGATCCCCTACTTCCTGAAACATTACCATAACGGACAACGGAAAATGAAGTATTTTTAGCTCCAACATAAGCATTTGCAGCTATAAACAATTTATCAGAAACCATTTTGGTAGCACCATAAAGATTAACCGGGTTTGTAGCTTTATCAGTAGACAATGCAACTACTTTTTCAACACCTTTGTCAATAGCTACATCTACAATGTTACGGGCACCATCAATATTGGTTTTAATAGCTTCCAAAGGATTGTATTCTGCTGCAGGAACCTGTTTTAAAGCTGCTGCATGAACAACAATATCTACACCATCAAATGCTCTTTCAAGACGTTGCTTGTCTCTAACGTCCCCAATGAAATATCTCATCTTATCGTCATATTCTGCAAATTGTCTTTGCATTAAATATTGTTTATATTCATCTCTAGAGTAAATAATGATTTTTTTAGGATTATAATCCTTTAGAACTCTTTTAGTGAATTTTTTACCAAAAGAACCAGTCCCGCCGGTTATTAAAATAACTTTATCATCTAACATGTTAATCTCCTTATAGTTTATAACTTATCGTTTAATAAATATCTATTTTTATATTAATAATACTTTTTCTAAAATAACCAGCATAATATAATAATTTCTATCTATTGACGTTATTAGAAAAATTGTTTCAAGGATAAAAAATTGTGTACACTATTAAATAGTAATACTAATAAAACAATTTAGTATATGAATAAAAAATATTTACTTCTGGTAATAGCTATAATTGTAGCAATTGTTGCAGCCATGTCTTTAAACGGTGAGGAAGAATCATCAACTGAAGATAAAGTGTTTAAATTTTCTGATTTTACCATAACCTGTCCTCCAGGCAGTCATTATGAAAACCAGTCTGGACTTTTAGAATTCTATACTGAAAATTCAGAAAATCCTGCATTAAGCATTGGTTATAATTCTATATCTGGATTGGAATTTGATCAGTTTATCAGAGGAAGTGAACTTCTTAATAACGAACAGGTGCTAAGTATTTTCAATAATGAAAACCTATTTGGAATGAGCGACAAGTACACCGTAAACGATTACAACATAACTGAATTTAAGAATCATACAACAGTTGATATTTATTTAAGTGAAGGAAATACAAGTTCTGTTTTCCATGTGGTTAAATTAAGTGATTCTAAAGTATTGCTCATAAATGAATACAATCCAAATAGCGTTACATCTAAAATATACAACAGCATAACTTTCAGATAAATTTAAGGATATTAACCAATATCTTAATTAAAATATTGATTAATTGTTTTCAGAGTATGGAAACTATTCATCATATTCTAATTATCTCTAAACAATTTCTTAACTATAAATCAATATTTATAAATAATAATAAAAATAGAAAATTATTTATGAATAAAAAAATTTTGGCTGTTATAATCGTCATTATTGTAGCAATAATCGCTGCAGTAGCATTAATGGGCGGAGATTCAGCAGACGAAGTGTTTAAATTTTCTGATTATACAGTAACTTGTCCAGCAGGTAGTGATTACGAAGAAGATGGAGATATGGTTAAAATCTTTACAAATGCTTATGATAAACCTGCAGTAACCATTATCAAATATAATATGACTGGAGCGCAATTTGACGAGCTTGTTGCAGCAAAAGACATGCTTGGCGATGAACAATTATTAAGCTTCTTTAATCAAGGTGCAGATGCTGTAGACAACAGCAGCGATGTAAAAATAAACAATTTTAATGTTACCAAATTTGGAAACTACAGTGCTGTTGAACTTAGTTTAACTGAAGGAACTGATACCTATATTTACCATATCATTAAAGTATCTGATTCTAAAGTCTTTTGGGTCGTAGAAGATGCTTCTAATGAAGATGCTAATAAAATATTCAATAGTATTAAATTTACTGCATGATGTTTAAATAACATCACTCTTCTTAAACGAATAAAATTCAACTAATTAAATTTTTCATAGAATATAAATTCAATATTAGGATAATTAATATAATATTTGAAAAGTATATTAAATAATATGAATAACTTTTTTAAAGAATATTACGAGACATTTATTGATAAAAAGAAATTTATTTTAATATATGTACTTGCACTTTCTCTGTTAACTCTTGGAATGTTTAGTCATAACAATTTTACTTATCCGAAAACAGAGATTGTATTTTTTGCGTTCAGCATGGTTTTAGGAATTTTTTTTATATTGTATGCTTTTAAAAATAAGGATGAACTCCATAAGGTTGCATTACTGGTTATAATAGTGGTAGGAGGTCTTACTGTATTTTTTGCACCTCCATTTATAATTCCTGACGAATATTTTCATATAAATTACGCTTTAAGCTTTCTAGATGGAAATTTCTTTGGTGAAGGATCAAAAATAATAGCCGGTAAAGCAAACGTATTTATAAATAAGTTTTATGGGCCTTTATATGCCAATATTTACCATATATTAAAGATAGATCCTGGTATAAATGCATTTCTTTTGAAAAATGAAGTAGCTTTCACATCAATATCAAATTATGCCAATCTTACTGTTTGGGACAGAATAACAAATGGTCCTTCCTATCCTTATGTCTTTTCAGCATTAGGATTGTTTATAGCTAAATTTTTCAACTTAGGAGTTATATGTGGAATTTGGCTTTCAAGAATACCTAATCTTATTGTATATGGATTAGCTACATTTTTTGCAATTAAAAAAGCACCTGCATACAAAATGGGTTTGTTAGTGGTATCCTGCAATCCACTAATTCTTTCTTTAGTTGCGTCATCAAGTCACGATTCTTTTGTTTTCATATTTTTAATACTATCAATGGCGTTTTTCATTTCCATGTATAAAAATAAGGTATCTATTAAAAATTTTTCAGGTTTCATTATCTGCTGTATTTTAATGGGTATTATAAAACAACCCTATTTCTTAATGGTTTTTTTAATATTTTTAATTCCATTTAAGAGTTATAACTTTAAAAAAATAAACTACAAACAATATAAATATATTTTAATCATCATAATAAGTATTATCTTACTCGGCATGATTGCAATGGTCTGTCTTATTTGTTTTAATAAGATTTTTTTAGTTAATAATCTTCACACTAGATTAAATTATCTCTTTACTCATCCCACATTTTCTTTAGACGTATTGAAACATGGTTTAACCTTTTTACATGACATGATTATTAATACACCTGGATATAGGAAATACTTTGTTGGTTCATTTAAAGGTGCAGAATTATACAATATTCTTTATTTTGTATTCTTTATTGTATTTTCAATATTATATCCTTTTAAAGTTAAATTATCCAAAAATAGAAAAATAGTATTGGGATTGTTGTGTGTAGCATTCTATTTTGGAATGTTTTTCTTGATATATCTTATGTGGAATGCACCTGGACAATATTTAGATGATTTGGTACAGGCAAGATATTTCATACCATTACTCCCTTTAATCCCATTGGTTCTGAACTATCCTGTTAAAAAGATTAAAAATATCGAATATTATACACTTACCTGTGTTGTAATATTTTCAGTAAGTCTAGTGATGTTTTTAGTCACTCATTTCTACTAGCTAAAAAAACTGCTTGACCAATACCATTTAATAGAATTCCATAACATATTCTATTATATGGTGCAAACAGTTTTAGATGAAAATTTCAATATTGACGAAATAAGCGAAAAAATCCAATCCCAAATGTCCCAGTGGAGATGTCATAAAATCACACTGAACAATTTGAAATGGGAAATCTTTAATCATGACGGCGAAACTGTTTATAGCTATTTTTTCAATATAGACTTTGATGATTTTGAAGCCCGCATAAAACTGGAAGACTTGAGGCTTAATATTATACACCATGTTGAATCCTTAAAAGATGATACCACATACGATTATAAACTTTAAAGATAATAATTATTATTAGTAAGGGAGGAACTTATTAATGAAAAAACCTGTAGTTGCAATTACAAGACCTTATGACAGAGCTGGAAAAGCCTGTGAAATTGTTGAAGAACTTGGTGGAACACCAGTTATCAGTCCAACACTTGATTTGCGTCCAGTTAATACAGAATCTTTAAGGGAATTAACTGAAAAGCAGGAAAAATTGGACTGGATTGTCTTTACCTCACCAACAACATTGGTTTCTTTAGACAAGTTTTATCCAGATTTTTTAAAAACATTGAAGTGTAAAGTTGCCGCTATTGGAAATAAAACATCAAAAGTAGCAAGAGAATATGGATTAGAGGTTGATTTGGTTCCTGAGGACTTTACGGCTGAAGGATTGGTTGAAGAGTTTAAAAAGCAGAACATCCAAAATCAGGTTATTGGAGTTCCAAGAACATTATCAGCAAGACCGACACTTGTAGATGGGTTGGAAGATCTTAACAATGAAGTGATTGTAGCTGAAGCCTACAAGTCCCTATTTCCAGAAGACAAAAGCAAAGTTGAAAAAGTAATCAAAGGGATAAGTACTGGTAAAATTGATGCAATAACCTTTACAAGTCCGTTAACTGTTACAAACTTCTTTGAAATCATGAAAGAACAGGAAAAATCTGAATCATTGTTAGACAATATTCTAACTGTAGCAATCGGGCCTATAACAGGCAGAGTTTTAGATGAACATAACATAAACTATATCACTCCAGAACAGTATACAGTTAGAGAGATGTTAGAATTATTGTTTGAAGTATATGGTGGTGAATAAAAATGAGAGAAAAAGAAGAGATGATAATCTGGCCACAGTACCTAGATAAAGAGCTTTCAGTTTCTGAAGGCAGGAAAGTCCCTCTTGAATATGCTGTTAAAGATCCCACAGTAAATAAAATTGAAAAGGCACTGAAAAGACTTGGTATTAAATGTATCACTGAAAAGGACAAAGCATATCCTGGAAAATGGTATGAAAAATCCGGACGTGTGCTTGTAAGCAACGAACACAACAAAAATGAGTTATTGAAAAAAATAGGCAGTGAATTTAAAAACATGAAACGATAATTATGGCTAACCACGTTCCCATAGGTAAAGATATAACAGAATTACCTGAAAGTATGAAAAAGCTTTATAAAAAAGCAGCAGAACTCATAAAGGAAAATGAAAATATAAAAATCTATACCCATATTGATTGTGATGGACTTTGTTCTGGTGCAATATTATCAACACTTCTCGATAGAATTGGAAAAAAGCATGAAATAGATTGGGTGAATCTAGATGAACTGGAGGATTTGAAAATAGATCATGACCTGACAATCTTTTCTGATTTAGGATCTGGCCAGCCAGTCGATAAAAATGCATCAAAAAACCAGAACATCATTATTTTAGACCATCACCCCCCTTTAAGAGACCTCGATTATGAAAGCAACTGCAATTACATTGAAATAAATCCCCACCACCACGGCATTGACGGATCATTCTATGTCTGCGGTGGAGGATTATGTTATCTCCTTTCAAAGGAATTCGGATACAAGGATTTAAGTTGGATTGGAGTGCTGTCTGCAATTGGAGACATACAAAACGGAAGAACAGGCACATTGGAAGGCCTTAATTCAACTATTCTTGAAGATGCTGAAGACCAGGGCTATGTTGAAACAACAAAAGGAGACCTCAATATATACGGAAGAAAGTCAAGGCTCCTTTTTGTTGCACTAACCTATTTCAGCGACGTTACAATACCTACAACAGGAAATCAGAATATAGCTAAAAATACGCTAAGAGAGCTGAAAATCGATATGGATGGAAACCGTACCTTAAGTGACCTTACACAAAAAGAAAAAGAGATATTATTTAAATATCTACTTAATGAAATTACAATAAGAGTCCCTAAAAGATATGTGCCATATGTTCCACAGCTACTCATTGGAGATGCATATGAGTTTTTATACGAAGAGGAGAACACCTTTCTAAGAGACGGAAGTGAATTTTCAACAGCTATGAACGCATGCGGAAGAAATGAAAAGTATGAAATAGCTCACAGAATTCTAAAGGGCGAACGGGAAGAGGCATTGGATCTTTTAGAAGATGTCAGCAAACAGCATAAAATGAGACTGGCTAAAAATATTTCCAAAGTCGAAAATTCGATAATAGAACTTGAAAATCTCCAGTACTTCGAAGGAGAGGACATTCCTGCCAATATTGTAGGAACTGTAACTGGAATGATACTTGGAAACGGCAACTGGAAAAAGCCCATTATCGGATTTGGAAAAAATGACAACGGAAACCTAAAGGTATCCTTGAGATGTTCTAAATTATTATCATATGACGGCATACATTTCGGTAAAATAATAAGAGAAGTATCTAAGGAACTTGGAGGTAATGGTGGAGGCCACTCAATGGCATGTGGTGCATATATACCAGCTGATAAAAAAGATGAATTTTTACAAATATTTAATTCTAAACTAGAAAACCTAATAGAACAATAAAAATAAGGAGTGTTTGAAAATATGAAAGAATTTAAAAAGAGAGGAGCCCTAACACATTTCCAGATATTAAGCGAAATATGTAAGCAGAACCCTAATTTAAAGCAAAAAGACCTAGCTAAAACTCTTGACATTACAATTCAAGCAGTTTCAGAAAACATAAAAGTCCTAATAGAAGAGGGATACATCACATCAAAGGACGGCCGTTCCCCTTATAAAATAACCCAAAAAGGAATAGACAAGGTGAAAAAAGACGCAATCGTCCTTAGAAAATACAGCGACTCTGTACTTGAGACAATGAACCACTTCAAAACCGTGTGGCCGGCAATAGCTGCTGAAAAATTAAAAGAAGGGGAAAGCGTGGGAATATACATGAACCAGGGCATTTTATATGCTTCAAAAAAGCCAGCCAATGCAACTGGAACCGTACTTAAAGACACAGAAAAAGGAAGAGACGTACCTCTTGGAGGACTCAGCGGATTAATAGATATGAAAATAGGTGAAGCAGTAATTATAACCCTACCTAACATTAAAAATGGCGGATCAGAAGCCTGTAATTTAGAACTAATAAAAAATATCTATGAAGAAGGAACCAATCACGGAGGACAAATAGACAAGGTAGCTATTGTAGGAACTGTTTCAAGATCAATCTGTAATCAGCTAGACATACCAATAGATATTGAATTCGGAACAGCTACAGCAACAGCCAATGCATGTAGAAAAGGATTGAATGTGATGGTGCTCTCAGTTGGAGACATGACCAAAGCATTCATTCGAGAACTAGAAGAAGAAAAAGTTAAATTTAATATAATTGATGGGATGAAATAAACATCCTAAAATTATTTTTAAAATATAAAAAAGTTTTAAGATTCTGTTTATTATATCCTTTTATCTACTATTATAACAATATTAATAAAAATTTTAAAGATTTCATGATTAAAAAAAATATGCAATTAATGGTCAAGAATAATATTTAAGCTATGTAATATATGAATTATTAGAAAAGGAATTGAAGCATCCTAATAATATTTAAACATTAATTTTAAACATACAAAAAATATTATTTAAAGAAAATTGTCTAATAATTCTTGTTTCATTATATCATCCATAATCGGATCTCCTGTTTCAGAAATATTCTTAATTTTTTTAATTTTTTTCTGTAAATTAAATAATCTTTTCTCAGCACGAGAAACAATTACATTATATGACATTGGAATGATATCAATATTATCCCCAATCGAAGTTTTATCGACATTTATGGAACTACCTAAAACATATGCCTTAACTTTCATATTGTCACTAATATAATTTCCATTTTTCAATTCTTGAATATAATTTTGTGTTTGTTGAATCTCCTTTAAAGTAATTTCAAATCCACCTTTTTTAAGTTCAACTATTAAAAGTTTATCTAAACCGTCAACTTCACCTTCATCATCATAACTGTCTGATGAATAAATTTTGGGAACTACAACAAAATCTGGGCGAAGTTGCCCATTTTCTACATTAGATTCATTTAAGCCAAAAATTTTCTTAACCACATTATTTAAAGATTTATTTGAAGTAAATTCTATTGATTCATATTCTGGACCAAAAATCCATAATCCTTTCTCAAAAATAGGTTGTAACTCTTGAAGTTCTTTAGTTTTAGGATTATCCATTTTTAAACGTAACTCTTCAATTAAATCTAACCTATCTTTTATTTCGTCAAGAACTATTTTTGCAGACTGAATATCCCATTTTTTAATAATATCATTTAAAGAATCTAAATCATTATGATTATAGTTAGCCAATTCATGTAATAATTGATAACCATATTTTGATTTTCTCAAGTTAATAAAAATTTCAGTTGTAGCATTTAAATCTTCTTTTTTAATATTAGGACATCTATTTTGAACTTCAGTGATGAAATCCGCTATATCTCTTTGATCAGTCACCCCTAATTTTTTTATTGAAACAATATTTGATTTTATTACATCTTTCTTATTTTCTTCATTTTTAGCATTAATTTCTTTCTTTAATGATTCCTTGATACATTTATGAATTATATTTATTATTTCTTTAATCTTAGGGTTATCAATAAATCCAGTCATTGTTTCATTAACATAATTCTTAAGGGAGTCTGCGGATATTATAAAACTATATTGTTTAGCAACAGATATTCTACCATCTAACACATCTTTCCATTCTTCTGAGAATAATCTGTTACCAAATCTCCAAGAAACTCCATGAAATTTCATATAAGAACTATTACTATTTGATTTAATTTTAATAATTTTAATTTGTTCTCCATTACAATTACATTCAATTTCTGTTTTATTTTCAGATGGTATATCATTTAGTTTAATAGGATTATTATTAAGATAGATTGTAAAAGTAGGATCTTTTAAAAAACGAGTTGCTAATATTTCTTTGATTTTTTCTGGAGATAAATTTTTATCATTTTTATTGATTTTAAATGAAATAAGTGTACCATTAGGTTCATTTACTTGTTTAGTGCTTATTTCTTCAATGGAAAATCCTGAATTAGAATCTTCAGATATTTCAAAAATAGAGCAAAAATTATTTTTTATTGTTTTAACTTGATATTTATTTGAAAATGCAAAAGGAGCATGCCTACCTTTACCATTTTTCCCATATACTTTCCTAGAAATAGGTGCTTTATCAGGATTTATATTTATTTCAATATTTTCCCCCATTCCTTTACTTAATCTATCATATGATAATTCTTTCCAGATTTCCTTAAACTCATTATTAGACATTCCAGTACCATTATCTTTGAATTCGACATAATTATCGTTTTCATCTTCTGTTATTGAATATTTCCATTTTATATGGACTTCTGTAGCTCCTGCATCATGAGCATTAGCAATCAATTCTACAATTGCATTGAAAGGATTGTTAATAATAGGTTTAATGTGTTCTTTGAATGATTTTTCACTAACTTCTGGTTTAATGCTTGAATTCATGAATCATCACCTCCACTCATTACTGTATATTATTATTAATTAGTAATTTAGAAGTTATATAATTTTTACATTTGATTATCATATTGTTGAATTATTAAAATTTTCTAGATAGTGAATTTTTAAATTTATCTATGAATTTTATTACTTATTACTTCTCAAATGATTCTATCTGTTCCACAGTATAAAATAATAAACATACATCTTTAGTATTAAATTTACATATTATTCTTAAGAAAATAAACTTAAAACTAATCGTCTCTAACCATTTTTAAAAGAGCAGCAGCTACCTGTAAATTACTTAAATTCTTTCTTGTAAGATTTTTAACAGCTTTAGTGTAATTATTTAAATCATCGTTTTTAATAATGTTTTTAACCTCTTCAAAGATTAGTTTGTTTTTAATCTCGCTCATCTCTTTATATGAAGGAATCTTCTGTTTTTTAATTTTAGACATTGTAGTTTTTCGAATGTTGTCAAGCATCCTCTGTTCCTTGCCGTCAACTAAAGTAAATGCATAACCAATATTACCTGCACGGGCTGTTCTACCAATCCTGTGAACATAGTATTCAGGATTTTGAGGAACATCATAATTAAATACTGCCTGAACATTAGCTACATCAATTCCACGGGCAGCAACATCAGTAGCTACAAGAATTTCAATATCCCCACGTCTGAACTTATTCATTACCTTATCACGGATTTTCTGTTTCATGTCTCCATGAATACCGTCTACAGAGTATCCCCTGTTTTTTAAATGTCGAACAACATAATCCACTCTTCTTTTGGTATTGCAGAAAACAAGCCCTAGACTAATATCATAAACATCAATTAAGCGGGTTAAATCATCTAATTTATACTTCTCCTTAACGTTATAAAAATATTCGGTGATTTCAGGAACTGTCATCTGTTTGGAGCTGACTTTCAGGTGTTTGGGATTTTTTTGATAAAATTTAGCTATTCTTTTAATTTCATCAGGAATAGTAGCTGAGAAAAGTAAGGTTTGCCTTTGTTTTGGAATGTGTCTTAAAATCTGCTCGATATCCTCTCTAAATCCCATATCAAGCATTTCATCAGCTTCATCAAGAACAACAGTTTCAACACCGATTAAATTGAGAGTTCCCCTTTCAATATGGTCTAAAATACGTCCTGGAGTTCCAATAACAATGTGAACACCTTTATTTAAAACCCTAATCTGACGTCCAATAGGTTGACCGCCGTAAACAGGTAAAATTTTAAGTTTTTTAATGTTAGAACCTAATTTAGCTATTTCATTAGCTACTTGAATAGAAAGTTCCCGTGTTGGACATATTATAATGGCCTGAGGAGATTTGTCTTTAATAAAAATCTTTTCAAGAATAGGAATACCAAAAGCTACAGTTTTACCAGTACCTGTTTGCGCTTGCCCAATTAAATCCTTTCCTTTTAATGCTTCAGGTATGGTTAATTTTTGAATTGGGGTCGGTTCTTCAAATCCCATATTCCTAATTGCTTTTTTAATGTTATTGTTAATATCAAAATCATTGAATGTTGTAATACTCATATATATCAATAATATATTAGATTATACAACTATATAAAAAGATTATTTTAAAAAAAGAAAAAATGATGGTGCTATTTACCTATTTCAGCACCATGTTGACCTTGGTAATAGTAATCATAACCATTGCTATTTTTAAGACAACCAGGATCTCCACCTAAGATATCTCCACCATAAGTATATGCACGAGCCCTACATCCTCCGCAGATATATCTTGATTCACATTCACCACAATGACCATTAAGAGCGTCTTTATTTCTTAAGTCAATTAAAAGTTCATTGTTAACCCAGAGATCCTCAATATCATTATCTTTAAGGTTTCCTAACTTAAGGCTTGAATCATGTGGGAAAAATACGCAAGGGAACATATCTCCATTAGGTTCAATACTCATATAGAATCTGCCAGCCCCACATCCCCCAACAAAATCAGCTAATGCTTTCATACCAGGATTAGTATATTCCGGATTGAAAAAGTGAGTTGGAACCATATTGTCATCATCTGTTTGAATAGATGTAGAAACATCAGCAAATTGAGGTGCTGTTGATAAGATTTGCATGTCTCCATCTTTATTTGCAATATAAATCTTTTTAAGAAGATCAAATCTTTGTTCAGCTGTTAAATCAATTTCTTTAACTTCCTCACCACATCCTGTTGGAATGAAATTGTATAGCATATACCAGTCTACATTTAACTCACGCATAAAATCAATCATATCATCGATTTCGTCAATATTATTTTGTGTTACAGTAGTAGAGACTTCAGTAAATACACCTAACTCATGGAAATTTTTAATAGAGTCTATAGCTCTTTGCCAGGAGTTTGGAACCCTTCTAAACTCATCATGAGTTTTTGGATCTCTTCCATCAAGACTTATCTGTACAAATTGAAGACCTGCATCAGCAAATTCCTTAGCACGTTTCATGTTACCTGTTTTAAAACCATTGGTAGCCATTGAAACATACATTCCCCTATCAGTTGCATGTTCAATAAATGATAGAATGTCCGGATGAATAGAAGGTTCACCACCGGAAAATGCAATGGAGGTAACGCCAAAATCAGCTAGCTTATCAATTCCTTCATGAATCTCTTCACTTGTAAACTCGTCAGCATCCTTTTTGCCTGCATTTTCATAACAATGAACACATCTAAAATTACAAGCCTTTGTGATGTTCCATACAATCTGGAAAGGAGCTCCCGGAACAAAAGGTTTTCCAACACCGAAACTACCCATTCCTTTTATTACACTAACAAGACCTTTACTCCAGTAAGGATCCTGCATGGTTTTTTTAAATGCCTCTTCAGAAGTATTGAAACTTTTAAGACCACCTTTAATAATCATCTTTAAAGCAGGCAATACTAAACGACATTTTAAACAGATATCCTCTCTTTTTCCTAAATAAAAATCTAGAGCACATTCCAATCTATTTGTTCCACATTTATTACAATATGCAGTAGCTGCATTAATTGTTCTTTTTGAAATTGGATTATTAATGAAAGACTCAAATGTGTGAATCATTGATTCAATGTTAGCGCCGTCCACATCATCGCCTCCCTTATCTTTTTTAAAATACATAACTATCCATCACCTTAATTTATGTAAAATTAATATAGCTAATTAAAGTATATAAACTTTTTCACAAATTAATTTTATAATGAAACAACAAAAATTTAGAGTATGGAAAATAAACAGATTATTTCAGACATCAACGACTACACTGTAGAAAAACATCCAAATATAAAAAATGTTCAGATAATAGAAGGAAAAAATAACTTCCCCATAAGCTGGTTAAACCAGCAAGGATACTGCGAATACCAGATATACCTCCAGTACTTTAAAGACATCAAGGTAGGTCAAACAAAAGCTATGGTTCAAGGTACAGCAGAACATGAAAAATTAGAAGCCAAATTCAAAGAAACCGCAGAAATTGCAACATTCGATGAAGTATTGGAAACATCAAAAGAAACAACAACAGTTTCAAGAGAAGTATTTGTAATATCTCCTGAAAATGGAATTAGAGGATTCATAGACGAAATACAGATGACACCAACAGAATTTATAATAATCGATGACAAACCTGGAACAACACCATACACCTCAACAATAAACCAAGTGCGAGCCTACTGCCTGGCGTTTAAAGAGCTAATAAAAGATGATACAAGAAAAATAAGAGGAGCTCTCCGCCAAAGAGGAACAGACAATATCTTCTGGAGCGAGGAATTTAGCGAAGAAACAGAAAAATCAATAAAATTTGTATTGGATAGAATGGAAGGATTGTTTAATGGAACAAAGCCATTTATTCCAACTAAAAATAAAAATAAATGTAGAAGCTGCAGATATCAAAGCTACTGTGAGCACTACTGAAGTTTCTAGCAATTTAATTATGATTAATAGCAATAACATGAAAATATATAATATCTATAAGTAAATCAAAGACCTTTTAAAAATAATATCATACTACTTAACATAAAAAAATAGTGTTTAAACACTATTTATATCTTTTAGGTAATATACATCATCACAGATTGTATCAATAAGATCAGTGTCATGACTTACAAACAGTAACCCCATATTTCTTTTTTTAATCATGGCAACCATAGAATCGATTATCTGCACTTGAGTTACGGCATCAAGCATGGTTGTCATTTCATCAGCTATTATGAATTTAGTTTTAGGATTTAAAGCACGTAGAACTGAGAATCTCTGGAGTTCTCCTCCTGAAAGTTCTGCTGGCCATCTTTTAAGCCATGATTTCTGAATACCGAATTCGCTCAATATTTCATCGCCGACATCCCATGATTCTTTTAACACTTCGCTCATTTTCCATTTAGGATTCATTACCTTTTCAGGATGTTGAAAAATTAGCTGTACAGGACAGAACCCATTATTGGGTAATTTAATATTGTCTAGAAGAACTTCTCCCTGAAATTTTGGAATGTAATCAGCTAATATCTTACATAAAGTAGATTTTCCTCCACCACTTTCACCAACCAATCCTGTAATCTTATTGTTGTCTATGGTAATGTCTACATCTTTTAAAACGTATTTTTTACTTGATGGGTATTTGAAAGTGATGCTTTTTCCTATTAGCTTCATTAATAATCCTCCATATATCTGAAACATCTGACCTTAATATCCTCATATTCCTTTAGCTGTGGTCTCTGTTTATCGCAAATTTCTAATGGATTTGGACAGTTTTTAAAATATGGGCACCCTTTTGGGATTTCACCATGTAATGGTTGATGTCCTTTAGTTAATTTAAATCCATTTTTCGGTAATGCATTAAATAATGCCTTTGTGTATGGATGATAAAGATTTTCTCCATTGCCCCTGAAATTTTCAGTCTTTGTGATTTCTATAACAAATCCTGCATAAAAAATGCCGATTCTATCTGCAACTTCAATAGCTGCATGAATGTCATGTGTAATAAGCAATATTCCAACACCACTTTCTGCCATTGTTTTTAAATTTCTTAACGTTTCTTTAACAGATTTTTCATCTAATCCAGGAGTTGGTTCATCAGCTATTACCAAATCAGGATTTGAAAGAAGAGCTGTAGATACAAGAACTCGTCTTGCCATTCCTCCAGATAGCTGGAAGGGATACATGTCTTCTACTTCTTTACTTAACCCATATTTCTCAAATATTTCTTCCTGTTTTTTCTTTTTTTCCAAAAATTCGCTTTCGCTTTTACATTCTCCAATTACCTGCTTTGATATTTTCATTAAAGGATCAAGAAAATTTACTGACTGTGGAATCAAAGATATTCCATTACCTCTATATTTTTCCTTTAGTTTTTCATCAAGTAACTGACCCTTATAGGATATTTCACCATTTAAATTTGCATTATGAGGCAGAATACCAAGAATTGCATGGGCAAGTAAGCTTTTTCCAGAACCGCTTGAACCTAAAACAGCAACTATTTCTCCCTCTTTAATATTCAATGTCAAATCAGTGATAACTTTTAAATCTATCTGATTTAATCCTTTTACATATTGTGTAAATGAAATTGAAACATTTTTAACATCTAATAAATCACTCATCGTATCACCTATTCATTTGCACTTGAAGGGTCCAATAGCTTTTTAATATTTTCTCCAGCTATATCAAACAATAATACTACAATTAATAATGCAATACCTGGAAACAAAGCCAGCCACCAATTCCCAGTAGCTAAATACTTCATAGATTCTGATAAAATAATACCTATTGCAGGCTCATGAGGAGACAAACCAAATCCTAAAAATGTTACGCCGGCCTCATGCATAATTGCATGGGGAAAAATCAATATTGTTCCAACAATTATCTGACTAATGATTAATGGGAAAATCTGCTTTCTAAATATGAACCATTTAGACTTTCCAAGATTTTTAGATAATTTCACATAGTCAGACGTTTTTATTTTCTTAATTTCAGCTCTTAAAACTCTTGTCAATGTTGTCCAATGAGTCAATGCAACACCAAGTATTACTCCTAAAGCCCCACCACCTAATGAAATTGATATAATAATAATTAGCAGAATATGAGGTACTGATAAAAATAGGTCCACCACCCACATAATAAAAGAATCTAAATATTTACTGAAACTGGAGATTAATGCTAAAGCTATTGCAATGATTGTACTTAAAATAGCTGCTCCAGCACCAATCTGGATACTTAGACCTAAACCTTTCATTGTACGTTGAAACATGTCCCTTCCTAACCAGTCAGTACCAAAAATATGTTCAAAAGAGGGCATTTGATTCATAATACTGAAATTTGTTGTTATTTGAGTTGCTTCTATAAAAAAGCTGTTTATAACAATTATCAATAATAATAAAACCGTTAATGAAATTACCAGCATTGTTTTTGTTCTTAAATTCAACTTTATTGAAGGAGATTTATTTTTATTCACCATTATCCTCATCCTCTTTTATTCTTGGATCTACAAAGTTGTAGATGATATCTGCAATTAAATTTCCAACATATACAAATATTGCACTAGCTATTACAATTCCTAAAAGTAGTGGAACGTCACTTTTAAGCCCTGCAGAGACTGCTGCCTGACCAATCCCTGGATAAGTAAATACCTGTTCAACTAACACAGCTCCTCCAAACAGTTCACTGAATCCTAAAAATTGTAAAGTAATGGCTGGAATTAATATATTTCTGATTCCATGCCTTTTGATGAGAGACCATCCTTTCTCACCTCTGGCTTTTGCAAATAAGAAGTAATCGCTGTTTTTCTCTTCAATTAACTTATCTCTTGTAAATAAAGCTATTTGAGCTACTCCTACAATACTTAAAGTAAAAGCCGGCAATATTAAACGATGCAGCCATTCCCAAATAGAAACATCATTACTTACTTTTCCAATAGGAACGCCTAATCCTGATGGGAACCATCCTAAATAAATACTAAATACCATTAGAATGACTAATGCAACCCAAAAAACGGGAGCAGACTGTAATACATAACAATATGTTTTTATAAGTTTATCAACAACTGTATCCTTTTTATAACCTGCTAAAACACCTAAACCAAAACCGATTACTCCTGAAAATACCCATGAAGTCAACATTAGCATTAGTGAAGCAGAGAATTTTTCTTTAATAACCTCAGTTACAGGAATTCTAAATATTAATGAATTTCCAAGATTTCCTTGTATAACATTTTCAAGCCAGCGCATTATTTTTACGGTTATTGGTTCATTAACTCCCCAATATGCTTCCAATGCTTTTATTTGTTCTGGACTTGCTTGAATATTACTTATATATGTTTTTACAGGATTTATTGGAGACAAATCTATTAAGACAAAGCTAAAAATAATCAGGACAATAAGTAAAATAATAAACCTAACAATCTTAAGCCCTAGAAATTTAGCTAATTTCTCATAGTTGAACATAGTATTACCTTTTTTTAAAAAAATAAAAAATGAGTTTCATAATTAACTTATTTAATTGTTAATTGAGGAAACTCTCTTCCAATCCTTGAGATTTCCAAATATATCTCCACCATGAGGCTGTAAAAGTGCTGTATCATTAGATATATCTAAGCTATCATCAACAAAATAACCGTATTTGATTTCTCCAATCCATAACCAGGATGCATCCCCTACTGGAGCTATTCCATTACTACCATCCCAAACAACATCTGACCATTCACTATAAGAAGCTTCACGATCACTAGATAATGCAGCATCAATATGACCATCTATAACGCTACTATTTACAATAGACGGATTGTTGTAACCTTTTCCTGCTTGAGAACTATAATATTCGGACCATAGATTTGAGGGATCAGTACTGCCAAAGCCCCAAACTACTGCTTCTGAATTTACATTTGGATCTATTTCATCCCAATTTCCACCAATTGGTTCAATTTCAATGCCTAACTCTTTTGCCTGTTCAGCTACAGAAACAGCTATAGCCTGTCTTTCAGGCGCATTTGCAGAATAATATAATTTAAATGAAGCTTTTAGACCATTTTTTTCACGAATACCATCTCCATTTGTATCTTTCCATCCACCATCTTCCAAGATTTTTTTAGCTTTAGCAACATCGCCATCATCAATTGCAGTCTCATTGTTTGCCCATGGCAGTTTATGTGCTATTCCATCGTAATTTGGAATGCCCAGCCCTTTTAATGCACCTTCATTTAAAACAGTTCTATTAATTCCATAGTTTAAAGCTTTTCTAATTGAAATATCGCTAGTTACATTATTACCAATTGGGTTTCCATCGTCATTTGTTTCACCAGTATTATTCACATTAGGTAGAGAGATTCCCCTCACTTCAACACTATCAAGAAGATACATTTTCATTCCATCAACTGTTTCATTTGCATAGGTTAATGGAACAGCAGCAATATCCAACTCATGATTCTTAGCTGCATTAAATGCAGCTTCATTTTTTTCAAATAATATAGTTAATTTATTGAAATCAGATTGGTTTCCATAATATTCCTCATTTTTCTCAAGAATAACCTGTTGACCCTTATCCCATTGCACAAACTTCCAAGGACCTGATCCAACAGGATTGCTTCCATAAGTTTCATTGTTATATGAATCAGAGGGCACAATACCAATATGGGCCAATTTATCTATAAATGTTGAATCAGATTTGTTTAGATTGAATTGTACAGTTGTGTCATTTATTGCAGTAGCATTATTCATACTACTTAAATCTAGGCTAGATCCTGATTTTTTAGCTTCATTGTAAGTGAATGCAACATCCTCTGCATCTAAAGTTGTATTGTCTGTAAATTTAATTCCAGGTTTTAAATCAACTGTATATGTTTTATAGTCATCACTTATCTCATAATCTTCAGCCAAATCTTTTTTATAAGTCATATTTCTGTTCATTTTTAATAATGTGCTTTGAATTAAAGGTTCAGCATATTTATTCCAACCTAATATGGGATCAAAACCAGATTCAGGTTCTCCTCCCTGACTATAAGCCGCAACTACTAATTCGTCATCAGCTCTATTAACATGAGACTGACCAAAATAAACTGAACATCCTAAAAATATAATAATAATTACAAAAATTATTCCAATTATATGCTTTTTATTCATTTAATTTCACTCCAAAAATAAATCTCAAATATAATATGAATCATTATTGTTGTAATAATAATTCTAACTTAATTATTATTTTTACTTATATTTAAATCTTTTTTTGGTTAATACCTGTTGAATTTAGAAATATTACTGTATTTTTTTCTTATATCAGAAAATAAATACTAAATAAAATATTTTATCAAAAATAAGCTTTATATACCTTCTATTTTAATGATAATGGAAATAGGTAATTTGTTATAAATGACATGATGTTAATTAGCTTATTTTCTAATTTAAACAAATTGATTTTGACCAATGTTTAATAAAAAAACAATAAAGTTAAAAAAAAGTATTACTTATTATTACTTTTTTAAAAATACATGCGATAATTTTTTTTGAATATGAATAAATTATCATAAATTAAACAAGTTAATTTCCTTTCAAGATTTTTTTAAAAATCATTATTATTCATTTAATACGTTCTAATGCCCTAAATCCTATATTTTGGATACTTTTTGCTGTATTCTTTAAACAAATTACAGGAAAAGACCAATACACACATACAAGAATAAAATGCTTTTTATAAAAACAGCATTAATTTTAACTAATGTAAAAGGAGATTAAGAAATATGCAAATTGGAATCTAAAGAATTTCCAATCTAAAAATGATTTAATGAACATCTGCTTTATTGAGATAATCTGTTTTAAAAATATGGTATTAAAAGGAATAATGTCCATATTCCTTTATTTTAAAAAAAAGTTTTATATTATCTTTCTAATCAATACTGAGGTATTATTAGTGTTTCCAGTCGGCAAAACCATAACTTCTTTATGGAATCCTCGGGTATCTTTATCTAATACAGGTGAATAAAGAATAGCTCTCATACCAGTATATGTTCTATATATCACTGGCGTAATTTCATCAATGTATTCCCATATATTTGAAAATATTCTCTCTTTTGGTTCAGCTAGTGCAGCCACCATCAGGATATCGTAATCGAGGTCTTTAATTACATCTTCCTCACCAGTTACTATTTCAATATCATTCTCAAGGCCTAGACTTTCAAGAACTTTTTTTGAAAGAATAGCTACCTCTTCCTGACGTTCGATTCCTATACATTTACATCCAAAAACTTTATTAAACATTATTAGAGTTAAAGGTAATGGCCCACTTCCAAGAAATACAAATGTTTTTTCATTATTGAATTTAGCTAACTGACTTTCATTATTTATTAATCCAATATACCTATCATAAAAATGGAATGAATTTAATGTTTCTTCAGGATCATCAGATTCTAATATCTTCAATGCATTTTCAGTTTCAAGTCTTGCACCAATATATACATAGAATTCACGGATAAGCTTTAACGCCTTATTCATTTTTTCATCATCTAAAATATGCTTTGCAGAATCAAAATCAATTGTGTTATCATGTGCAATAACCTCAACTTCATCTAACAATTTAATGATTTCATTTATATCCACATTATCTAATGCAGAATCCCCATATTTTTCTAAATCGCCATATGATGCAAGAGCATCAGCTATTTCTCTAATTTTTCCCCAATATTTATAACAACTCATTTTTCCACTTCACTTTATAATTTATTATACTATACTTTAAATCTTTGGTT